>Ga0160433_100482_pt1 | contig 19365 bp, 21 predicted proteins | sample HID1972K_E0MG_FD_108235 | JGI IMG/M metagenome (GOLD analysis project Ga0160433, IMG submission 108235) | Enriched pill bug-associated microbial communities from UW Madison campus, WI, USA - HID1972K_E0 MG | ecosystem: Host-associated > Arthropoda: Insects > Digestive system > Unclassified ... | reverse complement strand
GGTGCCATACACCGCGGTGCCTGCTTCGCGGGCAAGTCGGAGCGCCGAACCGCCGCCCCCACAGAGTATTGCGCCGCGCTTGCAGGCTTTGTTCTCTGCGCGACAGCGCAGCCCAGCGGGCTGACTGGGCTCCTACAGAGTGCGGGCATCGTTTATATAGAGTGCGGGCGTCGTTTATACGAAAACTCAGAACAACCAGCGATACAACAGCACCGCCACCACCACCGCCAACACCGGCCGCAATATGCGGTAGGCCTTGGGGTTGGCGCGCTTGAATGTTTTCACTCGGCTGCTGATGACGTTGCTGAAGCGCTTGCTCCAGGCGTAGGCCTGATTGATTCCGCCAACGCGTTCGTCGTCGGTGTTCTGCGGCGCAGTGGCGCGGCCAAGGAAAGCGCTGACCCGGCGGTTGATGCGGGTCATCAGGGGGCTGGTGAGCGGCCGCTCGATATCGCAGAAGAGAATCACGCGGGTCACCTCGGTCTCGTTCTTTACCCAGTGCACATAGGTCTCGTCGAACATCACGTCCTCGCCGTCACGCCAGGCATACACCTGACCGTCGACGTAGATGCGGCAATCGTCGGAGTTGGGGGTGGACAGGCCCAGGTGATAGCGCAGGGACCCGGCGAACGGATCGCGGTGCGGGTTCAGGTGGCTGCCGCCGGGCAGCAGAGCGAACATGGCACCCTTGACGTTGGGGATGCGGCTGACCAGCTCGACGGTCTTCGGGCACAGGGCCTCGGCCGAGGGCAGCGGCTTGTCGTACCACTTGAGGTAAAAGCGCTTCCAGCCTTTCTTGAAGAACGAGCCGAAACCGGCGTCGTTGTCCTTCTCGGCGGCGCGGATGTAACCCTCGTCGAACAGGCGCATGGCCTCCTCGCGGATCACTTCCCAGTTGTCCTTGAGCACGTCGAGCTCGGGGAAGCGGCTGCGGTCCAGGTAAGGTTTGGACGGCACGCCGGAAAACAGGTACATCAGCGCATTGTACGGGGCGAACAGCGCCGAATGGTTGACGAACTGGCGCAGCACCGGCAAACGCGCCTTGCCGCGCAAATGCACGTACAGGACACTGCCGAAGAACAACAGCAGGACTCCCGCCTTGGCGACAAAGGAAAAGCTCATGCAACACTCCTTGAAAAGGGATCAGGTCATCACTGCCTGCCCGCCTACAGAATCAGCCAGACATGATAAACCCATCCAGCCCCGGTAAAAACAGCCGGGGCTGGACAGCAGTGTTGAAGATCGTGCAATAAAAGCCGGCTCTAGGCATTGCGCCGGATCAGCAGCTGCGCTTACTGCTGGATTTCCTGCTCGGTGAACAGGTCGCTGAAGAGCATGCTCGACAGGTAGCGCTCACCCGAATCGGGCAGGATGACCACGATGGTCTTGCCTTGCATCTCGGGCTTCTCGGCCAGGCGCACCGCCGCTGCCATCGCCGCGCCACAGGAGATGCCGCAGAGGATGCCCTCCTCCTGCATCAGGCGCAGGGCCATGGCCTTGGACTCCTCGTCGGTGACCGTCTCGACCTGATCGACCAGCGACAGGTCCAGGTTGTTGGGCACGAAACCGGCGCCGATGCCCTGGATCTTGTGCGGGGTAGGCGTCAGCTCCTGGCCGGCCAGGGTCTGGCTGATCAGCGGCGAGGCCGCTGGCTCGACCGCCACGCTCAGCAGCGGCTTGCCCTGGGTATGCTTGATGTAGCGGGACACACCGGTAAGGGTGCCGCCGGTGCCGACGCCGGCCACCAGCACGTCCACCGCGCCGTCGGTGTCGTTCCAGATCTCCGGGCCAGTGGTCTTCTCGTGGATCGCCGGGTTGGCCGGGTTGTCGAACTGGCCAGGCATGAAGTACTGCCCCGGGTCACTGGCGACGATCTCGCCGGCTTTCTCGATGGCGCCCTTCATGCCCTTGGCCGGGTCGGTCAGCACCAGTTCGGCGCCGAGGGCCTTGAGCACCTTGCGCCGCTCCAGGCTCATGGAAGCCGGCATGGTCAACATCAATTTGTAGCCGCGCGCGGCGGCGACGAAGGCCAGGCCGATGCCCGTGTTGCCCGAGGTCGGCTCGACGATGGTCATGCCCGGCTTGAGCTTGCCGGTGCCTTCGGCGTCCCAGATCATGTTCGCGCCAATCCGGCATTTTACCGAGTAGCCTGGGTTGCGCCCTTCGGTCTTGGCCAGGATGGTCACGCCGCGCGGGGCGATGCGGTTGATCTGCACCAGCGGCGTATTGCCGATGGAATGCGCGTTGTCAGCGTAGATGCGGCTCATGGCAGGGGTCCCTGTTAACAGCGTGGGGAAAGCTCAAAGGGTAAGCCTGCCAGCGGAGGTCGTCTACCCCGTCGAACTCCCCGGCGCAAGCAAGGGTCCACCGATCAGTCGCGACCTGGAGAACCGCCCATGAAACGCCGTTACAGCTGGCCCCTGGTAGGGCTGGCAAGCCTGATCCTGCTGCTGGTCGTCCTGCACCTGGCCCTGCCCGGGCTGGTACGTGATTACCTGAACGACAAACTGGCCGACATGGGCGAGTACCGCGGTCAGGTCACCGATGTGGACCTGGCCTGGTGGCGCGGTGCCTACCAGATCAACGGCCTGGAAATCGTCAAGACCTCCGGCAAGGTGCCGGTGCCGTTCCTGCAGGCACCCTTGATCGATATCTCGGTGAGCTGGCATGCCCTGTGGTACGACCATGCGGTGGTGGCCGAGGTCGCGTTCGTCAAGCCGGTGCTGAACTTCGTCGACGGCGGCAGCAAGCAGGCCTCGCAGACCGGTCAGGGCACCGACTGGCGGCAACAGCTGGACAAGCTCCTGCCCATTACCCTCAACGAGGTGCGCATCGACGATGGCACCCTGACCTTCCGCAACTTCAATTCCAAGCCACCGGTCGACCTCAAGGCCACCGAGCTGCAGGCCAGTATCCGCAACCTCACCAACGTGAAGGACTTGGAGGGCCGCCGCGACGCCAGCTTCGAAGGCACCGCGCGCCTGCTCGGCGATGCCCGGGTGGAGACCCGCGCCACCTTCGACCCGTTCAGCGAATTCGAGGACTTCGATTTTCGCCTGCGCGCCAGCGGCATCCAGTTGCGTCGGCTCAACGACTTCGCCAGTGCCTATGGCAAGTTCGACTTCAATGCCGGACATGGCGATGTGGTCATCGAGGCCCAGGCCAAGGACGCCCAACTGTCCGGCTACATCAAGCCGCTGCTGCGCGATGTCGATGTGTTCAACTGGCAGCAGGACGTCAAGGACGAGGAAAAGGGCTTTTTCCGCTCGATCTGGGAAGCGGTGGTCGGCGGCACGGAAACAGTGCTCAAGAACCAGCGCAAGAACCAATTCGCCACCCGCGTCGAGCTCAGCGGTAGCGTGCACAAGAGCGACATCAGCGCATTCGAGGCCTTCCTGCAGATCCTGCGCAATGGCTTCGTTCAGGCCTTCAGCGCGCGTTATGAACAATCGCCCCCCGATCATGACTGAGGTCGGGCACGACGCACCATTCAGAGACTGAATACCCGGTCTACGTTTCCAGCCGGCAAGCCCCGCGTTATAGTCGGGGACAAAATTAACACGTGTTGCCTGGACCGGCCCTTCGCGGGCAAGCCCGCTCCCACAGGTTCATCGCCAGCGCGTGGCATGCACCGACCGTGTGGAAGCGGGCTTGCCCGCGAAGGGGCCGGCCCCGGCGCTCAAGAAGAGGACCGGTTCATGAAGTTCGAAGGCACCCGCGACTACGTCGCCACAGATGACCTGAAGCTGGCAGTCAATGCGGCGATTACCCTCGAACGTCCCTTGCTGGTCAAGGGTGAGCCCGGTACCGGCAAGACCATGCTCGCCGAACAACTGGCCGAATCCTTCGGCGCCCGCTTGATCACCTGGCACATCAAGTCCACCACCAAGGCCCATCAGGGCCTCTACGAGTACGATGCGGTCAGTCGTCTGCGCGACTCGCAGCTGGGCGTGGACAAGGTCCACGATGTGCGCAACTACCTGAAGAAAGGCAAGCTGTGGGAAGCCTTCGAGTCCGAGGAGCGGGTGATCCTGCTGATCGACGAGATCGACAAGGCCGACATCGAGTTCCCCAACGACCTGTTGCAGGAACTCGACAAGATGGAGTTCTACGTCTACGAGATCGACGAGACCATCAAGGCCAAGCAACGCCCGATCATCATCATCACCTCCAACAACGAAAAAGAGCTGCCCGACGCCTTCCTGCGCCGCTGTTTCTTCCACTACATCGCCTTCCCCGACCGCCAGACCCTGCAGCGGATCGTCGATGTGCACTATCCCGACATCAAGCAATCGCTGGTCAGCGAGGCGCTGGAGGTGTTCTTCGACGTGCGCAAGGTCCCGGGCTTGAAGAAAAAGCCCTCCACCTCCGAACTGGTCGATTGGCTCAAGCTGCTGATGGCCGACAACATCGGCGAAGCGGTGCTGCGCGAGCGCGATCCAACCAAGGCCATTCCGCCGCTGGCCGGCGCCCTGGTGAAGAACGAGCAAGACGTGCAACTGCTCGAGCGCCTGGCGTTCATGAGCCGGCGCGGCAACCGCTGACGGGAGCCTGGCCATGCTCCTGAACCTGTTCAACGAAATGCGCGCCGCCAAGGTACCGGTGTCGGTGCGCGAGCTGCTCGACCTGCTCAACGCCCTGCAGCAGCGGGTCATCTTTGCCGACATGGACGAGTTCTATTACCTGGCGCGGGCGATCCTGGTGAAGGACGAACGCCACTTCGACAAATTCGACCGGGCCTTCTCCGCCTACTTCAAAGGCCTGGAAAACCTTGACCGGCACCTTGAGGCGTTGATCCCCGAAGACTGGCTGCGCAAGGAATTCGAGCGCTCGCTGAGCGACGAGGAGCGTGCGCAGATCCAGTCCCTCGGCGGCCTGGACAAGCTGATCGAGGCATTCAAGCAGCGCCTGGAAGAGCAGAAGGAGCGCCACGCCGGCGGCAACAAGTGGATCGGCACCGGCGGCACCAGCCCCTTCGGTTCCGGCGGCTTCAACCCCGAGGGCATTCGTGTCGGCGAGGCCGGCAAGCGCCAGGGCAAGGCCGTGAAAGTGTGGGACCAGCGCGAATACAAGAACCTCGACGACCAGGTCGAGCTGGGCACGCGCAACATCAAGCTGGCCCTGCGCCGCCTGCGCCAGTTTGCCCGCCAGGGCGCGGCCGAGGAGCTGGACATCGACGGCACCATCGACCATACCGCCCGCGATGCCGGCCTGCTCAACATCCAGATGCGCCCCGAGCGGCGCAACACGGTCAAGTTGCTGTTGCTGTTCGACATCGGCGGCTCCATGGATGCCCACGTCAAGGTCTGTGAAGAGCTGTTCTCGGCCTGCAAGACCGAGTTCAAGCACCTGGAGTACTACTATTTCCACAACTTCGTCTACGAGTCGGTGTGGAAGAACAACCTGCGCCGCAGCGCGGAGCGTTTCTCCACCTTCGACTTGCTGCACAAGTACGGCGACGACTACAAGGTGGTGTTCGTCGGCGACGCCGCCATGGCGCCCTACGAGATCACCCAGCCCGGCGGCAGCGTCGAGCACTGGAACGAAGAAGCCGGGTATGTGTGGATGCAGCGCATCATGGAGAAATTCAGGAAGGTCATCTGGATCAACCCCTACCCCAAGGAGACCTGGGGCTATACCGCCTCCACCCACATCGTGCGCGAGCTGGTCGCAGAGCACATGTATCCGCTGACCTTGCAGGGGTTGGAGGATGGGATGAAGTACCTGTCCAAATAACGGGTCGGGCTTGGCTCATCGCAGGTGTGGCCAGGTTGCACAGCCCTGGACTGCGCAACACTCATGGCCGCTGCTGTACCTGCGGGAGTCCACTCAGCCCCCTGGGCTGCGCTGTCGCCCAGAGAACAAGGCCTGCAAGCGCGGCCCAACACCAGCGGCTGGGAAAAATTTATCTAAAATCAAGAAGATAAATTTTGTTCTATCAGAGCAGCCAAGCCCGCTATAAAGGACAGCCATTGCCTCACGGTAGCGATCAGCCCCAACGCCGCACGTAATCCCGCTGCTCCTGCCACGCCAGCGCCTGCACCACCGCCCTGAACCGCACCACCGCACCCGGCAGGCATTGCGCCAGCTGGGCCAGGGCCAGTGGTGTCAGCGCCCCAAGCCGTGGGTAGCCGCCAATGGTCTGGCGGTCATTGAGCAAGATGATCGGTTGCCCATCCGGCGGTACCTGCACGGCGCCCAGCGGGATGCCCTCGGAAATCATCGGCGCGCCCTGATAGACCAACTGCGGTCCCAGCAGGCGGATCCCCATGCGGTCGGCGCGGCTGTCCAGGGTCCAGTCGCGGTTGAAGGCGTCGAACAGGCTAGCGCCGCTGAATGCGCCAATTTGCGCACCCATCACCACGTCCAGCTGCGGCCTTTGCGTCATGACCGGCCGCAAGGCCTGGGGCACTTCGCGCGGCGCTGGCGCCTTGCCGTCATAGACCAGTGATTGCCCTTTGGCCAAGGGGGCGCCCTGCCCGTCCAGGCCACCTAGCTCTTCGCGCGTCACCGTGGCACAACTGCCCAGTACTGCCTCGGCCAGGAAGCCTCCGGGCGCCGCCAGGTAGGCGCGCGCGCCCTGCAACGGCTGCTTGAGCCGCAGGCACTGACCCTGGCGCAGGGTGAAGCTGCGCCAGGGCTTGAGCGGCTGATCATCCACCTGCGCGTCCAGATCGGCGCCAGCCAGGGCCAGGCAGCAATCGGCCTCGGCCACCAAGGTGAAACCGCCCAGCGTCACCTCCACCACCGGCGCGTCCAGGGCATTGCCCAGCAGCCAGTTGGCCCAGCGCATGGCCACCCAGTCCAACGCCCCGCCCTGGGTGACGCCCAGGTGACGCACGCCGAAACGACCGGCATCCTGCAACAGGCACAGCGCGTTGCTGGCCTCGATCCTCAACTGGCTCATGCCTGTGCCTCCAATGGTCTGTCATCGCCGCCCATGGCGATGAATTCGGCGCGATCCACGGCGACAAAGCGTACCCGGTCACCCGGTTGCAACAGGCTGTAGCCTTCGCGCTCATGGTCGAACAGGCGGGTCGGCGTGCGGCCGATCACGTTCCAGCCTCCCGGCGAGACACCGGGGTAAGCGGCGGTCTGGCGTTCGGCGATGCCGACGCTGCCGGCCGCTACCCGTTTGCGGGGGGTGGCCAGGCGCGGCGTGGCCAGACGTTCGTCGACCAACCCCATGAAGGCAAAGCCCGGCGCAAAGCCCAGGGCGAAAACCGGGTACTCGCGCTCACTGTGCAAGCGGATCACCTCGGCGTGGGACAACCCGGCACGCTCGGCCAGCACTGCGAGTTCCGGGCCGACGCGAAGGTCATACCAGACCGGGATCTCATGCCGACGGCCCGCATTGCCCGGGGCCGGCTGCAGGCCTTCAAGGGCCTGGGCGATCAGCTGCCGCGCCTGACCGGGCGCGCAGTCGAATTGCAGCATCAACGTGGTATAGGACGGCACCAGGTCGACCAATTGCTCACCGAAGGCCGCGCGCAAGCGCTGGCTGGCGGCAAGGATCCACGGCATGTTGGCCTCTTCGATCTGCTCGAACAGCCTGATCATGAGGCTGTCGATGGCCACCACCTCGAGCCGCGCCTTCATGCCCGCTCCAAGGCGTCCAACGCCTGGCGTATCTGCCGCACGGCGGCCACCGAACTGTCATTGTCGCCATGCACGCACAGGGTACTGGCCCGCAGTTGCAGGGCGCTGCCGTCATCGGCCACCAGCGCTTGGCCTCGGGCCAGGCGCAAGGCCTGCTCGATGACCAGGGCTGGATCGTGATGCACGGCACCCGGCAGGCGCCGCGACACCAGGTGCCCGCTGGCGGTATAGGCGCGATCGGCGAAGGCTTCGAACCACAGGGTCACGCCCAACTCGTCACCCAGTGCCTGGGCCGCGCGGTTGTCGGCGGTGGCCATGAGCATCAGCGGCATGTGCCGGTCGTAGGCGGCAATGGCCTGCAGCACGGCGCGCAGCTTGAGCGGGTCAGCCATCATGTCGTTGTACAGCGCCCCATGTGGCTTGACGTAGCCGACCCGCCCGCCCTGGACCTTGCAGATGCCATCCAGCGCGCCGATCTGATAGTGCAGCAGGTCGCGGATCTCCTCGTTGCTGCAAGCCATGGAGCGGCGGCCGAAGCCGACCAGGTCCGGATAGGCCGGGTGCGCGCCGATGGTCACCTGGTGTTCCAGGGCCAGGGCCACGGTGCGGCGCATGATGCCCGGATCACCGGCATGGTAGCCGCAGGCAATGTTGGCGCAGTCGATGAAGGGCATGACCTCGGCATCCAGGCCCATGCGCCAGCTACCGAAACTTTCACCCATGTCGCAATTGAGCAGCAGGCGCTTCACCTGGCGAACTCCCGTATCGATGGTCATAGGGCTACCTTATCGCGCTTGCAGGACTTTGCCGCGGGTTTCCGGCAGGCTCAGGGCGGCGATGATCACCACACCGTAGGAGACCGCCGCGAAGCCGCCGATGCCAAGGCCTAGCGGCACCTTCTGGCTGAGCAGGCCGATCAGCAGCGGGAAGAAGGCGGCGATGGCGCGACCGACGTTGTAGCAGAAGCCCTGCCCCGATCCGCGGATGCGGGTGGGGAACAGTTCGGTGAGGAAAGCGCCCATGCCACTGAAGATCCCCGAGGCGAAGAAGCCTAGCGGAAAGCCAAGCCAGAGCATGACGCCGTCGCTGACCGGCAACTGGGTGTAAAGCAGCACGATGATGAACGAGCCTACGGCGAACAGGATGAAGTTCTTCTTGCGCCCGAGGATATCGGTCAGGTACGCGCTGATCACGTAGCCGACGTAGGAGCCCAGGATGACCATGGCCAGGTAGCCGCCCGTGCCGAGCACGCTGAGGCCGCGCTCGTTCTTGAGGAAGGTCGGCAGCCAGGAGGTGATGGCGTAGTAGCCGCCCAGGGCGCCAGTGGTCAGCAACGAGGCCCGCAGGGTGGTCAAGAGCATGCCGGGGGCGAAGATCTCGTAGAAATGCGACGGCGCCTCGGTCTTTTCGGCGGCCTTGGCCTGGCGGTAGACTTCTGGGTCCTTGACCAGGCGACGGACGAAGATCACGAACACCGCGGGCACGATGCCCAGCAGGAACAGCGCGCGCCAGGCCTGCTCCGGTGGCAGCACGGAGAACAGCAACGCATAGAGGATCGCCGTCAGGCCCCAGCCGATGGCCCAACCGGACTGCACCATGCCCACCGCCTTGCCGCGGTCCTGGGCGCGGATCACCTCGCCGATCAGCACCGCGCCAGCGGTCCATTCACCGCCAAAGCCGAAGCCCATCAGGGTGCGGGCGATCAGCAACTGCTCGTAGTTTTGCGCGAAGCCGCAAAGGAAGGTGAAGAAGGCGAACCACAGCACCGTCAGTTGCAGGGTACGCACGCGGCCGATGCGGTCGGAAAGGATACCGGCGATCCAACCGCCCAAGGCCGAGGCGATCAGCGTGCTGGTGTGGATCAGGCCGGCCTCGGCGGTGCTGATGCCCCACAGGGCGATCAGGGTGGGGATGACGAAGCTGAGCATCTGCGTGTCCATGCCATCCAGGCCATAGCCGATCTTGCAGCTCCAGAAGGTGCGTCGCTGCTGCTTGTCGATGTTGCGGTACCAGGCGAAGGGCCCGGCCGCCGACCGGGATTGGACCTGTTGCTGCACGCCCGATGGGTTCATGGTTGCCTCAGCTTGTTGGTATTGTTTTATGGGCGACGTGGTCGTCGCGGCCTGGGCATCATTGTTCAAAGGCGCGCAACCTGCGTCCAACGAGAAAAACCGCCGGTCTGGGATAAGAAAACCTGATCGCCCCTGCGAGAACGCCATGAACCTCAGATTCCTCGAAACCTTCGTCTGGGTGGCCCGGCTCAAGAGCTTTCGCCTAACCGCCGAAAAGTTGTTCACGACCCAGGCCTCGGTTTCCAGCCGCATCGCCGCGCTGGAGGCAGACCTGGGGGTCAGGCTGCTGCTGCGCGACTCGCGCGGCGTCAGCCTGACCCCCGAGGGCAGCAAGGTGCTGGAGTACGCCCAGCAGATGCTCGATACCGCCAAGGCGCTCAAGCAGTCGCTGGACAGCGATCGGACCAAGACCGGGCGAATCCGCCTCGGGGTGATGGACACGGTGATCCACACCTGGATGAGCGCCCTGGTCGCCGAGCTGACCGAGCGCTACCCACAGGTGGAGATCGAACTGGTGGCCGACACCGCGCTGAACCTGCGCGAGCAACTGCACAAGGGCTTTCTCGATGTGATCCTGCAGACCGACCTGCTGCGCCAGGAGTCGATCCGCAGCCTGGACCTGGCGCGCTACCCCATGGGCTGGATCGTCGCCAGCGGGGCCATCCAGCACCGTGACTACAGCGGTCTGGCGGAACTCGCCCGGGAGCGCATCGTCACCTTCTCGAAGAACTCGCGGCCGCACCAAGAGGTGCTCAGCCTGCTGCAAGGCGCTGGGGTGAGCGCGCCGCGCCTGAACTGCGTGAACTCGGTGGCCGCCATCACTCGCCTGCTGCGCGATGGCTTTGGCATCGGTGCCCTGCCGCCAGCACTGGTCGATGCTGAGCTGGCGCGGGGGGAGCTGGTACTGCTCAGTGGCTTGCAGCCACCCCCTAGCCTGGAATTGGTGGTGGCCTGGCAGACCGGGGTGGCCCTGGTGGACGAGGTGGTGGCGCTGTGTCGGCAAGTGCTGGAGCGGTATGCCGCAGACGCCGGAGCGCAGCGGATCGTACTGGTCTAATCGCTGGGGAGCTCATGGCGGCGATCGTCGCCCGACAAGCCTACTCAGGTCGCTAGCGCCAGCTCTCGCGTACAGGCTTGCGCCGCCCACCGAGAATCACCCAGCCGAGCAGCAACAGCAGGCTCTCGACCAGCAACGCCAGCAGCAGACCGCAGCTCAGGCCCCAGGCGATCGCCTCCGGGGCCAGGAGGATCTGGTAGCTGTAGCCCTTCAACGTCTCTTCGCGCAGCTGCGCATCGGGCGTCACCAGCACATGCCAGGTACGGCTCAGCCAGGGACCCTGGAGGATCTTCCATTCCCGCTCGAAGGCCTGGTTGCGCACCAGAAGGTTCTCGATGCTGTTGGCATCGCTGTTGAACACCGGATCGTCACTGCCGCGGTAATGCCGCACCAGGGCCTGCAGGTCACCGTTGAAGAAGCGCTGGGCGGTCTGCTCGAAACCCTTGAGCGCCTCGCGCGACTCCAGCAGATGCGCCTGGACGCGCTGGCTGTAGTCGGTGATCAGACCGGGAATCTGGATGCCGGCCAACAGGCCGAAGGTGAACAACAGCAATCGCAGGTAACTTCTGAACATGGCGACTTCCCTGGCTTCAGCTCTGCCCCTGGGCGATGCACTCGCCATGCCGCCACAGGGCCCATTCCCCTGGCAGGTAACGCCGCCAGGTCTCGTTTTCGGTAAGCGGCTCGGTGGCGATCACCGTGACCACATCATCGGGGGTGGTTTCGGACTGGAAATCGACGATCATGTCGACGTCCTTGAGCCGCGCCGGGCCGAACGGCGCCCGGCGGGTAATATGCACAAGCTTGGTCGAACAGAAGCAGAACAGCCAGTCGCCATTGCTGAACAGGCAGTTGAACACGCCTTTGGTGCGGTACTCGGCGCAGGCTTCGACCAGCACCGGCAGCAGCTGCTCGACCTCCACCGGCTCGGGGAAGGCCGAACGCACGCGGTTGAGCAGGTCGCAGAAGGCGGCTTCGCTGTCGGTGTCGCCCACTGGGCGGTAGAAGCTCACCTGGCCCTGGAATTCGCCGAGCTGGCCGTTATGCGCGAAACACCAGTTGTGCCCCCACAGCTCGCGGACGAACGGGTGGGTGTTGGACAGACAGACTTTGCCGACATTGGCCTGGCGGATATGGCCGATGACCACTTCGCTCTTGATTGGATAACGCTGCACCAGGTTGGCCACTTCCGACTCGCTGCTCGCCGCCGGGTCCTGGAACACCCGCAGTCCGCGCCCTTCGTAGAAGCCGATGCCCCAGCCGTCACGGTGTGGACCGGTGCGGCCACCGCGCTGCATCAGGCCGGTGAAGCTGAAGACGATATCAGTAGGGACGTTGGCACTCATGCCCAGCAGTTCACACATGGCTTGGCTCCGGGTTACAGCTTGGGCTCGACCCGGCCACGGCCGGTAACATTGGCTGGCGTGGCAGGTGGCGGGTCCCGGTAGCGGTCACGGTGGTCGGCGGCGAAGGGCTCGTCCGCCACCACGTCCTCGGCGGCGTCACGCTGGGCGGCGGCCTCGGCCTGCGCGCGGCGCTCGCGGGCGCGTTTTTCCAGCGGCCAGCGCAGCAGCACGAAGACCAGGTACAGGCCGAAGGCGATCATGCCGTACATGGCCAGGTCCGACGCGGCGCGCCAGGCGTTGTTGCCGACCTTGAACATCAGGTCCAGGGCCGTGATGGCAATGGCCGGCGCGAAACTTTCCTTGACCGGATCGATGATGGTGGGCGTGAACAGCAGCACGGCCATCACCACGCGCAGTGGCTCACGCAGCCAGCGCCACATCCACCGGGTCAAGCGAAAGGTAACCAACAGGCAGCCCAGGGCGGCCAGAGCGTACAAGCCCCAAGCCAGCAGGTAATCATTCTCGGTCATGGTGTTCGTGCAAGCCAGGCGAAGAGAGGCCTATGATAAACACTTTTAGCCGCGCAGGCGCCCCCTTCGCCGTCACACGAAGCGTGCCTGCCGCCCCCTTTCGCGGGCAACGCCGCCTTCGCCTCACGCCAAGAGATCATCCATGCCCACTACTACCGCTCCCGCAGCCCCGATTGCCCGCCAGGATCAGGGCCCCGATCCCTATGCCTGGCTGCAAGCCCGCGACACGCCCGAGGTGCTGGCCTACCTGCAGGACGAGAACGCTTACCAGCAGGCGCTTTTGGCCGAGCAGGCGCCCCTGCGCGAGCAACTGTTCGAGGAGATCAAGGGCCGCATCCTGGAAACCGACCTGTCGCTGCCCTCGCCGTGGGGCCCATGGCTCTACTACACCCGCACCACCGCAGGCGACGAATACCCGCGCCATTACCGCTGCCCACGCCCGGCCGACGACGCCAACACCGTCGATGAAACCCGCGAGCAGCTGCTGCTCGACCCCAACGCCCTGGCCGACGGCGGCTTCCTCGCCCTTGGCGCCTTCAGCATCAGCCCCGACCACCAACGGCTGGCCTATAGCCTGGATACCACGGGCGACGAGGTCTACAGCCTGTACGTCAAGGAGCTCGCCACGGATACCGTCAGCCTGCTGCCGTTCGAGGGCTGCGATGGCAGCATGACCTGGGCCAACGACAACCAGACGCTGTTCTTCGCCGAGCTGGACGACACCCACCGTCCCTGGCGCCTGCTGCGCCACCGCCTGGGCCAGGACGGCGCCGAGCAGGTGTTCGAGGAAACCGACGGGCGTTTCTTCCTGCATTGCTACCGCACCAGCTCCGAGCGCCAGCTGGTGCTGCTGCTCAACAGCAAGACCACCAGCGAGGCCTGGGTGCTCGACGCCCAGACCCCGCAAGCGGCGTTCACCTGCCTGGCGCCGCGCGTCGAAGGCCATGAATACTTTGCCGACCATGGCCAGCTCGACGGCCAGTGGCGCTGGTTTATCCGCAGCAACCAGGACGGCATCAACTTCGCCCTGTTCCATGCCCCCGTCGAACCGGTGCCGACCCGCGAGCACTGGCAGGTGCTGGTGCCACACCGCGACACGGTCATGCTCGAAGGCCTGAGCCTGAATGCCGGGGCCCTGAGCCTTAGCCTGCGCGAAGGCGGCCTGCCGATCATCGAAGTGCACCCCCAGGGTGTGCCCGCCTACCGCGTCGAGCTGCCCGATGCCGCCTACAGCCTGTACGTGCAAGACAGCCTGGAGTTCGCCAGCACGCGCATCCGCCTGCGCTACGAAGCGCTCAACCGGCCCGCCCAGGTACGTCAGCTGGAACTGTCCACAGGCGCGCAGCAAGTGCTCAAGCAGACGCCGGTGCTGGGTGTCTTCGATGCCGATGATTACGTCAGCCAGCGCCTCTGGGCCACCGCCCAGGATGGTACCCAGGTGCCGATCAGCCTGGTTCGCCGACGCGATGACCTGGACCGGCCGGTGCCCTTGTACCTGTACGGCTACGGCGCCTATGGCGAAAGCCTCGACCCTTGGTTCTCCCATGCCCGCTTGAGCCTGCTCGAGCGCGGCGTGGGCTTTGCCATCGCCCACGTACGCGGGGGCGGCGAACTGGGCGAGGCCTGGTACCGCGCAGGCAAGCAGGCACACAAGCAGAACAGCTTCAACGACTTCATCGCCTGCGCCGAGCACCTGATTGCCCAGGGCGTGACCAGCGCCGAGCGCCTGGCGATCAGTGGTGGCAGTGCCGGCGGCCTGCTGATCGGCGCGGTGCTCAACCTGCGTCCTGAGCTGTTCCGCGCAGCCATCGCCGAAGTGCCCTTCGTCGATGTGCTCAACACCATGCTCGACCCGGACCTGCCGCTGACCGTCACCGAGTACGACGAGTGGGGCAACCCCCAGGAGCCGGAGGTTTTCCAGCGGATCAAGGCCTATGCCCCGTACGAGAACGTCAAGGCTCAGGCCTATCCAGCGATGCTGGTGGTGGCCGGTTACAACGACAGCCGTGTGCAGTACTGGGAAGCGGCCAAGTGGGTGGCGCGTCTGCGCACGCGCAAGACCGACGACAACCTGCTGCTGCTCAAGACCGAGATGGGCGCCGGCCACGGCGGCATGAGCGGGCGCTACCAAGGGCTGCGCGACGTGGCGTTGGAATATGCGTTCGTGCTCAATGAGCTGGGTGTGCTGTAGTGCGGTTTTCCAAGCAGCCCGGCCAACAGGCCTAACCGCTTTTCGGCTTGGGTTTCGGCGGCTCGTAGCGCAGCCCCGGCAAGGGCTGGTCGCGCGGCGGACCGGGTAGCTGGATTGGCGGCAGCAAGGGTGCGCCAGGCTTGTTCGCGCCGGGCCTGGGGGGGGTGCTGGGAGTGATCTGCGGATAGGGCGTAGGCGTTGCCGTGCCTGGCGCCCCAGGCACCGGGGCGATGATGCGCGGCTGCAGGTCGGCGGCCTGTGCCGGGTGCAGGCCGGCAATGATCAGCAGGGCGAGGATCGCATAGGGCATGCATGGCCTCCTGTCGGATACGTCATTACAGACTACGCGCAACCGCGCGTTTTTGCCTGTTCGCGATGCACCACGGCGCGCTAGACTCATGGGCATAACCGTCATCAGCCCCAGATAAGATAGGTAATCCCATGAGTTCGGCTTCCACTGCCGCCGCCACCGCCCGCCTCGACCGCATCCTCGCCGATGCCAAGCGTGACAAGGAAATGGGCTATCGCGACAAGGCCCTGAAGATGTACCCCCATGTCTGCGGTCGCTGCGCCCGCGAGTTTTCCGGCAAGCGCCTGAGCGAACTGACCGTGCACCACCGCGACCACAACCATGACAATAATCCCCAGGACGGCTCCAACTGGGAATTGCTCTGCCTGTACTGCCACGACAATGAACATTCCCGCTACACCGACCAGCAGTACTTCAGCGAGGGCTCGCTGAGCTCGCCGAGCATCGCCAAGGCCACGCACAACCCGTTCGCCGGCCTGGCGGGTCTTCTGAAAAAGGATTGAACGCGATCGCGTATAATCGCGTTCTTTTTTCTGTGAAGGCCCCGGAAGTGGCGAACAAACGCTATAGCTGCATTGGTCTGTTCAACCCCAAATCAGCAGAGAACGTCGGCTCGGTGATGCGCGCGGCGGGTTGCTACGGCGTCAACTCGGTGTTCTACACCGGCAAGCGCTATGAACGCGCCCGCGACTTCGTCACCGACACCAAGCGCGTGCACTACGATATCCCGCTGATCGGCATCGACGACCTGCAGCGGATCATTCCACTGGGGTGCACGCCCGTTGCGGTCGAGCTGGTCGACGGTGCCCGGCCGTTGCCCGAGTACACCCACCCGGACCGCGCCATCTACATCTTCGGCCCCGAAGACGGCTCGCTCGACCCCAGCGTGCGCGCCTGGTGCGAAGAAACCATCTACATCCCCACCCAGGGCTGCATGAACCTTGCGGCCACGGTCAACGTCGTGCTCTACGACCGGCTAGCCAAGGGCCTCAATACGCGTTCCGGGCCGAAATTCAAGTAAGTCGAATGAACACTTGCGCAAGGGCGGCAGTCTGCTGAGAACCATCGCCCTACCGGAGAACGACCATGCTTGAGAAACCTAAACGCATCGCGTCCAGCCCAGCGCCGCTGGCCAGCGAACCCAACGTGCACGGTTGGGAACGCGCCAGTTCCCTGGCCGGCGGTGCCCTGATGCTCACCAAGGGTCTGCGTCATGGCGGCCTGGTCGGGCTGCTGCAAGCGGCGGTCGGTGGCCTCGCCCTGGCCCGTGGGCTCAGCGGCCATTGCTCGGCCAAGGCCTGGCTGCAGCGCCACCGCAGCGAACTGAACGAACTGCGCACCGACATCGAGCGCAGTGCGGCAGAGCTTGCCGTGCTGCAGGCCAGTGCCGATGCTGCCACGCGCACCGCCACGGTGACGGGAAATACCTCGCTTAAAGACCCAAAACCCCTGGGTTAACGCAACAGCTTGCTGTCCAGCACCTCGGAGTGCCGGCCCAGCACGTTTTCGCTGATCTGGATGAAGTCGTCGGTGCTGACGCTTTGCAGGCGCATCAAGGCCCGGGTGACGTCGTCCAGCGAGCGTTTTTCCTGGTTGTGCAGGCGGATCTCGCGGTCCAGGGCCTGCAACAACAGCACGCCCCGGGCGATCTGCGCGGTGTCGACTTGGTCACCGCGCAAGCGGGTGACCTTGGCGCCAAGTTTCTGCAGACGCGCCTGCGTGGCCCGGTAGCGGTCCTCGCTCATGCCGCCGGAGCGATAGAGCAATACCGTGGCGTAGTAATCGGCGAGGCTTTCGCTCAACCAGTCGCTGGCGTCGCGGTCGTTGATCTGGGCGAACAGGTGTACCAGTTCGCGTAACAGTGGACTGCTGCCGTTTTCGTTGATCAGCGGGCGGCCGCTGTTGAGGAAGATCGAGTGATGGCCGCTGCGCACGCCACGCCACATCTCGTCGCGCGCCCCCACCAACAGCAGCTTCGGCGGATTGCGCGGGAACACCGATTGCAGTTGCGGCCAGATGTAGGTCAGCAGGGTCAGGGTGTCCATCCGGCGCATACCCTGCCCTTGCGGCGCGGCCACGGTGACCTCGGTATCACCCAGGCGGGCGCGGCGGCTGCCGCTGGTGCCGGCGAGCATCCAGCCGGTGGGACGGTCGAACAGGCGCGAGACATTGTCGACCCGAAAACGCTGCTTGCCGATCCGCGGCCAGGGCGTCTCGACGCTCTTCCAGCCGGCGGGCAGATCGAAGCTCAGGCGCGACACCAGTTCGGTGCCGTCCTGCTGGTCGAGCCGTGCCGGTGGCACCAGCTGATCGCCACGAAACACTGCCCAGTGTGGGGTGATCCGGCTCTCGAAGGCGCCAGCACGCTGCCGCTGGTCGAGCTGCACCCGGTAGCTCAGGCTGGTCTTGCCTGCTGCCGGCTGCCAGAGGCCGCGCTGGCCTTGTTCCTTGAGCAGCCATTGGCCATCGGCCTGGAAGTCGCTGTAGGCGCCCGCCTTGCCCAGGTCGAAATCCAGGCTGCGGACCGCGGCGCCGTCGGCCAAGGTCAGGCGGACCTCAGCCTGGCCGCTTTCGGGCAACAGGCGTACGTGGTAGTCCAGATCGACCTTCTTGGCCCAGGCCGACGAACTGGCCAACAGGCCCAGGGCCAGCAACAGATGACAACGCACACGCATACAGAAACTCCTTGTTGCCCCAGGGCGACAGGCCGGCAAGCCCGAGCGGCTCAACCGGCGCGAAATATCAGGTACTCTTCCCAGTCGTCCTCGGCCACGCTGTTTTCGCTGAGCATGCGCCCGGACTGGGAGATACGCTGCTCATGCACCTGCTGGCGGTCGCCGCACACCAGATGGTGCCAGCCCGGCAGGTCCTTGCCCTCGCTGACCAGGCGATACCCGCAGGTGGTCGGCAACCAGCTGAACTGGTCGGCCTTGCCTGGCGTCAGCTGGATGCAGTCAGGCACCTGGGCGAAGCGCTTGGGGTAATCGCTGCACTGGCACGTGTTGAGGTCCAGCAGTTTGCAGGCGATGCGCGTGTAGTACACGCTGTTGTCGTCCTCGTCCTCAAGCTTCTGCAGGCAGCACAGGCCACAGCCGTCGCACAGCGATTCCCACTCCTGCGGGTCGAGTTGGTCGAGGGTCTTGCGCCGCCAGAAGGGCGCGGGGTCGGCAATCATCAAGCGGTGGTCCTGTTTCGATCAGTACGCCAAGGCGTGGCGGCGCCAGTCTAGGGCCTGTCCACGGCCAATACCAGACCGCTTGTCAGGGCTGGCCTGAGGCAGTAGCGTGGGCCGCGATCATTCCCTTCCATTGTGCAGGAGCCATCATGAGCGCCAACCCACGCGTTGCCGAGTACGCCATCAACGAGCAGTTCATCAACCGCTGGTCGCCACGGGCCTTCAGTGCCGAGCCGATCAGCCAGGAAACCCTGCTGAGCTTCCTGGAGGCCGCGCGCTGGGCGCCGTCGGCCTACAACTCGCAGCCCTGGCGTTTCCTTTACGCTCGTCGTGATACGCCGGACTGGCAGCGCTACCTGGACCTGCTCAACCCCTTCAACCGCGTTTGGGCGCAGCAGGCTTCGGCGCTGGTGCTGATCCTCTCCAAGACCACCTTTACCGCCCCTGGTGCCAGCGAAGAGACGCCAGCCCTGTGGCACACCTTCGACACCGGTTCGGCCTGGGGTCACCTGGCGCTGCAGGCCAGCCTCAGCGGCTGGCACACCCACGGCATGGCCGGCTTCGACCAGGCCCTGGCGCGCCAGGAACTGAAGATTCCCGAAGGCTATGCGCTGCATGCCATGATCGCCATCGGCAAGCTGGGCGACAGGACCAGCCTGGCCGAAGGCCTGCAGGCCCGCGAAGTGCCAAGCCCGCGCCGACCGCTGAGCGAGTTGGCGGCCGAAGGTGATTTTACCCTCTAATAGCCTGCTGCTCTCGTGAACCAGCCTCTCCCGTCTGTAGGAGCGGGCTTGCCCCGCGAACGGGCGTGCAGCGGCCGTATATCCGTACTATGCGATCTTTCTGATAAATGAAGTCGCCTGTTTACGGCCGCTGCGCGCCCGATCGCGGGGCAAGCCCGCTCTCATAGAACACACGCTAACTCATTGATTTATCTGTACTTTGTAGGAGCGGCCTTGTGTCGGGACGCCGGACCGCGCGATCGACCGCGCAGCGGTCGCAACCCCTGTAACCGCGCTGCACCAGACAGATCGAGATGGCTGGCTTTACGGCCGCTTCGCAGCCGATCGCAGGACAAGCCAGCT
>Ga0160433_100481_pt1 | contig 19377 bp, 13 predicted proteins | sample HID1972K_E0MG_FD_108235 | JGI IMG/M metagenome (GOLD analysis project Ga0160433, IMG submission 108235) | Enriched pill bug-associated microbial communities from UW Madison campus, WI, USA - HID1972K_E0 MG | ecosystem: Host-associated > Arthropoda: Insects > Digestive system > Unclassified ... | reverse complement strand
CCTGCCCCACAGGAATATGTTGCCGTGGATGACAGTTTTGGGGAAAGCGGCAAGCCTGCCGACCTGATGGTCAAATATGGCTTGACAGCTGATGACATTGTTAAAGCTGCACAAAAGGTTATAGGTAGAAAATAATATACTATATTATTTGGAGTAGCTATGTTATAAATAAAAAGGATTAATTCTAATTGAAGATTATTGGAATTAATCCTTTTCTGGTATAGAAACGATATAAAACGAAAAAAGCCGAAGTTTCCTTCGGCTTAGGTAGCGGGGATTGGACTCGAACCAATGACCTTCGGGTTATGAGCCCGACGAGCTACCAACTGCTCCACCCCGCACTGTATTTTTATAATTAAGCTTTTCTCTCGCAGAAAAGCAATTGTTATTCGTTTTATTGGACTGCAAAGATAGTATTTTTTTTAGCTATCTCAAATAATTAAGTAAATATTATTATTTAGAACAGCACGAATTTTATTTTGTTTCTTTGTAACTAATAAAAATTATTGAAGTATGTCGCATAAAGCCGGATTTGTGAGTCTTGTAGGAAAACCGAATGCAGGAAAATCAACATTAATGAATGCCTTAGTTGGTGAAAAGATGTCTATTGTTACATCAAAAGCCCAAACTACACGTCATCGTATTTTGGGTGTAGTAAACGGACCTGATCATCAAATTGTATTTTCAGATACACCTGGTATTATCAAACCCGTTTATGACCTGCAAGAGTCGATGATGAATTTTGTACAGGGATCTTTAGTTGATGCAGATTTAATTTTGTTGGTAACAGATATCAATGAGAAGTATGACGAAACTGAAATGATCGAGCGGATTAAGAAAACTAATTCCCCAGTAGCAGTTTTAATTAATAAAATTGATAAGTCTTCAGAAGAATGGGTAAATAAGAAAATTGATTTCTGGCAAGAGACTTTGCAGCCTACTGCTATATTTGCTATCTCAGCAAAATTAGGGCATAATATTGAGGCAGTAAGCCAATTTATTATGGATAATTTGCCTGAACACCCGGCGTACTATGAGAAAGATACACTGACGGATAAGTCAGAGCGTTTTTTTGTATCTGAAATCATACGTGAAAAAGTGTTTAAGCTTTACGAGAAGGAAATTCCTTATAGTACCGAGGTAATAGTAACTTCTTTTAAAGAAGAAGAGCGGATTGTTCGTATTAGTTCAGAGATCATTGTAGAACGAGACTCGCAAAAGAATATTATCATCGGTTCTGGTGGAAGTATGATTAAGAAAGTAGGAACATATGCACGTCAGGATATCGAAGAGTTTTTAAATAAGAAAGTGTTTCTTGAACTTTTTGTAAAGGTTATTCCCGATTGGCGTAATAAAAAGAATTATTTAAAACGTTTTGGTTACGATCAGTAATCTACTCTTAACTTACAGTCGTCCAGTAGTGTAAGAGAAGAGGCTTATTGATACCAAAGTTATGAATAAATTGAATGGACGCTCTCGTGCATGACTATTTGATTTTATATCTTAATAAAGTTGTCAATTAAATCAAAAAACAAGATTTTATTTTTTGATTTATGGCTTAAAGAATTATCTTTGCATTCCGAAAAACGGGAAACGTTGTGTAGGTTATTAAATTGGCCCGTTCGTCTAGGGGTTAGGACGTTAGATTTTCATTCTAGAAACAGGGGTTCGATTCCCCTACGGGCTACGATCCCGCTTACTTTAAGTAAAGCGGGATTTTTGTTTTGTGAGCTTTCCTGTCTCTAGAACGAATAGCGAAAAGTCTGGAAGACTTGATCTATTGCTCGCCAGCCTGATATATCATAATTCTTATCCCTGCTCATAGCATTGTCTTAATTGTTCTAACATAGTGAACGTTGCCTCAATTGTAATTATTATTAAATCTATAGAGAAATTATTATTTTTTTGCAATCGGTTGCATTATTCATTTTTATTTATATCTTTACTTTAAGGAATAACCAAAAGGAATAACCAAGATTTCAAAATATTATAAACTTACTATATCATTATGAAGCTTCATTATACTTTATGCCAACGTTGGACTAGGATTTATTAGTTTAATGTTAATGGTTTTGTAGACGTGTCTAATTACGTGTTGGATTTATTGAAAGAGGTGCAAATATAGATTGGATATGCGTTAACTACCTAACCTTCTAGCGAGTACGTTAACAATTTAATGTCAATTTTAAACTAATAAATATGAATTTGATTTTAAGTCGATGCCTTGCGCTTACATTTGCAATTCTATTATGTTTTGATGTTTGGGCACAACAAAATGTGTCGGGGAGAGTAGTGGATGAAAGCAATGAGCCTATTGTGGGAGTAAGTATCCTGGTGGAAGGTACCAGCAATAGCACATACACAGATAACAATGGTGCGTTTGAATTAACGAATGTTGTTGATGGTAGTGTTTTGGTGTTTTCCCATTTAAGTTTTTACCCATTGAAACATACAGTTGAGCAAAGGCTCGGCATTTTGATTCAATTGCAGGAGGACCTTAATGCCTTGGATGCGGTTGTAATAGTTGGTTACGGTACCCAAAAGCGGTCCGATTTAACTGGGGCAATCAGTTCAATCAATGAGAAGACCATTTCGGAATCCGGGGTCATAAATATCGATCAGGTATTGCAAGGCCGGGTAGCAGGTGTGCAGCTTCAACAAAATTCAGGTATGCCGGGAGCAAGTAATTCAGTTAGAATAAGAGGTATTAGCTCTCTGAGTGCTTCTACAGAGCCTATTTATGTGATAGATGGGGTAGTAATTGAAGGTGGATCTACAGATGGGAGCACAAATACCAATGCACTGGCATCTATTAATCCGGCAGATATCGTTTCTGTTGATGTGCTGAAAGATGCTTCTGCTACTGCTATTTATGGTTCTAGAGCGTCTAATGGTGTTATTGTGATTACTACAAGACGCGGAAAAGCTGGATCTTCTACATTGAGCTATCACGGTTATACAGGCATGCAGCAAATCCCTAAAAAGATGGATGTTTTAAATCTAAGACAGTATGCCGAGCATCGAAATACCTTGGCAGATGCCAATATCTCCACGCCGAATAATAGTTTTATCCGTCCTGACCTGCTTGGTGAAGGAACAGACTGGCAAGATGAGCTGTTTAATAATGCACAGATGAATAACCACAATATTTCCATTTATGGTGGTACTGAAAATAATACCTATGCATTAGGAGCTGGCTACTTAAAACAAGATGGTATTGCGGAAGGATCAGGATTTAAACGTCTTACATTGACAGGTAATTTTGATTCTCAGGTTAAAAGCTACCTGAAAGCAGGAATAAATTTTGCTTTTAATCAGTTAGACCAAAATCTGACAGTTTCTGACCAGTCATTGGTTTCTATTGCGCTCAGGACGACACCAAATGTGCCCGTACGGAATGCTGACGGATCCTTTGCCGCTTCTGACGAACAATTCATGCCAACAAATCCAATGGCGATGGCGATGCTTATCGATAATGGGATGGAATCATACGGTATACGTGGTAATACTTATTTATCAGCTGATATTCTGACGGGGCTAAACTTTAAAACGGAAGTTGCATTTGATTATAATACACGGAATTCGAATCGTTTTCAACCTACGTATTATCTTTCTGCTACTCAATTTCAGGATAATAATGAAGGAACATATTCTAAACAATTTAATAAATTCTGGACCTGGCGTAATATACTGAACTACGAAAAAACTTTTGGTTTACATAGTATAAACGCAATGCTAGGTCAGGAAATGCAAAAATCAGCGTGGGAGTTTTTAGGTGGATCGCGAACAGGCTATACCACCAACGGATCGACAGATTTATCCTTGGGAGACGCTACTACAGCTGCTAATATAGGATATTCGGGAGCGAATTCGATACTGTCAGAATTTGGACGGCTTTTTTATTCATATAATGACCGATACTTATTGACGACTACTCTGAGAAGGGATCAATCTTCCAAATTCGCTCCTCAAAACCGTACTGGATGGTTTCCTTCGGCGGCATTTGCATGGAAACTATCAAGTGAAGATTTTCTGACCAATAACCAAACGATTAATAATTTAAAATTGAGACTGGGCTGGGGACTGGTAGGTAATCAGAATATTCCGGATAACTACGCGTATTTGGCTACATATGGCACTGCTACAACTAATTGGGGCACAGGCTTGATTGCATCCAATACTCCAAATGAAAATTTGAAATGGGAAAGTACCAATTCAGTTAACTTAGGTATTGATCTTGGCTTATGGCAAGACCGCGTGAATTTTACGGTAGATTTCTATCACAAGCGAACCGAAAACTTGCTGTTACAGGCTTCTCTTCCTGTTTATGCTGGTACTTCTGGTACAGGTTCAAGCAGTCGTCCATGGGTGAATTTGGGCTCTTTGCAGAATAAAGGCTTTGAAATGGCTTTAACCACAACGAATTTTAATAAGGAACAATTCCAATGGCGCACAAACTTTGTTTTCTCTATGAACAGAAACAAGGTGCTTTCCATTAACACCCAAACAGGAACCGATTCACGGACCATCGAAAGCAGTAGCTATGGTGTGAATGACAGTCCAATCATTAACCAGACAGTAGTAGGTCAGCCGATTGGACAATTCTATGGCTACCAAATTATCGGCCGCTTTGAACAGGCTACAGATTTTTACTATAAGAATAAAGCAGGCGATGTTCTTCGTATGCCTGTTATGTTTAATTTACCTATCGACGAACAAACCGGTGTATGGATAGGAGATTATATTTATAAGGATGTCAATGAAGATGGCTTAATAGATGAAAAGGATCGCACATTTATAGGTAATCCAGAACCTAAGTTTACGTTTGGATTGGGAAATACATTCAATTACAATAATTGGGATTTAAGCGTCTTTCTAGTTGGTTCATACGGTAATGATGTTATCAATTATTCTCGTCGTTTTTTAGAGAATCCACGTCGTAATATATCTAACCTTTATACTAAGGCGCTTGATTATGCACGACTGGAGTTAATTGATCCTAACGGCCCGAATGATTATCGGAATGTTAGGATTGCCGGGGGAGATGGCGATATGAGTCGTTTGGCACTTGGCCAACAAACGTCGAATTATAACTATGCATTCAGTGACCGTTATATTGAAGATGGTTCCTTTCTCCGCATCCAGAATGTTTCTCTTTCTTATAACTTTTCAACAAAATGGTTGGATAAAATAAAAATTCAAAACCTAAAGGTCTATGCCAATGTGCAGAATCTGTACACATTTACGAATTATTCAGGTTATGATCCGGAAATAGGTATTTCTTATAGTGGTGGTAATCAATTGTATGGTGTAGATAACGGACGCTATCCAGCTCCGCGTATATATACATTAGGTCTAAATCTTAGCTTATAACATGATGAAAAATAGATTAATAACAGTGAAATCTGTTCGGACGTTTTTGATTTTAGCGGCATTGGTACTCACGCAGTCGTGTAAAGATTATTTAGATATAAAACCTAATAACTTAATAATTGGGGAGAGTCTGACAGCGGAGAATTTACCTTCGTTAACATCTCCCTTATATAATGTCGTTTGGTCAGATTTTAATAGTCAGTTCTATTATGGATTAGGAGATGGGGCTTCATACAATTTGTATGCTCCCTTCTCAGATTATGTCTATCCCTTTGCCGACCTTTCAGTCACAGGCCTGACCGGCCCGTTAGTGAACGCATGGCAATCCTTCTATGTCGTGGTTCAACAATCCAATAAGGTTATTATCAGTATCAACCAAAGTTCAGCAAGCGAGGAGGATAAAAAAACCTATATTGCTGAAGCTCGTTTCATGCGAGGGGTAGCTTATTGGTATTTAGCTTCGCTATGGGGTAATGCTATTATTAGCGAAGACCCCAGTTTGATTGTGAACAATCCTATAATTAACACTAATCCCAGAAAGGATGTCTTTGAATTTGCTATCAGGGACCTAGAATATGCCGCCAAATATTTGCCGACAGCTTCCACTCAAGCGGGAAGGGTAAATAAATATTCTGCATTCGGAATGCTATCTCGTGTATATTTAGCTTATTCAGGTTATGTGAATAACGAGTCAAATCCAAATGCTGGCACACGGGACCAAACTTACCTGGATTTGGCAAAAAAAGCTGCAGAGGTGGTTATTACACAAAGCGGCTACCGCTTGATGCCAAATTATGCAGATCTGTTCAAAATTGAAAACAATAATAATAGTGAATCGATGTTTGCACTGCAATGGGTTCCTGGTTTGAATAGTAGTACAGGTGGTGGATATATTAATCAGCAACAAGCTTATTTTGCTTTTGGTTCTCAAATAACAGGAGACGATGCGGCTTGGGGAGATTGGACTCGGGCAACCTATGATGTGATTAAGTCATATGAACCGGCAGATTCTATCCGCCGTAAAGCTACATGGATGGGATACGGTGATTTCTACCCCGAAATAAGTAAAGCTACCGGAGGATATTTAAATGAGCGTTCAAATGGGCAGCAATACTTAAATGTTAAAAAAGGAGTTGTCGGTTCCACAAAAGACAATCCCGCTATTGGGCGTATGAATTCTGCGCTCAATACATATATGATGCGACTGGCAGAAGTGTATTTGAATTACGCGGAAGCTGAACTAGGTAATTCGGCTTCAACCAGTGATGCCAGAGCTCTGTCCTATCTCAATGAAATACGCAAGCGCGCAAGTAGTGCTATGCAGCCAAAAACAGCTATTACGTATGAAGATATTCGTTATGAAAGACGTGCTGAGTTTTGCATGGAAGGCTTATACTGGTATGATTTGTTGAGCAGGTCCTATTACAAACAACAAGAGGTGATGAACTACATTGAATCGCAGGATCGGGGAACAATTGTTCCGTTTCTTTTCGAAGCACCCTATGAGCTAAAGGAAGATCCGGAAAGAAATCGCGAAACGCGGGCTGTCGGAAGCGTAACTCCTTCCATATTCTTGTTGCCATATCCTGAATCGGAATTAATTCAGAATCCGCTATTGAGGGAAGCTCCTGTTCCGTATGAATTTAACGAAGAGAGAATCACAGATTTGTATTGATTAAAGAATTTTGTTATGAAAAGTTTAATGAAAAATATCGGAATTTACAGTCGGATAACGTATGGATTCGTTGCTGTGATTCTTGTTGCAATTACTTTAAGTGGTTGTAAGAAAGACAACAATTCTTCCAGTGGCCCCATTAAGATTGATGCGGTGTATTTGCAGGATGTCAATTCGGATGTTCCCGATAGGGCTGTGGAATTTGCACGTATAGGACAAACCATACGTATATCAGGTAATGGTTTTTCTGGTATCCAACGGATATATGTCAATGGCCGTCAAACGTCATTTAATTCTGCGTTGGCAACAAATCAGAATATTTGGCTTTCTATCGGACAAAGTACCCCAACGATCGATGCGGATCCTGAAGAGCGTAATACCATTGTCCTCGAAAAAGATGGGCAGCAATATAGTTATTCCTTTGAGGTAAGAGCAACTGCGCCTACTATAACGCGTATTTCGCATACGATGCCTAAGCCAGGAGAACAGATTATTATCTATGGTACGGGACTTCAGTCAGTACGGAGCGTTACGTTTCCCGGCGGTATCGAAGTAACAAGCGGAATCGTTTCTGACGATGAAGAGGGCACTTATTGTATTGTTACTATGCCGGATAATGTTTCTGATGAGGGAGGTTCAATATTGGTTATAGGTGCTAATGGTGGTGCGTATTCTCCAGCATACTTTAATATTAAAAAAGGTGTGCTACATAACTTTGATAATGTGAATACAGCTGCATGGAGTAACGGCGAAATATCTGATGACTTGAATGCAGTTCTTCCTGCTGCTGGAGAAGGCCCGAAATCGCAGGGCATATATCGTTCACTTAATAAAGACAGCAAGATGATGGCTGCCTCTGATGCCAGTGTGGATATTACGCGTTATTGGATTAATAATAGTGTGTGGGGAAGTATGATTGATAATACAGTGATTCCTCGTTCAACACCTACCGACCAGATTGCTGTGCAAATGGACATCTTTGTGAAGGGAGAATGGAATTCCGGAGATATCCGCTTTGTAGTGGCCGATGGTTTTGGTACATCGCGATATAGTCTGGTATATGCTCCATGGGAAGTGGATGGTGCACGTGTTCCATTCGAAAATCCGGGCAATTGGTTTACGATTACTATGCCATTCAGCGATAGTCAGGATTTTGTAGGCACTGATTTTCAAGGTATCTTGTCATTGCTTTCCACGGTTACTTATGCACAAGCAGGTCCCTGGTTGGAAAATGGCCCCGTTAATGGAGTTGCGGCAGAAAGCACTAATGTAAATATCTATTTTGATAATATTAGAATAGTGCCTTTAAATACGCCTACCTACAGTGATTATTAATAGATGTATGGTTGAACCTTTAGTTTGAAAATGATGAATAAAAAGATCAATACGCACTACAGCCTATTCCTGATAGCAAGTGCCCTGCTCCTTACCATGTTTAGTTCGTGTGAGAAGAATAAAATGGACTGGGGACTAGATCCAAAGTACGGGAAAGTTACAGTAGCTGAGCTTCCGTTAGCATTGCGAGAAGCTATTTCAAGATATGATGTGCTGAAAAGTTATACCGACTATACATTAGGTGTCGGTATAGATTTAGCGCTGTATTCAAGCAATGAAACCTATAGAACCCTAGTGAATGATAACTTTGATGGGATCACAGCAGGATATGAAATGAAGCATGCCGCAATGGTTAATGCAAGCGGTCAGATTAATTTTGCTCCAGTAGATGCTGTCCTTGATCAGCTGGAACAGGCAGGGCTTGGTATTTTCGGACATACATTGGTATGGCATCAAAATCAGAATGCGAGCTATTTGAATAGCTTAATAGCTCCAACTATTGTGCCATCGACAGGAGGAAGCGTGTTAGATGTAAGCCCATTGGCTGCAGGTACATTCTCTGGTTGGAACAGAAATAATACAGGCGGCATGTCGGTAGTAGGAAACGGAGGCCTCAACAATGGTCCTGCCTTAAGGCTGGAAGTTGCTTCAGCAGGTAATGAATGGGATACTCAATTAACCAGCCCCGACATTCCTGCCACAGAAGGTCATCGTTATGAAGTTTCATTCTGGATAAAATCTGATGGGGCTGGCCAGGGTCGCGTGTCGTATGCAGGGATGTCTAATAACTATCCTTGGACGGATGGAGCGGCATTATTTGGAACAAATGGATCATGGAAAAAAATTACTTATAATACTTCTACCATTGGAAGTGACTTTGCTGCAACAGCCAATACTATAAAGGTTGCTTTCGATTTGGGGAAAGTTCCGGGTGTTTATTATATCGACATCAATTCTATCAGCATTATCGACGAAGACGCGGAAGCGATGGAATATAATTATGTAGGTAATGGAGGATTTGAGTCTGGAAACATAGGAACCTGGAGTTTAAATAATCCTGGCACAGGAATAGAAGTTACTACGGAGGAGAAATATGTTGGGAATTACTCGGTTAAAATGAGTTCTTCTGCTACATCAAGTAATGCATGGGATTTGCAATTGGCAAGTCAGGATATTCCTTTGGTGGCAGGTAATGATTACACATTGTCTTTTTATGTGAAATCTAATGTTGCAGGCAAAGGTCGGGTTTCATTTCCTGGTCTAACAAATGAATACCCTTGGATGAACTGGCTGGGTGCAGGTGCAAGTGAGGCGTTCACGACTAGCACAGTTTGGTCATTTATAAGCGTCGATCTGAATGCTTTAGAATATAAATCCGGAGCCACGAATGTAAAACTTAGTTTTGATCTCGGCTATCTGCCTGATATTACCTATTATATTGACGATATAAAGCTGGTTAAAAAAGGAGGTGGAGGAGGGGCTCCCGGAGGTATCATTATCATCGAAAAGACACCGGATGAAAAGAAGCAACTTATTGGTGCTGCAATGAAGGATTGGATTACAAATATGGTTACGCATTACAAAGATAAAGTGCATGCGTGGGATGTGGTAAATGAGCCAATGTCAGAAAGCGGAATACTCCGGACAGGGGCGAATGTGGCAGAACCAGCTAGTGATGAATTTTATTGGCAGGATTATATCGGTCAAGATTATGCTGTCTCAGCATTTAAGCTCGCACGCCAATATGGTAATTCCACAGATGTACTATTTATAAATGACTATAATCTTGAAACGGGCGCCAAATTAGATGGCTTGATAAATTATGTAAACTACATTGAAAGTCAGGGCGCCACTGTGGACGGTATCGGTACACAAATGCATTTAACTCTGACTTCAGATAAGAATAATATTGTCAGCATGTTTGAAAAGTTGGCTGCGACCGGTAAGAAGATTAAAATCTCTGAACTGGACATCCGGGTAGGTACTACTGCTCCGACGCTTGAGCAATATGCTGAACAAGCAGAGCTATATCGTTATGTAGCGGAAATGTACAACACCCATATTCCGCAGGCTCAACAATACGGAATAACAGTTTGGGGTATTTCGGATCATGAAAGAGAACATGAATTTTGGCTACCTGATGATGCTCCCAATCTATGGGACAGCAACTATGAACGTAAACACGCTTATAAAGGTTTTGCAGATGGATTAGCCGGGAAAGACGTAAGTGAGGATTTTAGCGGCGAACTTGAATATTAACTTATTTAGTCGGTGTTTGACAGCATTTTATCATAAATAAAACCATAATGAAGAGTTATAAACGATTGTCCATATCTATAGCTTTCACCTTGGCGGCCTTATTGTTCGGCTGCCAACGATCGGCATACCTGGGAGATGACCCCAATTCTCTAAAAGAGGTCTTTAAAGATGATTTCTTTATAGGAACGGCGTTGAACATTGGTCAGATCAACAAAACGGATGCGGCAACAGATTCCTTGATCTCTATTCAATTCAATGCCATCACGGCAGAAAACATCATGAAAGCAGAATTGATCCATCCGGCATGGGGGAAATTTGATTTCGACGCTGCAGATAAGTTTGTAGAGTATGGAAAGCTGAATAACATGTATATTGTAGGCCATACCTTGGTCTGGCATAGCCAATTGCCTCCGTTCGTCCATGCAATAACTGACGCTGATTCTCTTCGACAATTCATGGAATTGCATATCCAGACTGTTGCGCAACGATATGCGTCGTCGATAGACAGTTGGGATGTTGTGAATGAAGCCTTGAATGAAGACGGCTCGTTGAGGGAGTCGGTATTTTATAAGTTATTGGGTGAGGATTATATAGTAGAAGCATTCAGAAAAACTGCTGAAGCAGCCCCTAATGCTGCGTTATATTACAATGATTACAACATTGAACAGTCGCAAAAACGAGCAGGTGTCATCAGGTTAATCAAGAAATTACAGGAAGCTGGCGTGCGGATCGATGGTGTAGGAATACAAGGGCATTGGAATATAAATAATCTACAATTAGATGAGATAGAAGAAAGCATCGAAGAGTATGCGAAACTGGGAGTGAAGGTAGCGATTACAGAACTCGACATAAGTGTACTACCCAATCCATGGGATCTGGAGGGCGCTGACGTGAATCAGCAATTTGAAGGAGGACTGAATATGAATCCCTATGCCGATCAATTGCCCGATTCGATAAGCCGGTTATTGACAGATAGCTATGAACAGCTTTTTCGTTTATTTTTAAAACACAGCGATAAAATCAGTAGGGTTACTTTCTGGGGAGTAAACGATGGTCAATCCTGGTTGAATAACTGGCCAATACGGGGCAGAGCAAATTATCCATTGCTATTTGATCGGAATAATCGGCCAAAAGAGGCATTCCAACGAATTATAGGTATTGAAAACAATTCAAATTAACATTTATGTTAGACGTAAAGACATCACAAGAGAGCAGTGAAAAATTGACAGTAGTAGAAAAAGTCGGTTACAGTTTAGGAGATTTAGCTGCCAACTTGGTATTTCAGACATTAATTACTTATCTGGCCTATTTTTATACAGATATTTATGGGTTAAGTACGTATCACGCCTCCGCTGTTATATTGTTTGTGGGACTGGTTGCGGCGTTTGGATTCAACCCTATTATGGGAGCTCTTGCGGATAGAACTGAATCGCGGTGGGGTAAGTTCAGGCCGTGGATATTGTGGACAGCTATTCCGCTCGGCGTAGTTGCAATATTGGCATTCAGCACACCTGAGTTTTCATACAAAGGAAAGCTTATTTATGCTGTGGTGACCTATACTTTGTTGCTACTATTGTATGCGGCAAACAACCTTCCCTATTCCGCCTTGAGCGGAGTTATTACGGGCGATATGAAGGAAAGAAACAGTCTGTCTTCTTATCGTTTTGTTGCGGTGATGTTTGCTCAGTTTTTTGTACAGGTATTTATGCTGCCGATCATCGAAACTGCTGGAGGTGGTGATCAAGCTTTAGGAATAGAAAAAGTGATGACATGGCTGGCGGTGATTGGTACGGTCATGCTGTTAATTACATTTTTTACCACTCACGAGCGGATCGTACCCAAACCTGAACAGAAATCAAGTATAAAGGAAGATTTAGGAGACTTGTTTAGCAATAGGTCCTGGATCATCATGTTGATATTGACGACATTGGTCTTTGTGACCTTGGCTATGAAAGGGGGAAGTTATGTATATTACTTTAAAAATTATGTAGATATCGAGAGTCTGGCTAATTTTGTTAATCCAATAACGGGTAGTCTCGCAAATCTTAATCTTAACTTTTTTGGAGAAGATCCTACCTCTTCTGGATTTGGTCTGTTTAATGCTGGGGGAATTATTTTCATGATTGTAGGCATTACATTATCGAAAAGATTTGCTGATAAATACGGCAAAAGAGATGTGTTTGGCATTGCATTGCTTCTTTCAACATTCTTTATATTCATCTTCTATTTCTTCCCACCACAGGCGGTAGGACTGATGTTTGGTTCACAAATCTTACATGGCTTTTTTTATGGCATCACCATACCTTTGCTTTGGGCTATGATTGCCGATGTGGCTGATTACAGTGAATGGAAGAATAACCGTCGTGCTACCGGCATTATCTTTTCAGCCATGATGGTAGGGTTGAAAGTAGGGCTTAGTTTTGGCAGTGCATTGTTAGCTTGGATTTTAGGGCTTTATAATTATATTCCCAGTAGTGATTTGGTACAATCAGCCTCAGCAATACACGGTACCAAGCTATTAGTGAGTATTTTTCCATCAATTCCATTTTTAATTGCTGTGGGGCTACTTTTCTTCTATAAAATAGACAAGAAAACAGAAGTGCAGATAGAAACAGATTTAAAGCAAAGAAGAAATTCATAATTTATATATTTATTATTAATCCCTCATTACTATGCCGGAAAAACCGATTGATCACATTGATTTTGACGAACTGAACTCAAAAGCTATTTCGAAGCCATTAGTGACCCATCTTTTTACAGCTGATCCATCTGCACATGTTTTCGATGGGAAAATCTATATCTACCCGTCTCATGACGTCGATGCGGGAGAAGCTTTTGACGATTTGGGCAGCCATTTTGATATGAAAGATTACCATGTGTTTTCTATGGATCATCCGGAGGCAGAAGCGATAGATCATGGTGTGGCCTTGCGTATTGAGGACATTCCATGGGCCGAGAAGCAATTATGGGCTCCGGATGCGGCCCATAAAAATGGAATATATTACTTATTCTTTCCCGCAAAAGACTATGACGGCATTTTCCGTATTGGCGTAGCCACAAGTATTTCTCCTGGAGGACCATTCACTGCGCAGCCGCAGGCAATCAAAAACAGTTTCTCAATTGACCCTGCCGTGTTTGAAGACGAGGATGATAATTACTTAATGTATTTTGGCGGTATATGGGGTGGACAGTTGCAGCGTTGGCGAACGGGATCTTTCAAGGCCGATGGTGAAGGTCCATTTGTTCATTTACCAAAAGACGATGAGCGGGCATTGTGTGCAAAAGTGGCTAAGCTAAGTGATGACTTACTGGAGTTTGTCGAAGAACCGAAAGATGTGATCATATTGGATGAAGTGGGTATGCCCTTATTGCAAGGTGATAATGAAAGAAGATTTTTTGAAGCACCATGGGTGCACAAATACAACGGAAAATATTATTTTTCATATTCTACAGGTGATACACATTATATCTGTTATGCAATAGGTGACAATCCATACGGTCCCTTTACTTACAAAGGCAAGATACTGAATCCTGTCGTAGGTTGGACCTCGCACCATTCTATTGTGGAGTTTCGTGATAGGTGGTATTTGTTTTACCACGATTCCAGTCTTTCAAAAGGTGTGACTCATTTACGTTCAATAAAATGCGCCGAATTGACCTATGATGAGTCTGGTAATATCCGTACCTTAGATCCTTATGGATAAGATAATTGCTGGTGCGCATTCATTTCATTGCAGAATATTATGTAAATGAAAAAGTTATTTCTTCTACTCATTTTATTTACTTCAGTTATATATTTACATTCTCAACCATTACCAAAAGTTAAGGCTGAATATAATTACCTCGTATATCTTCCAAAAGATCATCAAGAAAAGAACTATCCGGTTATTGTTTATCTACATGGGAGTTCTCATAGTGGTAATGATTTGAATAAGCTTAAAAAATATGGACTGCCTCATGCGATTGATAAAGGACAAGAATTTGATTTTATTATTATTTCTCCTCAATGTCCAGATGGCAAGCTTTGGTCAACTGAGAACTGGTTCGAGCCTTTATATGCAGAATTGACTAGTAAATATCAAATTGATACAAGTCGTATATATCTTACCGGCGTAAGCATGGGTGGTGGAGGTGTATTTGATGTAGCGAAAGATCATCCTGATAAGTTTGCAGCTTTAGTTCCGTTATGTGCATGGGCCAGCAGTATAGATAGAATTTGTAATATCAGCCATATCCCAATATGGACATTCCATGGAACAGAAGACAATGTTGTTCCTATCTCACAGACAGAAAGCAAGGTAAAAGCATTAAAAGCTTGTAATGGCAACATTCAATTTACCAGACTTGAGAACCATGGACACGGAATTCAATGGCTTTATGAAAGTCAGGAAGCATATGATATTTATGAATGGATGCTGAGGTATAAAAAGTAGCTGTGCCTACAACAAAGGGTTTATGAATATTCATAAACCCTTTGTTGTATTATTTATTTATAGAAATATTAAATAGCTTTAGCAAAATCCGCTACTACTTGTCTCCAGTCTTCGCGTTCAGGTATACGTGGTTTACGCTTTCCAAAGAATTGTACAATTATATTTCCTTCTTTATCGAAAGCTTCGAGACTAGTTACGATACCATCGGTTGTAGGCTTCTTAACCAACCATACGCTATCAATGCCATCTTCGCGCAAGTGCATATTAAATTCAGGATCAAGAATATTGAACCACGGGCCGGTTTGCAATAATTTTTGTGCTTTTCCAGTATGTATTTGAATACATCCGCGGCTGCCAATGAAAACCATAATTTCCAGTTCCCTTGCAGAAACATTTTCTATTATTTCCTTTAACGAATCAACAGAGATTTGCTTAGCATGCTCTTCAGGAGCTAAACGCATAGCTTGTCTGCGTGCGATACCATACTTCTTTAAAAGACCAAAAAAGTCATGTGTATCTTTTAAATCTAACCATGCTTGTTGGAAGCCGGCTATATCAATCTCTGCATCCGGTTTTTCTATAATAGTTTTATCTATCGGAGAAGTTTGTAACGCTTCGCCTTGCAAGTCTGCTTTATATTTTGAAACCAAGGCCGCGTATGCTTCCAGATTACTTTGTTCAGTAAGATAGATTTTATGCACAGCCTCACCATCCTGATCGAAGAATTGCAAACTTTGACGCTCACCTTCTTGAACTGCAAATCCAAAATGCCACGCGTTCATAAATAGTCTAAGGTCTATATCCGGATTAACCACCAATCCAATATGCCCATTAAAAGAAGCTTTTGTATAAATCCCTTTGCGTTCATGTACTGCATAGTCATTGCGTGTCAGGGCCATTACATATCCAAGTGTTTTAATTTCCTTAAGTATGTTTTCAAAGTCAGCTTTCAAAGCAGTATTATTACTGCCTGTTCCTACTAAATCAGCCTCAGAAACGCCTAGTTGCTTAGCAGCATCGCGGATACGTGTTTTCGGATTCTCAGCCTTAAAAGCGTCATACTGATCCTTTAACTGTAAGGTTGTCTTTTCCATAATTTTTTGTCTTTTATTATTTTTGTTCTGTTAATATCATTGAAGGAACGATTAAAGGGCATTTGAATTCCTCGTCAGTAAAAAGCCGCACTTTTATATTAAATGCGGTATGAATATTTTCACAGCTGATAACATCCCTTGGTTTGCCGAAAGCTACCAGTTCTCCTTTTTTAAGAATAAGTACTTTATCTGCAAAGCGAGATGCGAAGTTGATATCATGAAGTATGCTGATAACACAGTAGCCCCGATCTGCCAATTCCCTCGCCAATTGCATAATCTGTTGTTGATAAAGCAAATCAAGTCCGTTAGTTGGTTCATCTAAAAACAACAGGCCTCCGGGTTGATCATATATCTGAGCAATCACACGTGCCAATTGTACACGCTGTTGCTCACCACCAGATAAGGTATTATAATCACGATTCATGAAACTGGTAATACCTGTTTCTTCCATAACTTTCTTAACAATACTGATATCATCTTCAGACGGCTGATTATCAAAATGAGGATATCTACCCATCATCACGAGCTCGTGCACTTTGAAGGATACGGAAATTGTATTGCTTTGTGCTAAAACAGCACGGAATTTAGCCAGGGCATCCAGCTTGTACTGATCAATGGGTTTATCACGTATCAATATTTCGCCTGATTCACCAGGAATTTCCTTGCAAAGTAATTTTAACAAGGTGCTTTTACCAGCACCATTAGCACCAATAACAGCTAGTAATTCTCCAGGTTGGACATCAAAACCAACATTGCTAAGTAACTTTTTCTTACCTACGGAATAACTGAGGTTTTTTATTTCAATCATTATCGATAGTTTTTATACTCTTTTAAATTATGTTTCCTATCCAAATCCACGTTTTCGTCTTTCGTTCATAATTATATATATGAATATAGGAGCACCTATAATAGCCGTTAATATGCCGATAGGCAATTCTGCTGGTGCTACAAGCGTTCGGGCAATTAAATCAGATAATATCAATACGGATGCTCCTAATAATGCTGCTCCTGGAACAACAAGCCGATTATCTGCAGTAAAAGCTATTCGTAAGATATGTGGAATAACCAATCCGATAAAACCAATCATCCCTGATACTGCTACTGATGCGCCTACGCCCAGTGTAGCCAGTATAATGATTATCTTCTTAAGCAGAGTTACATTAATACCCATATGCCCTGCCTGTGATTCACCCAATGAAAGTGTATTAAGCGACTTACCAAAAAGAGGCAATGCTACTAAAGGTATAACGACAAAAGGTAAAATACCGGTAACACTCTTCCAGCTTGCTCCACCCAAACTGCCTAAACTCCAAAACGTAATGTTTCTTAACTGTTCGTCAGTAGCGATATAAGTAAGTAGCCCGGTAAATGAACCGGCTAACGCATTAATGGCAATACCTACTAAAAGTAAGGTTGTAATATCAGCCTTCCCTTTGCGCATTGCCAAATTATAAACAATAAATGTTGTGATACAGGCACCTATAAAGGCTGCAAAAGAAAGGGCATAATAACCGAATGCTTCTGTAAGGAAGCTAAAGAATCGCGCTTCTAATACAATCATTAATACAGCAAATAACGATGCACCAGATGATATACCGATTAATCCTGGCTCTGCAAGAGGGTTCCGGAATAAACCTTGTATGGCAGCTCCGGCAATCGCCAGAGTGCTGCCTACTAAAGCACCCAGAATTACCCGGGGCAAACGTAATGTAATAAAAACAGCTTCCTGTTGCGAAGTAAACCCCATGTCTTTACTTAATCCTGTACGGTATGCGATGATTGACCATAATTCAGAAGCACTGATTTTAACCGCTCCAATGCAGGCCGATAATACACAAGATACTAAAAGTATAATAATAAGGATACTAAGTACAAAACTGTAGTTTCTCATAGTATACGCCTATTGATGGATTTTCTCTGCAAGTTCAAGCACGGCTTTACCTAAACGCTGACTGAAACCAGTAAGAAACTGCCCATCCATTGCAACTATTTTGCCATTTTTACCGGCATTTGTTTCCTTTACACCTTGTACTTCTAATAAACCATCTGCGTTACCCAGACTTGAAAGTCCGCTATCAAACAATAGAATAACATCCGGGTTGGCTGCCACAAGTGCTTCAGCTGTAAGAGGCTTATAATCTGTAAATCCACTAACTGCATTTTCACCTCCGGCCAACTCAATTATTTTCTCCACTTGTGTACCGTTACCGGCCACCATCATAGTTCCTGTACCACGAGCATATATAAAAAGAACTTTGGGTTTAGGTTCGGCTTTTTTTACAGCATCGGCTTTTGCAAGGTCAGTCTCTACAACAGAAATAAGAGAGTCTCCTTTTGCTGTCCTATTAAGACTATCGGCTATAGATTTAATCAGATTTTTCGTTCCTCCCGGTGAAAATTCCTGATCAAAAAGAAGAAGTTTAACTCCGGAATTACGAATCTGCTCTGCTAATTCGGGTTTTACATCATTAGTAGTTCCAATAACAACATCTGGCCCAAGAGCAATTATTCCTTCTGCTGCCATTTGCTGGCTGTGCCCAACTTTTGGCTTCGCATCTAAGCTGGCAGGGTAGGTACTTGCTACATCCACACCAACAATGTTGTCTTCGAAACCAAGGTCTACCAATATTTCTGAGACCGTACCATTAATAGATACAATTTTAGTAGAATCAGCGAAGGTAGTCTCCGCTGATTCATTATTTACGTTGCAAGCACTTACGGCGGATATTAGTAATAATATAAAGCCGCCTAATAAAGTGTTTTTAATCATGATCTTTTTTCTTTTTTAATTAGCCTTGTTTTACTAATTTATATTCTAATTCCGGATAACCACGCGTACCACCATCTGTTGGAGGATTACCTGCTCCCATACTGGTGAATCTCAATTTATAAATATTACCGGCAGAGTCTTTAATAAGGTAAAAGCGGTCGCTTTGTGCTCCCAGTGGTGTGCCTGTTGTTTTTCTCCAGTCAGAGGCCATTATTCCTTTTGAACCACTAAAACTAATTCCGCTTAAATCTGATTCGCTGAAATCAGCAAAAGATGGTTTTCCATTACTATTTCCTTCCGCATCTTTGAAAACTACTTCTGCAGCTGTTGTGCCTCCTAAATAATTAATAAATACTAAATCAGAATAACCGTAAGGATACTTATCACCATTTGGCATACTTCCAAAATATAAGCTCCATGTCCATTCGATATCCCAAT
>Ga0160433_100480_pt1 | contig 19398 bp, 15 predicted proteins | sample HID1972K_E0MG_FD_108235 | JGI IMG/M metagenome (GOLD analysis project Ga0160433, IMG submission 108235) | Enriched pill bug-associated microbial communities from UW Madison campus, WI, USA - HID1972K_E0 MG | ecosystem: Host-associated > Arthropoda: Insects > Digestive system > Unclassified ... | reverse complement strand
GCCCGGGCCATACAACGATGGTGTCCAGGCGGGCCTCTTCGCGGGCAAGCCCGCTCCCACAGGACATGAGGTGCATCCAGAGATATGTTCTCTGCGCGACAGCGCGGCGCCAGGGCGGCGGGTTGGCCTCTCATAGAACACACGCTAACTCGTTGATTTAGCTGAACCCTGTGGGGGCCACACAGCATTGGGTTCTCTAGCGGTTTTTCGTTTCCCCCTCAACGCCGCACCCACACCCCCCACGGCGCCCGGTTTCTCGCACGAACCTTGAAACAAAAGCCCTTGATGCGTTATAGCTAGAAAGGCATCCATAACGAAAAGAGGCATCACCTGCCCCCATGCATGAGACCACACGTATCCATCGGCCTTCAGGCCCGCTTGCCAACTCCATCGGCAAGCTAACTGGGCCCTTCCCCGCCGCGACTGCCGCTGTTTTCTGTTCTTCCGGTTGCTTGCTCCTCTCGACGCTGTTCCACACGCTGTCGATCCCGCCTCGCGACGTCCTGCTGGCGCATAAGCGCAAGCGCCCTGTGCCTCCACCGGCCTGCTGACACCTGAAGTTCGCTTCCTCTGCCCTCGGCCCATGCCGCTTGAGGTAGGGGAGTTTTTGCATGTCTTCCGAGTTTCTACAGGACGTCCCATGACTATTCGTGTCGCTATCATTGGCGCCGGCCCTTCTGGCCTGGCGCAGCTCCGTGCTTTCCAATCCGCCCATGCCAAGGGCGCGCCCATGCCTGAGGTGGTCTGCTTCGAGAAGCAGGCCGACTGGGGTGGCATGTGGAACTACACCTGGCGTACCGGCCTGGACCAGCACGGCGAACCGGTTCACGGCAGCATGTACCGCTACCTCTGGTCGAATGGACCAAAGGAGTGCCTGGAGTTCGCCGACTACAGCTTCGACGAGCATTTCGGCCGCCCGATTTCCTCTTATCCACCGCGTGAAGTGCTGTGGGATTACATCCAGGGGCGGGTGACCAAGGCCGGGGTGCGCCAGTACATCCGCTTCAATACGGCCGTGAAGTCGGTGCAATTTGACGATGAAAGCCGCACCTTCACCGTCGCCGCCCACGACTACGCACTCGACCAGGGCATCGAGCAGGTATTCGATTACGTGGTGGTGGCCAGCGGGCATTTCTCCACGCCCCATGTACCGGCGTTCCCAGGCTTCGAGCGCTTCTCCGGGCGTATCCTGCATGCCCATGATTTCCGCGACGCCCTGGAATTCGCCGGCAAGGATGTACTGATCGTTGGCAGCAGCTACTCGGCCGAGGACATCGGTTCGCAGTGCTACAAGTACGGCGCGCGCTCGATCACCAGCGTCTATCGCACCCAGGCGATGGGCTACCAGTGGCCCAAGGGCTGGGAGGAACGCCCACAACTGCAGCGGGTGGAGGGCGATGTGGCATTCTTCGCCGACGGTTCGAGCAAGCGCGTGGATGCAATCATTCTCTGCACTGGCTACCAGCACCACTTCCCCTTCCTTCCCGATGAACTGAGCCTGCGCACCAACAATCGCCTGTGGCCACTGGGCCTGTATCAAGGCGTGGTGTGGGAGAACAACCCGCAGCTGATCTACCTGGGGATGCAAGACCAGTGGTACAGCTTCAACATGTTCGATGCCCAGGCCTGGTTTGCCCGCGACTACATGCTTGGTCGCATCCGCCTGCCCGACCAGGCCAGCATGCGCGCCGACAGCGCCCGCTGGCGAGCCGAAGAGGACGCACTGGAGACCACGGCATCGATGTACGAATTCCAGGGTCGCTACATCCAGCACCTGATCGGACAGACCGACTATCCAGACTTCGACATCGATGCCGTGAACCAGATCTTCCTCAAATGGAAGGCTGACAAGAAGCACGACATCATGGGCTACCGCGACCGCTCCTACCGCTCGGTGATGACCGGCACCGCCGCCGTGCCACACCATACCCGCTGGATGCAGGCGCTGGATGACTCGCTGCAGGAGTACCTGCGCGAGACCTCGGAGCCGGGGGATGTGCAGGTGTTGCGCAAGCCCTGAGGCCCCCGCACTCCCACAATGGCGAAGCAAAAAAAACAGCCCCGGCATAAGCCGGGGCTGCAGGACACGCAATCAGAATCAGAAGATGCTGATCGGGTACTCGACGAAGACGCGGACTTCGTTGCCATCGTCGTTGTACTCGCTCTGGCGAACGCTGTCGGAGGTACGCAGGAAGGAACTGCGCAGCTTGATGGACAGGTCCTTGGCCGGGCCTTCCTGGACCACGTAGCGGACCTGGTTGAAGATCTCGCGCTCTTTACCTTCACCGAAACCGTGGGTGTTGATGTTGTCACCACGCACGTAGGCAACGGTGTAATTCAGGCCCGGAACGCCGAAGGCGCTGAAGTCCAGGCCGTAGGCGATCTGCCAGGAACGCTCGTCTTCAGCGTTGAAGTCGGACCAGTAGGAGTTGGCCAGGTAGATGGTCGAGCCACCGTCACCCACGCCACCACGGTTCTGGTACCAGCCGTAGTTGTAGCCGGTGTCACCGGTGCTGCGCTGGTGCGCGACGGTGACCGAGTGCGGGCCGAAGGCGTAGGTTGCCGCCAGGCTCCAGATGGTGTTGGAGTCACCGCCTGCTTCAAGCTCGTACTTGCTGTCGATGCTGGTCTTGTAACCGTTGAAGTCCAGGGTCAGCGACTGCTCGTCGGAGATCGGGTGAACGTAGTTCACACCCAGGTAGTGCTTCTTCAACACGTCTTCGACATCGGAGGTGTACAGGGCCGCCGTCAGGTTGTCGGTGAACTTGTAGCTACCACCGAAGACGTTGATCGACTTCAGGCCACCGCTGTCGCGGCCCTCGGCGCTCTTGCGCGCTTCCTGGGTGAAACGACCAGCGTTCAGTTCCAGGCCCTTGATCTCGTTGGAGGTGATCATGGTGCCGGTGAAGCTTTCTGGCAGCAGACGGGCGTCATCGTGCTGCAGTACGGGCAGCGATGGCATCTGGTCACCGTACGCGAGCACGGTATTGGAGACGCGGAACTTGATCGCGGCGCCGGCACGGGCCAGGTTGTGCGGCGAGTTGGCAGGCTCGGTATCGCTTGGCTGGAAGAAGTCGACGCCGCCGCCGCCGTTGTGACCCTTGCCACCGTCCAGACGGATGGCGTACAGGCCAAAGGCGTCCACACCGACACCGACGGTGCCCTGGGTGAAACCAGACGAGAATTTGCCGATGAAGCCCTGGCCCCATTCGATCTGGTCGTTGGTGCCGTGCTTCTTGTCACGATTGATGTAAGCGTTGCGCAGCAGCAGGTTCATGCTGCTGTCTTCGACGAAGCCCTTGCTTGCGGCCTGATCGTTGGCCTGAGCCTGGGTGGCGGCGACGAGCGCCAGCGCGATCAGACTGATCTTAGTTTTCAACATGTTATTTTCCTTATCTGAAATCAATACGCTCTGCAGTCAAACGCCAGGAACCAACGCCCCTTCGTAGGTTCGACGCTATGCGGATCCAAGCTGCAAAGCCCGCGGCGACCTAACGTACCGGGCCCTCTGCAGCGCCATGGCCAGGATATGGCCAGCAGGCGTAGGGGCCGAATCCTATCCGGCTGCGCTTCTATATGTCAAAGAAACGTGAAATGCAGTTGGTTTTGCTCGCTTTCCTACACCCATATGGTGCATTTCCCCACACGAGTGCACTTTTATGGGCTTTTTTTCCGTGCAGGGACGTGGCGTCCACGACATAGACCCGGTAGCCCTGCTGCGGTCCTCAGCAGCCAAAAAAAAGGCCCGTCACGAGACGGGCCCTTGCATCGCAGGTGAGATCAGCGCTTGATCGGCGCCGGTTGCTGCTGGGTCAGGCAGTGGATATTGCCGCCGCCCAGCAACAGTTCGCGACCTGGGATCATCACGATCTCATGGTCGGGGAAGATCTGACCCAGGAGGGTTCTGGCCTGGGCATCTGCCGGGTCGTCGAAGCTCGGCGCGATGATCCCGCCGTTGACGATCAGGAAGTTGACGTAGGAGCCGGCCAAGCGCACCGATGGGTTGCGCTCCTGGCTGCCGTCGACCTGATCGACGCCATCACACTCCTCCTCGGTGGCATACAGCGGCCCTGGGATCGGCATCTTGTGCACCACGAACTCACGCCCCTTGGCATCGCGGGTGTTCTGCAACACCTGCAGTGCCGCGTGGCAACGGGCGTAGTTTGGGTCCTGCGGGTCATCGGTCCAGGCGAGCAACACTTCGCCTGGGCGCACGTAACAGCAGAAATTGTCGACGTGGCCATCGGTCTCGTCGTTGTACAGCCCGTCCGGCAGCCAGACGACCTGCTCGACAGCCAGGTGGTCGGCAAGGACCTGTTCGATCTGCTCGCGGTTCAGGTGCGGGTTGCGGTTGGCGTTGAGCAGGCACTCTTCGGTGGTGATCAGGGTGCCTTCACCGTCGACGTGGATCGAGCCACCTTCGAGGACGAAACCTTCGGTGTGATAACGCTGCAGGCGCTCCATCTCCAGGACCTTGCCGGCCAGCTGCTCGTCACGGTTCCACGGCGCATACAGGCCGCCGTTGAAGCCACCCCAGGCGTTGAAGCCCCAGTCGACGCCGCGCACTTCACCGCTGTCGTTGATCACGAAGGTCGGCCCTGTGTCCCGGACCCAGGCATCGTCATTGCTGATCTCGACCACGCGGATGTTCGGCAAGTCCAGGCGACTGCGGGCGTTCTCGTACTGCGCGGCGGAGACCGCCACGGTAACCGGCTCGAAGCGGGCGATGGCCTTGGCCAAGGTGATATGTGCCGCCTGCGCCGGCTTGCCACCCAGGCGCCAGTTGTCCGGGCGCTCTGGCCAGACCATCCACACCTGGGTTTGCGGTGCCCACTCGGCCGGCATGTGGAAGCCGTCGGCGCGCGGAGTCGTGTTGAGGGTTTTCATGGGTCAACCTTTGCAAAAGCCCGGCGCCGGGATGATGCCCGCGTCAGGTCGGTGAGCGATCGGGATGGGAAAGTGTGCACCAACACGCCTTCTTCTGTCTCCTCGGTTCCTCGTTTGACAAGAGAAACCCTAGACCATTTATATCCGATAAAAATCGGCATTAAAAGGCCAATTTTACTAATTGACCGCCGCGAAAGTGAAAATTACCGATAAGAATCGGCTTATAGGGCTTGACCCTGCCATCAGAGATCCTCGTTCAACACCCGGTCGATGCTGTCGACGAAGTAGTCGACGCTGGCGCGGGTGGTGCACATGGGGGGTTTGATCTTGAGGATATTGAGGTAGTCGCCAGTGGGCTGCATGAAGATCCCCAGGTCGCGCAGGCGATCGCACAGCAGCGCGGTTTCTGCACTCGCGGGCTCAAGGGACTGGCGATCACGCACCAGCTCCAGCCCCAGGTAGAAACCCGAACCATGCACCGCGCCGGCAAGCGGATGTTTATCGACCAACGCCTGCAAGCGCGCCTTGAAGTAACCCCCGACCTTGCGTGCGTTCTGCCACAGGCCTTCTTCGTGCATCACCTCCAGTACCGCCATGCCGATCCGACAGCTGACCGGGCTGCCGCCGGCCGAGGAAAAGAAGTAGCCCTCTGCCTCCAGGGCTTCGGCGATCTCGCGGCGGGTGATGACAGCTCCCAGAGGCTGGCCATTGCCCATGCCCTTGGCCATGGTGATGATGTCCGGCACCACACCCTGCTCCTCGAAGCCCCAGAAGTATTCGCCCAGGCGACCATAGCCGACCTGCACTTCGTCGGCGATGCACACCCCACCGCGGCTGCGGACCTTGGCGTAAGCCTCGCGCAGATAACCCGGCGGCAAGGCGATGCCGCCGGCGTTGCCGTACACCGGCTCGCAGATGAACCCGGCAAGCTGGCGAGCGCGGGCATCCAGGTCGGCCAGCTTGGCGTCGACATCGCGCAGGTAGTCGGCGGTGCTTGCAGCGCCCCGGTAGCGGCCACGGTAGGTGTTGGGCGCCATGACCGGGTGCACCCAGTCGGGGCGGGTTTCCAGGGCCTGCGGGTTGTCGGCGATGGAGGTGGAGATAGCGTCGGTGGCCACCGACCAGCCGTGGTAGGCCTCCAGCACGCTGAGCAGGTCGCGCCCGCCGCTGTAGGCCCAGGCCAGGCGGATCGCCAGGTCGTTGGCCTCGGTGCCGCTGTTGACCAGGAACACTCGGTCCATGCCGTCTGGCGCCAGGGCCAGCAGGCGCTCGGAAAATTCGGCGATCGCCGCGTAGTGGAAGCGCGAATTGGTATTGACCAGCGACCACTGGCGCGCCGACTCGGTCGCCATGCGCGGGTGGCCGTGGCCGAGTACCGCGACATTGTTGAGCATGTCCAGGTAGCTGCGCCCTTGCATGTCGATCAGGTAGTTGCGCCAGCCACGTTCGATGTGCGGCGGCTGCGCGTAATAGTGTTTCTGCGAGCGGGCGAAGCTGGCGTCACGCCGCGCCAACAGCGCGTGGGGATCGTCCAGCGGCGGGGCATCGCAGGCAAAGCCCAGCACGGCGCGCGGGGATGGGCACAGGGCCAGCCAGGCCGTGGCCTGGGACGGTGTCGCGAAGAACGGCGGCTGCACGCCAGGCTCGCGGCACAGCTGCACACGCAATCCACCGCCGACGTGCCCGAGCGCCTGCCCCTTGGCCAGCGACTGACCCTGCTCTGGGGCCTGCTCGAGCCCTTCGAGCCAGAGCGTCCAATTGGCCGTCTGCAGGCAGCCACGCTGTTCGCCGGTACGCTGCCAGGTGCCGTCGGCGGGCGCTTGCAGCAGGCTCCCAGGGGGCAGGTGCAGCTCCACGCCCAAGGCGCAGGTGGCCGGCTCGGTGGGTCTGTCGATCTGGGTCTGCGACAGCCGGTACTGGCCGTACAGGCCACAGGCGGCGCCCGTGCTCGCCGCTTGTTGTGCCAGCAACTGCTGGTCGAAGCCTGGCTGCTGCCAGTTGCCGGCCTGGCAGTGCTCGCTGAGCACGCCCAGATCGACCTGACTGACCGATTGGTCCACAAGGCCCGGCAGCAACGGCGCGCAGCCGGACAGGTCAAGGAGAGGCAGATCGCGCCCGACGGCCTGCAGGATGGCCGCCTGCATCAGGCCGAACGGTACCCGGCTGGCCAGTTCGAAGATGGCCCATTCGTGGGCCAGGTTGTCGCGGATGTACTGGTTGCCGGGGTCCACGCTCAGTTGCTGCTCGCTGCTGAGCACCAGCACGGCGGCGCGCATCAGCACCAGCGGCCACAGGGCGCGCAACTCCGCTTCGTGCAGCGGATTCTCGGCATGGTAGGCGCTGACCGCCGCGACGATGCGCAGCGGATCGTCCTCGGCATGGTGCAGGAGGGCCGCGCAGGTCACCGACAGGTCGGCAATCCGCCAGGTCCGCAGCAGGTCGCCGAAGTCGATGACGCCCTGCAGTTGCCACAGGCGCTGGTCATCCCGCACCCAGACGGTGTTGTCGTCGGTGATGTCCAGGTGCACGGCCTGGACCGGCAACTGGGCTGCCCAAGGCTGGAGCCGCTCGCTGGCCAGCGCTGCCACCTGCGCGACCCTGGCTCGCTGCGCATCGTCGACCAACACCGGCAACAGATGCCCGATCAATGCCTGCGCATGGCGCGGGTCCCACTGCAGGGTGCGCTCAAGGCCCGGATGGTCGAAGTCGGCCAGGGCACGATCGACCCGCGCACAGAGGGCGCCCAGTTCGGCCATCAGCCGCGTGGGCAGGTGCTTGAGGCGGGTCAGGGATTGCCCGTCGATGTACTCGAGCACGCGCAGGCGCAGAGGCTGGCCGTCCACCTCCAGCGCCAGCAGCGAGGCGCCGGCGCACGCGTGGCGCACGGCTGGCACCGGCAGGCCTTGGGCGCGCAGGTGGGCCAGGGCGGCATGCTGGGCCTCCAGCTCAACCTGCGCATAGCTGCCATGACAGGCCTTGAGCACGAATCGGCCCTGCTCGCTGTCCAGACGCAGGTTCAGGTCCTGCTGGCTGCCGAGCGACTGCAAGTGCCCGCTCAACGCATAGTGGGCCTGCAACAGCGCGTGCGCCTGGGTGTCGCAGAGCGTCGGACTAGGCTGGCTGGAGCGCTGGAGCAGCGTGTGGAGGGACATTGCAAGAGGCCTCGTTTTTTTGGCCTTATATCGCCATTGCTTGTGCCGATAAACAAGGGGCAAGCAGAAAAAGCGACAGCCAACGCGAGTGCGACGCCGTTGCTTGTGACAATCAGGGCAGCCCACACGCTAGACTGCAGCGCATCAATGCCCCTCACCCAAAGGCAAGCACATGCGTATTCTCATCACCGGCGGTGCCGGTTTCATCGGCTCGGCACTGGTTCGCCACGTGATCGGCAACACCGAGCATGAGGTGCTGAACCTCGACAAGCTGACTTATGCAGGCAACCTGGCGTCGTTGCGCAGTATCGCCCTGGACACGCGCTACGAGTTCGTCCAGGCCGATATCGTCGACCAGGGCGCGGTGAGCGCCGTGCTGGAACGCTTCCAGCCCGATGCGATCATGCACCTGGCGGCCGAATCGCATGTCGACCGCTCGATCGACGGGCCGGCAGCATTCATCCAGACCAACATTGTCGGCACCTACAGCCTGCTGGAGGCGACCCGCGCCTGGTGGAGCACGCTGCCGGCCAAGCAGCGCGAGGCCTTCCGGTTCCATCACATCTCCACCGACGAGGTGTATGGCGACCTGCATGGCGCCGACGCGTTGTTCACCGAAACCACCCCCTATGCGCCCAGCTCCCCCTATTCGGCGAGCAAGGCCGCCTCCGACCACCTGGTCCGGGCCTGGCACCGCACCTATGGGCTGCCGGTTGTGCTCAGCAACTGCTCGAACAACTACGGGCCGTTCCACTTCCCTGAAAAGCTCATCCCGCTGACGATCCTCAATGCCCTGGCAGGCAAGCCGCTGCCGGTCTATGGCAACGGCGAACAGGTGCGTGACTGGCTGTACGTGGACGATCATGCGCGCGCCCTGTTCCAGGTGATGACCCAGGGCTCGGTGGGCGAGACCTACAACATCGGCGGCCATAACGAGCAGAAGAACATCGACGTGGTGCGCGGCATCTGCGCCCTGCTCGAGGAGCTGGCGCCCCAGCGCCCGAGCGGCGTTGCCCAGTACGCCGACCTGATCACCTTCGTCCAGGACCGTCCTGGCCATGACCTGCGCTACGCCATCGATGCCGGCAAGATCGAGCGCGAACTTGGCTGGGTCCCCGAGGAGACCTTCGACAGCGGCCTGCGCAAGACCGTGCAGTGGTACCTGGAAAACCTCCAATGGTGCCGCGACGTGCAAGATGGCAGCTACCAGGGCGAACGCCTGGGCAACACGGGTTTCAAGGACCTGATTGCATGACCAAGGGCATTGTCCTGGCGGGCGGTTCCAGGCGCAGCCGCCTTGCCCGTGGATGGCCGGGCTGGCGCGAAGCGCTGATCGACGGCCTCAAGTAGCGCATAATTGCGCCAGATCCTTCTGGCGCACTTGGCGATGATCCCGATTTCCACACCACCGCGACGCCCTCGCTGGCGCAGCCTGGCCATTCTGGCCTTGTGCCTGGCGCCCCTGCTCTGGCCGCTGCAGCACCTGGCCGAGCGCTACTACCAGGATGAACTGGCCTCGCAGAACCGCCAGACCCTCGACCTCTACGTCGCCAACCTGCTGGGCACCCTGCACCGCTACGAGACCTTGCCGCGGATCCTCGGCGAACTGCCGGCCCTGCGCGCGGTGCTGGCCGACCCACTGCGTCTGGAAACCGTGACCAACGCCAACCGCCTGCTCAAGGACATCGTCAACCAGACCGGCGCCGAGGTCATGTACCTGATGGACGTGAGCGGCAATACCCTGGCGGCCTCCAACTGGGACAAGCACGACAGCTTCATCGGCCGCAACTTCGCCTTCCGCCCGTACTTCAACGAGGCCATGGCCGGTCGCCTGGGGCGCTTCTTCGGTCAGGGCACCACGTCGGCCAAGCGCGGTTACTTCTTCGCCGCCGCCGTGCACGAGCAGGACAAGGTGATCGGCGTGCTGGTGGTCAAGGTCGACCTGGACCATACCGAAACCCTCTGGGGCCGCACCCCGGAGCAATTGCTGCTGACCGACCAGAACGGCGTGGTCGTGCTGACTTCGCGGCCCGACTGGCGTTTCCGCGCCACCCGTGCGCTGTCCGATGCCGAGCGCGAGGCAATCATCGCCATCCAGCCCTATCCGACCCAGGCGCCGCAGCCATTGAACCTCAGTCCCGACGCCTGGCTGACGCAAACCCGGGCGATCCAGGAGACCGGCTGGCAGGTCAGCATCCTCGCGCCGCGCAGCCTGGTCGACCGCTCGGTGAGCACGGTCATGGCCATCGGTGCGGGCACTCTTCTGGTGTTGATGCTGCTGCTTGGGCTGGTCATGCAGCGGCGCCGTCACTACATCGACCGCATCGACCTGGAGGCCCGTGGCCGCCAGGAACTGGAAAAGCGCGTCAACGAGCGGACCGCCGCCCTCGAAGGCCTGAACAACCGCCTCAAGAGCGAGGTGCTGGAGCGCGAGCAGGCCCAGCAAGAGCTGGTACAGGCGCAGGACGAGCTGGTCCAGGCTGGCAAGCTGTCAGTACTGGGCACCATGTCGGCCAGCATCAGCCACGAACTCAACCAACCGCTGGCCGCGATCCGCAGCTATGCCGAGAACGCCGAGGTGCTGCTCGACCACCAGCGCACCGAAGACGCACGGGGCAATCTCAAGCTGATCGGCGAACTGACCGGACGCATGGCCTCGATCATCGCCCACCTGCGCGCCTTCGCCCGCCGCGACCGCCATGCGCCGGAAAGCGTGGCCCTGCAGCCGGCGCTGGACGATGCCCTGGCACTGCTGGCCAAACGGCGCCGCGCCATGGCGGTGGAGCTGATCCGCGACCTGCCGGATGCGCCGCTGTGGGTTCAGGCCGGCGAAACCCGCCTGCGCCAGGTGCTCGGCAACCTGCTGGCCAATGCCCTCGATGCCCTCACCGAGAAAGCCAACCCGCGCAAGCTGTGGCTCAGTGCCGAGCGGCGCGAGGACACCGTCTACCTGTACATTCGAGACAACGGCCCTGGTTTTACCCGCCAGGCCATGGAGCGCGCCAAGGAGCCGTTCTTCACCACCAAGACCCGGACCCAAGGCCTGGGCCTGGGCCTGGCCATCTGCGAAAGCCTGATGCGTGCCCTGGGCGGTGAGCTGCTGCTGGGCAACCATCCGGAAGGCGGTGCCCTGCTGACCTTGCAACTGCGCGTGGCCAAGCCCGGCGCCAACCTGCAATCTTCGGAGGATTCCTCGGCATGACCACCGAGACACAGATCGACAGTCGCACCCAGGTCATCCTGGTCGATGACGACCCGCACCTGCGCCAGGCCCTGAGCCAGACCCTGGACCTTGCCGGGCTCAAGGTCGTGTCCCTGAGCGATGCGCAGGGCCTGGCCGAGCGCATCGAGGCCGATTGGCCCGGTGTGGTGGTCAGCGATATCCGCATGCCCGGCATCGACGGCCTGCAACTGCTCGAACAGCTGCACGGGCGCGACGCCGAATTGCCGGTGCTGCTGATCACCGGCCACGGCGATGTGCCCTTGGCGGTGCAGGCCATGCGCGCCGGTGCCTATGACTTTCTGGAAAAGCCCTTCGCCAGCGACGCGCTGCTCGACAGCGTGCGCCGCGCCCTGGCCCTGCGCCGGCTGGTCATGGACAATCGCAGCCTGCGCCTGGCCCTGAGCGATCGCCAGGAGCTGAGCACCCGCCTGGTTGGCCAGTCGCCCGCGATGCTGCGCCTGCGCGAGCAGATCGGTGCCCTGGCCGGCACCCGCGCCGATGTGCTGATCCTTGGCGAGACCGGTGCCGGCAAGGAAGTAGTAGCGCGCGCGCTGCACGACCTGTCGGGCCGCCGTGATGGCCCCTTCGTGGCAATCAATGCCGGCGCCCTGGCCGAGTCGGTGGTCGAGAGCGAGCTGTTCGGGCATGAGCCAGGGGCCTTTACCGGGGCGCAGAAACGGCGCATCGGCAAGTTCGAGTTCGCCAACGGCGGCACGCTGTTCCTCGACGAGATCGAGAGCATGAGCCTGGACGTCCAGGTCAAGCTGCTGCGCCTGTTGCAGGAGCGGGTGGTCGAGCGCCTGGGCGGCAACCAGCAGATTCCCCTGGATATCCGGATCATCGCCGCGACCAAGGAAGACCTGCGCCAGGCCGCCGACCAGGGGCGCTTCCGCGCCGACCTCTACTACCGGCTGAACGTCGCGCCGCTGCGCATCCCGGCGCTGCGCGAGCGCGGCGACGATATCCTCATGCTGTTCCAGCACTTCGCCGATGCCGCCAGCCAGCGCCATGGGCTGCCGCCGCACAGCCTGCAACCGGCGCAGCGGGCCATGCTGCTGCGCCACGCCTGGCCTGGCAACGTGCGTGAGCTGCAGAACGTCGCAGAACGTTTCGCCCTGGGCCTGGAACTGGCCCTGGATGGTCAGCAAAGCGCGCCGCTGGACAACCCTGCCCTGATCGGCACGGGCAACCTCAGCGAGCAGGTCGAGCAGTTCGAGCGTTCGCTGATCGCCGCCGAGCTCACGCAGCCGCACGGTTCGATGCGCAGCCTCGCCGAAGCGCTCGGCATTCCTCGCAAGACCCTGCACGACAAACTGCGCAAGCACGGCCTGAGCTTTGCCGACAGCAACCAGCACGACGACCTGGAGGACAACCGCCCATGAGTACTGACAGTCGCTACCTGGAGTCGGTGCTGCACAGCGACATTCCGTTGACCCGCGAGATGGGCCTGCAGGTCCTCGACTGGCAGGCCCACTGCCTGCGCCTGCAATTGCCCCTGGCCGCCAACGTCAACCACAAGAGCACCATGTTCGGCGGCAGCCTCTATTGTGCCGCGGTGCTGGCAGGCTGGGGCTGGCTGCACCTGCGCCTGCGCGAACTGGGCATCGATGACGGCCATATCGTCATCCAGGAAGGCCAGATCAGCTATCCGCTACCGGTCACCGGCGCGGCCATCGCGCGCTGCGCGGCACCTGAAGACAAGGTCTGGGACCGCTTCATCGCCACCTACCAACGGCGCGGCCGCGCGCGCCTGAGCTTGCACACCCAGGTATTCAACAGCGCCAGCGATGAGCCCGCCGTGCAGTTCAGCGGGCAGTACGTGCTACATCGCTGAGGCCAGGTCCAGCAGGTCCTGGCGCCAGGTCGCAGCGCTCGGCAGGGCAAGGAAGAAGGGATTGAGCAGCGATTCGCGCGGCGGGTAGCGCAACGGTTGGCCGTCCAGCTCGATGACTTCGCCACCGGCACCTTCGAGCACGCCCTGGGCAGCAGCGGTGTCCCATTGCGAGGTGGGCGCCAGGCGCGGATAGCAGTCGGCAGCGCCTTCGGCCAGCAGGCAGAACTTCAGCGAGCTGCCGGTGTTGGCCAGCTCCAGCTCGCCCACGGCTGCGCCCAGGCCGCCCAGCAGGGCCTCCTGCTGCGGGCTGGAATGGCGCCGGCTGGCCACTACGGTAAAGCGGCTGCCCGGCGCCGGGGTGCTGCGCACCTGGATCGCTTGGGGCTCTGCGCCTGCCTCGACGCGCCAGGCACCCAGGTCGCGACCACCGAAATAGCAGCGGCCGGAGGTCGGCATGCTGACCACGCCGAACACCACCTCGCCGGCCTCGACCAAAGCGATGTTGACGGTGAACTCCTCGCTGCCGGCGATGAATTCCTTGGTGCCGTCCAGCGGGTCTACCAGCCACCAGCGCTGCCAGCCCAGGCGCTCGGCCAGCGGGATATCGCAGTCCTCTTCCGACAGCACGGGAATCTCTGGGGCCAGGGCGCGCAGGCCCTGGGCGATGACCTCATGGGCAGCGAGGTCGGCAGCGGTCACCGGCGAATCGTCGGCCTTGGCCGTGACCGCCACGTCGGCGCGCCAGAAGGGCAGGATGGCTTCCCCGGCGCGGCGGGCGAGTTCGATCACCTGGTGCATCAGCTGTTGATCGTTCATGCGCCGAACAGCCCCCGCTGGGTCAGCAGGTCACGGACCAGGTACAGCGCCGCCAGCGCCCGCCCTTCGGTGAACTGCGGATGCTGGGCCAGGGCCGAGAGTTCGCGCAGGTCGACCTTGTCGACGCGCATCGGCTCCGGCTCGTCGCCTTCCAGGCGCTCCTCGTAGAGGTCGGTGGCCAGCACCACCTGGATCTTCTGGCTCATGTAGCCAGGCGACAGCGACAGCTCGGTCAGGTGCTCCAACTGGCGCGCGCCGAAGCCGGCCTCTTCCTTGAGCTCGCGGTTGGCGGCGGCCAGCACGTCCTCCCCGGGCTCGATCAGGCCCTTGGGCAGGGACAGTTCGTACTCGTCGGTGCCGCCGCAATATTCCTCGACCAGCACCGCATGCTCGGCGTCGAGCATCGCCACGATCATCACCGCACCGTAGCCGTTGCCACGGCCGACCAGCCGCTCGTAAGTCCGTTCGGTGCCGTTGGCAAAGCGCAGTTCCACAGCTTCGACACGAAACAGGCGGCTGCTGGCGACAATCTCGCGGGCAAGAACAGTGGGTTTCTGGCGCATGGGGCGGCTCCTTGGCGTGAACGCGTTACTATACCGTGGCTTGCCATGCCTTCGAGAATTTCATATGCCACTTCTGAACTGGTCCGCCATCGATACCGTCCTGCTCGACATGGACGGCACCCTCCTGGACCTGCACTACGACAACCAGTTCTGGCTGGAGCACCTGCCCCAGCGCTATGCCGAGTTGCATGGGGTCAGCCGGGCCATGGCGGAGCTGGAGCTGCAACCGCTGTTCGAGCGCAACGCCGGAACGCTGAACTGGTACTGCCTGGATTTCTGGACCCGCGAACTGAAGTTGCCGGTGCGCGAACTGAAGCAGGAGCTGGCCGAGCTGATTGCCCTGCGGCCAGATGCCGAACCGTTCCTCGCGGCGCTCCGCCAGGCCGGCAAGCGGGTGGTGATGATCACCAATGCCCACCGCGATTCGCTGTCGTTGAAACTGGAGCGGGTGGAGCTGGCGCCATACTTCGAGCGACTGATCAGCTCCCACGACTATGGCTTCCCCAAGGAAAGCCCGCAGTTCTGGGATGCGCTGCAGGCCGATATCGGTTTCGACCCGGCACGCAGCCTGTTTGTCGACGACACCTTGGCGATCCTGCGCAGCGCCCGCCGCTACGGCGTGGCGCACCTGCTCGCGGTGCGCCAGCCGGACAGCCAGGGGCTGCCTCGCGATACCGAAGAGTTCGCCGCCGTGGAGGATTACCGCGAACTGCTTCCAGGCCTTTGATGATCTGGAGCCCGCAGCCTAGGGCAGCATTCTGAACGCTGCCGTCGAGCATGATCGACGGTGTCTATCGATGCATAGAGCCTAGCGATTAGACGTTCGACCGGCACAAGCCTAGGCTTGACGGATAACAGCCGCCGGGAATCCGTCCTGATGAACAGCAAACCTCCGGTCTGCGCGGCGCCCGCACCTGTCACCATGCCTGCCGCCAGCAACACCTACGAATACCTGCAACTGACCGACGATGATCGGGCACAGACCCCGCTCGCCGAGGAAGTTGCCCTGGCCATCGCCTACAACGGTCTGAACCAGGCCGTGATGTTGGTCAGTCCGACCGACCTCGAGGATTTCGTGGTCGGCTTCAGTGTCGGCAGTGGCATCGTCAGCGCGCCCTCAGACATCTATGACATGAAATTTTCCGGCAATGGCGCGGCGCTCCACGCCGACCTGGAGATTTCCAGCCGGGCGTTCTGGAACCTGAAAGACCAGCGCCGGCAACTGGCCGGCACCAGCGGCTGTGGCCTGTGCGGCGTCGAAGCGCTGGAACAGGCCCTGCCGGACCTCCAGGTGCTGCCTGGCGCGCCGCTGCCACCGGCGCACTGGCTCGACGGCCTGCGCCAGCGCATCGACGCCTTCCAGCCGCTGGGCCAGCACTGCGGCGCGGTGCATGCGGCGCTGTTCATGGACAGCCAGGGCCAGTTGCTGCTGGGCCGCGAAGACATCGGCCGGCACAACGCCCTGGACAAGCTGATCGGCGCCCTGCTGCGCCAGCGCATCAGCCTGGCAGGCGGCCTGGCGATCGTCACCAGCCGCTGCAGCCTGGAGCTGATCCAGAAGGTCCTGCGCGCCGGTATCCAGACCCTGGTCAGCCTCTCGGCGCCTACCGGCCTGGCACTGCAATGGGCCCGGCGGCACAACCTCAACCTCATTCACTTGCCCAAGCACAGCGCACCGCGGGTCTTCAGCCCCGTGCCGGAGATCTAGACCGTGAGCCTGCACCATCGAGCCGACCAGAAACCCGTTCCCGTCTACAAACCCTACAACGGCCCTGCCGGTGGTTGGGGAGCATTGCGCAGTGTGGCCAAGGCCTGGGTCGGCAGCGACAACGCCCTGAAGAACATCCGCGCCCTGCTCAAGACCAACCAGAACGGCGGTTTCGACTGCCCCGGCTGCGCCTGGGGCGATTCGCCCGAGAGCGGCATGGTCAAGTTCTGCGAGAACGGCGCCAAGGCGGTGAACTGGGAAGCGACCAAGCGCCGCGTCGACGCGTCCTTCTTCGCCCGCCACAGCGTCAGCGCATTGCTCGAGCAAAGCGACTACTGGCTCGAATACCAGGGCCGACTGACCGATCCGATGGTCTACGACCCGGCCAGCGACCGCTATCGCCCGATCGACTGGGACGCCGCCTTTGCCCTGATCGCCCAGCACCTGCAGGCCCTGGACTCGCCCGACCAGGCCGAGTTCTATACCTCGGGCCGGGCCAGCAACGAGGCGGCCTTCCTTTATCAGCTGTTCGTGCGGGCCTTTGGGACCAACAACTTCCCGGATTGCTCGAACATGTGCCACGAGGCCAGTGGCGTGGCCCTGGGCCAGAGCATCGGGGTCGGCAAGGGCACCGTGACGTTCGATGACTTCGAGCACGCCGACGCCATCTTCGTCTGGGGCCAGAACCCTGGCACCAACCATCCCCGCATGCTCGATCCGCTGCGCGACGCGGTCAAGCGCGGGGCCCAGGTGGTCTGCGTCAACCCGTTGAAGGAGCGTGGCCTGGAGCGCTTCCAGCATCCGCAGCACGCCATCGAGATGCTCACCAACGGTGACCGCCCGACCAACACCGCCTACATTCGCCCGGCCTTGGGCGGCGACATGGCGATGATGCGCGGCATGGCCAAGTTCCTCCTGCAGTGGGAGCGCGACGCCCAGGCCAAGGGCGACCCGGCGGTCTTCGACCACGCCTTCATCGCCGAGCATGGCCATGGCGTCGAAGAGTATCTGGCCGCGGTGGATGCCAGCCCCTGGGCGCAGATCCAGGAGCAGTCCGGTCTGGCGCTGGCCGAGATCGAGCAGGCGGCGCGCATGTATTGCAAGGCCGAGAAGGTCATCATGTGTTGGGCGATGGGCATCACCCAGCACCGCCACTCGGTGGCGACCATCCAGGAAATCGCCAACCTCATGCTGCTGCGCGGCAACCTGGGCGTGCCCGGTGCTGGACTGTGCCCGGTACGGGGCCACAGCAACGTGCAGGGCGACCGCACCATGGGGATCAACGAGCGCCCGCCGGTGGCGCTGCTCGACGCCATCGAAAAGCGCTTCGGCTTCAGCGTACCGCGGCACAACGGCCACAACACCGTCGAAGCGATCCACGCCATGCTCGACGGCAAGGCCAAGGTCTTCATCGGCCTGGGCGGCAACTTCGCCCAAGCCACACCAGACACCGAGCGCACCGCCCAGGCCCTGCGCAACTGCGCGCTGACCGTGCACATCAGCACCAAGCTCAACCGCAGCCACCTGGTCCATGGCAAGCAGGCGCTGATCCTGCCGTGCCTGGGCCGCACCGACATCGATCGCCAGGGCGAAGGGCCGCAGGCGGTGACCGTGGAAGACTCGTTCAGCATGGTCCATGCCTCCAACGGCCAGCTGCAGCCATTGTCACGCCAGATGCGCTCGGAACCTGCAGTGGTCGCCGGTATCGCTGCCGCCACCTTGGGCAGCCAACCGGTGGACTGGCATTGGCTGATCGCCGACTACGGCCGCATTCGCGACCTGATCGCCGACACCATCCCAGGCTTTACCGGCTTCAACCAGCGCCTGGCCCATCCGGGTGGCTTCTACCTGGGCAACAGCGCTGGCGCGCGGCAATGGAAAACCACCAGCGGTCGCGCCAACTTCAAGGCCAACCCGCTGCCGGACAGCCTGCTGGACGAGCGCGTGCGCGCCAGTGGCCAGACGCCGGACCTGATCATGCAGTCGATGCGCTCCCACGACCAGTACAACACCACCATCTATGGCCTGGACGACCGTTACCGTGGGGTCAAAGGACAGCGCAACGTGCTGTTCGTGAACGAGGCCGACATCATTCGCCTGGGCTTCAAGCCAGGGCAGCAGGCGGACATCATTTCGTTATGGGGTGATGGTCGCGAGCGTCGGGTGCAGGGCTTTACCCTGCTGGCTTTCGACATTCCAGCGGGGCAGGCGGCAGCGTACTACCCCGAGGTCAACCCGCTGGTACCACTGGAGAGTGTGGGCGACGGCAGCCATACGCCTACTTCGAAGTTCGTGGCGATCAAGCTTGAGGCCGCGCGCGAGACGGGGCGGATCCTCTAAGGAAAAAAGCTGGCAATCAGCCATTAAAAAAGCCCTGACCGAGAGGTTCAGGGCTTTGTCTCAAGTAAGCTAAGACACGCGAAAAACGATAAAGTTTCACAGTAAAAACAGTGACTTACAGAATTGTGTACAATTCGCGCCAATCGTCGGATTTTCGTTGCCAGCCCCCTTTTCGAGCCTCAGGATCGCCTCGTCATCCCTATGAGGCTCTCTTGATGAAGAAGTACTCCTCGATTCTGTTGTTGTCCCTTGGCCTGCTCAGCGGCGTTGCCTCGGCAGGTGGCACCACCGAGGCCGGCATTGGCGGCGCATTGGGCGGGGTACTCGGCTCAGTGGTCGGCCAGCAGATCGGCGGCAGCACCGGCGGCGCGATTGGCGCGGGCCTGGGCGGTGCCGCGGGCAGTGCGGTCGGTGCAGACAAGCGCCAGCGCGGTGAAGCGGCCATTGGCGGCGCCTTGGGCGCCGCTGGCGGCAACGTACTCGGTCGCAGCGTAGGCGGCACCACCGGCAGCTACGTCGGCGCGGCCGCGGGCGGCGGTGCCGGGGGGGCACTGGGCAACTACATGGGTAACAAGGCCGATGCGGACGAGCGTCGCGATCGCCGTGGCTACGACGACCGTCGCCACTATCGCGATCGCGGCCATCATTACGGCCATCGCAAGCACAAGCGTACTTGGCGTCACCGCTGAGACCTGATTGCCGGCGAGTCAAAAGGCCCTGCCTGCCGCAGATAGTGCGATCGACCTCAGTCCCTGTGGGAGCGGGCTTGCCCGCGAAGCAGGCACCGCGGTGTATGGCACCGGCTTCGCCGGTGTTCGCGGGCAAGACCCGCTCCCACAGGGTTAGCAGCGCCTGGAAAACCATAATTAAATCAG
>Ga0160433_100479_pt1 | contig 19485 bp, 19 predicted proteins | sample HID1972K_E0MG_FD_108235 | JGI IMG/M metagenome (GOLD analysis project Ga0160433, IMG submission 108235) | Enriched pill bug-associated microbial communities from UW Madison campus, WI, USA - HID1972K_E0 MG | ecosystem: Host-associated > Arthropoda: Insects > Digestive system > Unclassified ... | reverse complement strand
CAACTTTGATTTTTCTTAAAACAAATGAAAAGAATGTACTTAAGATCGGCATAGCTATCCTGATAGTTTATTGGCTCTTAATGAATTTCATTCCGGTTCCCGGTATCGGGGATGCCAATTTAGGTAAGGAAACCAATTTAGGTGCCTGGTTAGACAGAACGTTACTAACTGAAGCTCATCTTTGGAAATCAGTTAAAACCTGGGACCCGGAGGGGATCTTGAGTACGCTGCCGGCGATTGCTTCGTGCTTATTTGGAGTGCTGGTTGGAAGCTATTTAAAACGCAAATATGTTCCGGATTCTGAAAAGGTGAGCTGGTTATGTTTTTACGGATTTTTGATGGTATTAATTGGTTTATTGTGGTCGCTCCAGTTTCCCCTCAATAAATCTTTGTGGACCAGCTCCTTTGTATTGTATACCGGCGGATTGGCTACTTTGTTTCTGGCACTTCTTTACTGGATCATAGATATTAAAGGGCATAAGAAATTTACCAAACCCTTTCTTGTATATGGAGTTAATGCCATCACTGTCTTTTTCCTTTCCGGAATTTTTGCCCGTGTCATGACGATGATAAAAATCAATCAGGTAAACGGCAGTGAGTTGAGTTTAAAGGACTGGATTTACAGCACATTTTATACTTCTGTGTTTTCACCTGTCAATGCTTCGCTTGTTTATGCTATTACCTATGTTATTTTCTGGGGAGCTATTGTCTGGTTTATGTACAATAGGAAGATTTTTATAAAAGTATAATAACAGTTTTCTTTTGTGTAGCTTTTGAGCTGCTATTTCAGTTATACTATATAGACGCTATTCTTTTTATTATTAAAAAAAATAGCACCTTTGTCTTTATTTAATAATAAAAATTGAACAAAAAGAAAATAGTCAACGATCCTGTTTATGGCTTTATATCCATTCCAAGCGACTTGATCTTTGATCTGATAGAGCATCCTTATTTTCAACGCTTACGATATATCAAGCAGGTTAGTTTAACTCATTTGGTTTATCCAGGGGCACTTCATACCCGATTTCAGCATGCTCTGGGTGCAATGTACTTAATGAGTTTAGCGATTGAAACACTTCGTGGAAAGGATGTTGAGATAACAACTGATGAAGAGGAAGCAGCGTTGGCAGCAATTCTATTACACGATATCGGACATGGCCCTTTTTCCCATTCTTTAGAACATTCTATTGTAGAAGGCGTTTCGCATGAGTATATTTCCGGTTTAATCATGGATAAGCTGAATAAAAGCTTTGATGGCCGGCTGGCAAAAGCAATCTCAATTTTTAGAAACGAGTACCCTAAATTCTTTTTGCACCAATTGGTGTCAAGCCAGCTTGATACTGATCGGATGGATTATCTTATTCGCGATAGCTTTTATACGGGCGTCACCGAAGGCGTGATTAGTTTTAACCGGATTATTAAAATGCTGAATGTTTTTGATAATGAACTTGTTGTTGAGCAAAAAGGAATTTACTCTATTGAAAAGTTTCTAATTGCCAGACGATTAATGTATTGGCAGGTATATTTACATAAAACTGTTGTAAGTGCCGAACAAATGTTAGTTAACATTCTGCATCGTGCCAAGCAGCTTAGTCTAGAGGGGCACGATCTGTTTGCTACTCCTTCATTAAAGCATTTTTTGACTACGAAAATTACGAAAGAAGCCTTTGAGAAAAATCCGGAGCATCTTTTGTTTTTTGTTCAATTAGATGATGTTGACATTCTGGCAAGCATTAAAGTTTGGGAAAACCACCCTGACAGAACCCTTTCCTTATTATGTAAGGGTTTAATGAGCCGTCATTTGAATCAGGTAAACATGAGTGATGATAAACCAGATCAGGGTTTGTTAATGCAGCTAAGAAAGAAAGCAAAAGATTATTTTCAAATTCCGGAAGAAGAGGTAGGTTATTTTGTCTATTCGAAGACAATTTCTAATAGTGCATATCAGGTAGGAGATGGAAGTATTAAAATTTTGATGAAGAATGGGACAATAAAAGATATAACACAAGCGTCTGATTTATCTAATCTGGAAGTACTTTCAAAAAAAGTACAAAAATATATTGTGTCATTTCCAAAAGAACTTCATTCAAAAGGTTTAATTTAGCGCCCTGATAATATAATCTGACAACTAAGTTGTTAATTAAATAATATATAAAGTTTGCAAATGCAATTTACCGCACAACAAATTAGTGATTTAATCAATGGAAAGATCGAGGGGGATGCTGAGGTGGCGGTTTTTGAGATGTCAAAAATTGAGGAAGCTGAAGAAGGAAGCATTTCTTTTCTAGCGAATCCTAAATATGAAAATTATATATACAGCTCAAATGCTTCTATAATTATTATAAATGAGGAGCAGGTTCTTAAACATCCTGTTAAATCAACATTAATTAGGGTAAAAAATGCCTATACTGCCTTTTCTATTCTTTTAGATGCATATAATCAGATCAGACTGGGCAAACAAGGAATTGAAGAACCATCGTTTATACATCCTACAGCTAGTATTGGTGAAAATGTATATATAGGGGCTTTCAGTTACATAGGGCCCAACGTAAAAATTGGTAATAATTGTAAAATATATCCACATACCTATCTAGGCGATCAGGTTAGTATAAGCGATGATTGTACGATTTATGCTGGCGTACATATTTATTTTGACTGTGTAATCGGTAACAGAGTCGTTATTCATTCCGGTGCAGTAATTGGCAGTGATGGATTTGGATTTGCTCCGCAAGAGAATGGAAGTTATAAGAAGATCAGCCAGATCGGAAATGTTGTGATTGGCGATGATGTTGAAATAGGTGCAAACACTACGATTGACAGGGCAACGCTTGGATCAACAAAAATTCAGAACGGAGTAAAGCTTGATAATTTAATTCAATTGGCACATAATGTTGAATTGGGCCAAAATACAGTAATTGCGGCGCAGACAGGAATTTCAGGAAGTACCAAAGTTGGTGAAAACGTGGTGCTTGGCGGACAGGTAGGAATTGCTGGTCATATTAGTATTGCAAAAGGCTCTCAAGTGCAGGCGCAATCCGGAATTAATCGGTCGATAACCGACCCGGATAAAAAGTGGGCAGGAAGCCCTGCTTCTAACTATGCCTCTCAGATGCGAATACAGGTAACTTTGCAAAAACTTCCTATGCTTGAGAAACGGATTGCTGAATTAGAAAACCTAATAAATAAAAAGTAACTTTAACCTATAGACTATTAAGCGAAGAGTTTAAAAGAATGAATTCAAAACAAAGAACCATAAGAAACGAAGTAAGTATTGCTGGTGTAGGATTACATACAGGAAAACCTGCGTCATTGACATTTAAAGCTGCGCCCGAAAATCATGGATATAAATTTAAAAGAGTTGATCTTGAAAGTCAACCCATTATAGAAGCAGATGTAGATAACGTTACGGATACTTCCCGGGGGACTACGATTTCTCAAAATGGAGCAAGTGTTAGTACAATTGAACACCTGTTGGCAGCTTTAGTTGGTATGGAGATCGACAATGTATTGATTGAGATCGATGGCCCCGAAGTTCCAATTATGGATGGTAGTGCATCGTTCTTTACAAATGCGTTAGAAGAAGCAGGGTTTGTTGCTCAACATTTGGAACGGGAATATTATGTGATTCCTCATAATATGCACTATTCTGAACCGGAACGCAGTGTGGAGATGGTTGCAATGCCCTTAGATGGATATCGGCTAACCTGTATGATCGATTATAATTCTCCTGTATTGGGTAGTCAACATGCTTCTATTTCGAATATAGATGAATTCAAAACTGAAATAGCAACTTCAAGAACTTTTTGTTTTTTACATGAGCTTGAAATGCTGGTTGAACATAACTTGATAAAAGGTGGCGACTTAAATAATGCGATCGTTATCGTGGATAAAGATGTCAATGAAACGGAGCTAGCTTCTCTGGCTAAGTTGTTTAACCGGAAAGACATTAAAGTAGCCAAAGAAGGTATACTAAATAATATTGAATTGCGATATCAGAATGAACCGGCACGACATAAATTGCTGGATATGATTGGCGATTTAGCATTAATAGGAGTGCCTTTAAAGGGTCATATAATGGCTGCCCGTCCCGGACATGCCGCAAATATTGCTTTTGCAAAAAAAATCAAAGCTGCTATTAAGAAGGAAAGAAACAAAAAGAAGGTTCATTTATATGACCCTTCAGCAAAACCACTATATGATGTGGTTCAGATAATGGATATTTTGCCTCACAGGCAACCATTTCTTTTTATCGATAAAATATTGGAGCTTTCAAAGACCCACGTTGTTGGAGTTAAGAATGTGACAATGAATGAAGAGCTTTTTAAAGGTCATTTCCCTGGAACCCCGGTTTTTCCTGGTGTTATACAGGTTGAAGCGATGGCACAAACAGGAGGTATTCTTGTATTAAGTACTGTTCCTGATCCAAGCAACTATATAACTCTGTTTTTAAAAATTGATAATGTTCGATTCAGAGCACAAGTTTCACCTGGCGATACCATTGTATTTAGGTGTGATCTGATGGAACCCATCAGAAGAGGCATCGCGCAGATGAAAGGAGTAGGTATGGTTGGTGATAAAATTGTGGTTGAAGCTGAAATGATGGCACAAATTACAAAAATTAAAGAAAACGAAACACCATCATGATTCAGCCTTTAGCTTATATACATCCTGAAGCAAAAATTGCTAATAATGTTGTTATTGAACCCTTTGTAACGATCTACAAAAATGTTGAGATAGGGGAAGGAACATGGATTGGTCCAAATGTAACAATCATGGAGGGTGCCCGGATTGGAAAAGGGTGCAAAATTTTTCCGGGGGCAGTAATTTCGGGAATACCACAAGATTTGAAATTTGATGGTGAAGAGACAACCGCAGAAATTGGAGATAATACAACAATTCGCGAATGTGTAACCATTAACCGTGGAACCAAAGACCGATGGAAGACTGTTGTAGGAAAAAATTGTCTGATTCAAGCCTATAGTCATATAGCACATGATTGTATAGTAGGAGACAATTGTATTTTTTCCAATAGCAGTACGCTTGCAGGTCATATTACCGTTGGCGACTATGTAGTATTAGCCGGTATGGTAGCTGTTCATCAATTTGTAAGCATCGGGTCTCATGCATTTATTGCCGGCGGGACATTGGTTCGAAAAGATGTTCCACCCTTTGTTAAAGCAGCTCGTGAACCTATTGCTTATGTAGGAATTAACTCGGTTGGTCTTCGTAGAAGAGGCTTTTCTTCAGAAATGATTAATGAGATTCAGGATATTTATCGTACGCTATTTGTTAAAAATAATAACCTTTCCAAGGCTTTGGGCATTATAGAAACCGAGTTTAAACCGACAGAAATAAGAGATGAAATACTTGATTTCATCCGGAGCTCAAACCGTGGAGTAATGAAAGGATTTGGACAAGGCAAATTGGGTACGATGTAAAGGCCTATTGCCATAAAGAACTTATTGGTTCATGAAAATTAAACTTGAAAATATTGGTAGAAGATTTAATAGGGATTGGATTTTCAAGCAGGTTAATTATCAATTTTTTCAAGGTGAAAGTTATGCCATTCTTGGACCCAACGGTTCTGGAAAATCTACCTTTCTTCAAGTTCTTGCTGGCAGTTTAAGTCCTTCAAGCGGACAGTTGACATATTCATTGAATAAAAAAGTTATTGAAGTTGATGCTATTTTTAATCATATTTCGTTAGCTGCACCATACCTGGAATTAATTGAAGAATTTACACTCCGTGAGTTAATTACCTATCATTTTCGATTTAAAAAATTATTTAGGGGTTTAGATACCAATAAGATAATTGATTTGCTTGGTTTAGAGAAATCGGGCAATAAGGAAATCCGGTACTTCTCTTCCGGAATGAAGCAACGAACCAAATTAGCCTTAGCTTGTTGTGCTGATACTCCATTGCTTTTTTTAGATGAACCTACGTCTAATCTGGATGCACAGGGAATTGAGTGGTATCAACAATTGATTAAGGATTTTTCAAAAGAAAGGCTACTAGTCGTTTGCTCCAACCAAGTTCATGAATATAGTTTTTGTTCTAAGCATTTACAGATAAATGACTATAAATAAATGCTTACATTGCATCTAAATGTAATTTTATATAAGTTTGTTAAGAAAATAAAAAGAAATAGGAATGTCAAAAGCATCTGAAGTAAAACCAGGAAACGTTTTAAGATTTAATGGAGAGTTAGTAACAGTTGAAGAATTTATCCATCGTACTCCAGGAAATCTCCGTGCTTTTTATCAAGCAAGGATGCGGAATGTTAAAACCGGAAAAATAGCTGAGTACCGTTTTCGTACCGATGAAGAAGTAGAAATCGCAAGAGTAGAAACAAACGATTATCAATATCTGTATGATGATGGTGACTTTTTTGTTGTAATGGATAATACTACTTATGAGCAATTCAATATCCCGAAACATCTTTTTGGAGATGCTGCAAAGTTTTTAAAGGAAGGGATGAATGTTATTGTAGCGTTTGAAAGTGATGAGCCTATCATGGCGAATGCACCAACAAGCGTGGAGCTTGAAATTACCTATACAGAACCAGCAGTGAAAGGAGATACATCAACAGGCGCTCTAAAAAATGCTACGGTTGAAACGGGAGTTGAAATAAAAGTTCCTTTGTTTATAAATCAAGGCGATAAAATTAAGGTAGATACTCGCACCGGAGGATATATTGAACGTGTTAAGTAAAATGAATTATTATTAAATAAAAAGAAGCCTTCTGAATTTTGGAAGGCTTTTGTTGTTTTATCAATATGGAGTTAAATACCAAAACAGCACTTCGGGAATACTATAAAAATCTTCGTGAAACACTATCCGCTACGGAGGAGAAAGGCCTGAATGAACAATTGCTTTCCCAATTCCAGCAATTTAAATGGGAAGGGCTTGAATATGTCCATATATTTCTTCCTATAGAAAGATTTAAAGAGCCTAATACTATATTGTTTGAAAATTGGCTGAGAGCCAGCTATCCGCAAATACAGTTAGTGATTTCCAGATCTGATCTTAAGTCTAATATGATGGACCATTATCTATGGGAGAAGGAGCATTTGCTGGAACTCAACAAATGGGGTATCCATGAACCTAAAGGAGGAGAGGCGATATTGCCTGATCAGCTTGATGCAGTTATTATACCTCTGCTTGCATTTGATAAAACAGGCAATCGGATAGGGTATGGAAAAGGGTTCTATGATCGGTTCCTTTCTGCTTGCCGTCCGGATTGCTTAAAAGTAGGACTTTCTTTTTTTGAACCAGTTCCTGAAATTAAGGACGTTGATTCAACTGATATCCCATTAGACTATTGCATCACATGCGAACAGATTTGGAACTTTAAGAGTTAATATACTTGTTTGGGAACACAAGTAGCCGACTCCGTTTTTTCCAATTCAATAGGTATATGGCTATACAGATTATTAAGATATAAAGAATCAGGTGTTTGCCTTGTTATTTTAAATCGGGGAAGATACTGACCTATATGATGACAACCTGAAAGCTTTTGTCGCCAGTCGGCGTGTGTATAAGTGGCTTCAATAAGTAAACTATCGCCCCTGACTACATAGACGCCCCTTGCATATTCGTCCCATTCCCCATTGCCATAGCAAGAGTCTGCCTCCATTTTCGTTTTCGAGAATGTTTTGATTTTTATGTATACCGAATCGCAAGTAAATTTGAAATCATGAAGTTCATAACGCATTAGTTTATCCTGATAAGGAACGCTTTTAGCGACCCAGGTTCCTTGCAGAAATTCTGAACCAGCATCTTGCATTTTAGAATTGAATTTACAAGCTGGTAAAAGAAAAATCAGCAAGAGAAGGATGTTTACTCCCCATGCTGATTTTTTAGATGAAATTACTGATTGATTTAATTTCATATTATTTCAGGCCGCCAATCATATCTTCTGGTTTTACCCATTCATCGAATTGTTCATTCGTTAATAAGCCAAGCGATAAAGCTGCATCGCGTAGAGAAGTGTTTTCTTTATGAGCCTTTTTGGCAATTTTGGCTGCATTTTCGTAACCTATATGGGGATTTAATGCGGTAACCAGCATTAACGAATTTTCTAAATGTTTTTTAATGCCGTCATAGTTAGGCTCAATTCCGATTGCACAATGATCATTAAATGAAACACAAGCTTCTCCGATCAAACGTGCACTTTGTAAGAAGTTGACGGCCATAAGCGGCTTAAATACATTCAATTCATAGTGGCCATTCGAACCGCCTATGGAGATGGTTACATCATTTCCCATTACCTGTGCTGCCACCATGGTTAGCGCTTCACATTGAGTCGGATTGACCTTTCCTGGCATAATAGAAGAACCCGGTTCATTTTCCGGTATAATGATTTCGCCGATTCCTGACCTTGGACCAGAAGCTAGCATACGGATATCATTTGCGATTTTCATTAAAGAGACTGCTAGCTGTTTTAAAGCACCATGGCTTTCAACAATTGCATCATGAGCAGCCAGGGCTTCAAATTTGTTTTCTGCGGTTATAAAAGGTAAGCCGGTAAATTCAGCAATGTATTTAGCGACATTTTCCGAATAGCCTTTTGGAGTATTGATTCCGGTACCTACTGCAGTACCACCCAATGCCAGTTGAGAAAGATGTGCCAAAGTATTTTTTAAAGCCTTTATTCCAAAAGTCAGTTGTGCTACGTATCCGGAAAATTCCTGCCCTAATGTTAAAGGCGTAGCATCCATCAGGTGTGTTCTGCCGATTTTCACAACCTTCGAAAAAGAGTCTGATTTTGCTTTAAGTGTATCTCTCAATTTTTCCACACCGGGGATCGTGGTCTTTATCAACATTTTATAAGCAGCAATATGCATAGCTGTTGGAAATGTATCATTTGATGATTGAGATTTATTAACATCATCGTTCGGATGAACAAAAGGTGTTCCTTCGCCTAGCTTATTTCCCTGAAGAACATGAGCGCGATTAGAAACCACTTCATTAACATTCATATTAGACTGCGTTCCGGACCCTGTTTGCCAGATAACCAGAGGGAATTGATCATGCAAATTATTCTCTAATATTTCATCACAAACGTTAGCGATTAAATCCCGTTTCTCTGACGATAAAATTCCTGCATCTGTGTTGGTATAGGCTGCTGCCTTTTTTAGGTATGCAAAGGCTTCTATAATTTCTGCCGGCATGGAGGCCGGAGCTCCTATTTTAAAGTTATTTCTTGAACGTTCGGTTTGTGCACCCCAATACTTATCGGCCGGAACCTGCACTTCGCCCATTGTATCATGCTCTATTCTATATGACATACGATTAAGATTTATTTTATCACAAAGTTAAAAATATAAACGTTTACAAGAAGTTAGTTTCTTAAAATCGTTAAATCGTGTCCGTTTACTGCATATAACTGACATTCTCAAAAAAGTGACTTTTTTAAGGAGCAATAAAATCGGTTTTTTGAAATTATTTCTGCAATTTCGTCGCTATTAAGAGCAAAATTTCCCTAATACATGTTGAAAACGATTAAGTTCCTTATTTTTATTATTCCGGTTGCTTTAATAGCTTGTTCCTCTGCAGAAAGTAAAAGGATTAAAGCAGAAGAAAAACAGAAAATTACTGACAGCATACGTCTGATTTATAATCCGGAAGAGGCAGATCCGCGGATTGATGAATTTATGAAAAAATTACATAGCCATTCTGCATTTAATGGAAATGTATTGATAGCTAAAAAGGGCAAAATTATTTACCGTAATTCTTTTGGATGGGCTGATTATTTGCATCGTGACAGCTTAAAAATTACTTCTCAATTTGAACTGGCATCTGTTTCCAAACCGCTGACTGCAACAGCCGTGTTGATGTTGATCGAACAAGGAAAATTGAGGTTGGATCAAACTGTTAATGAATTTTATCCCGACTTTCCTTATGAGGGGGTGACGATCAAGCAATTATTGACTCATCGGTCAGGGCTTCCTAATTACGTTTATTTTGTGGATAATATTTGGAAAGAAAAAAGCAAAGGATTGACGAATCGCGAAGTAATGGAACTGCTTGCTCAACATAAACCAGCACGATATAACGTGCCTGACGCCAGATTTCTGTATAACAACAGTAATTTTATGGTTTTGGCGGCTATTATAGAAATTGTGTCCGGTCAGTCTTTTACTGTTTTTATGCAGGAAAATATCTTTAAGCCTCTTGGAATGAAAAACACTGCGGTTTATTCAAAAGCTGATTATGAAAAAATTCCAACAGGTGTTGTAGGGCATGATAAAATATGGAGACGCTCTGTTGTACAGAATTTTCTGGATGGGCCGGTAGGGGATAAAGGAATTTATAGCACGGTTGAAGATTTGTATCTATTTGACAGAGCAATGAATGAGGGACGGGTTGTAATAAACAAGGAGTTATTAGATTCTGCCTATACAGGGCATAGCAAACCAGTTAACGGCGTATTTAACTACGGATATGGTTGGCGTCTTTTTGAAAAAGACGATCATACGGTTGTTTACCATACGGGTTGGTGGCACGGATATAAAAATTTATATATTCGAGATATTAAAAACGATATCACCATTGTATTGTTATCCAATATGTCAAATGCAAGTTTAAATCGTTTAGATGAACTTTATGAAATACTTGACATGCCGATTATCAGGCAGGGTGCATATAACAGCAATGGCGACTTGTTATAAGATCAGTATATTATATTTATTTTATTTGTATTAAATTAAAAATAAAAAGATGTTTGATAAATTATTTCAGGCTCAACAAAAAGCCGACGAGATCAAAAAACGCTTAGATACGATCAGTGTTTTTGGGGAAGCTGAAGGCGGTAAGATAAAAGTAGTGGCAACAGCAAATAAGGAAATTAAGGATATTAACATTGATCCCGAATTTTTGGAACAGGCAGATCATGAAGCGCTTGGAGAATTATTAGTTACTGCGATAAATAAAGCTTTAAAGCAAGCGGAAGAGATCAGCCAGACTGAAATGCAAGCGGCAACAAAAGATATGCTGGGCGGATTGGGTGGCATGTTTGGAAAATAACTAAATAGCAACAATGATGAAGGCAACATATTTAGGACATTCAACAGTAGAACTTGACTTAAATGGTGTAAGGGTATTATTTGATCCTTATATTACACCGAATGAACTTGCGAAAAGTATACGGATCGAAGATATAAAACCTGATTATATCTTTTTAAGCCATTGCCACGGAGACCATGTAGCGGATTTGGCTAAAGTACAGAAAAACAGTAATGCGGAAGTTGTTTCTATTGTGGAGACGGGCGATTGGGTTGGAAAGCAGGGAGTAAGCGAAGATCGTATTACAGCGATGAATTTCGGAGGGACAATATCCACAAAATTCGGGTCTGCCAAAATGGTATATGCTTTGCATACTAACGGTACTCCAGATGGCGGTTATGCAGGTGTACCCGCGGGCTACGTTTTAAAGAGTAATGATAAATCAATTTATTTTGCAGGTGATACCGCACTTACGGTTGAAATGCAGCTATTAGCTGATTACCAACTTGATTGGGCATTTTTACCAATAGGAGGATTCTTTACCATGGATGTTGACGATGCTATTAAGGCTGCCGGATTTATAAACTGCAAAAATATCATCGGCATACATTATGACACTTTTCCCCCGATTAAGATCAATAAGGAGGAGGCGATACAAAAGTTTAAAGAAGCTGGTTTAAATTTGCATTTATTACCGATAGGTGAGTCCATCGAATTATAAATGAAAAAAGGAAGTGTTTGAGACTTCCTTTTTTCATTTAACAGCTATTGCAACTATTTTGAATAATCTGTTACCGGTAAAAGTAACTAATGACATTTTTGGGGATATTATTTTACTTCAAAATTAAGGATAGCATCTCCCCATGCCAGTTTGACAACACCGTTTTTATCCGCTGAAATAGTAAACTGTTCAACTGTAGGATTACCAGTTTTCGTTGGAGTTTGTATACGTAATGCATCATCACTCTCTTTATATTGTGTACCCCATTGATTCCAAGTTTTGTTGAAGATGATTGTGGATTCAACTTCTCCCGGAATTGTATAAAGGCTGTATTTACCTGCTTTTAAAGCCTGACCGTTTACCTTCACATCTTTATCAACTTCAAATGTAGTAGCCTCATTGGCTCCGGTTCGCCAAACCATGTCAAGCGGAACCAAGGTTGATAATTCACGGCCTTTTAAAGAAGGACGACTATAATTGATTTTTATGGTTGCTCCCGACTCTATTTTCACAGTAAGAGAATCTGGAGGGCTTGGTCGCTTGCTTTTATCTTCCTGTGCATGCGAATAGAATGAGAAGCCGATAATCAAGGCAAGTAGAAAAATGATCTTTTTCATAATAGGTAAAGTTAAATGATTGAATAATTCATTAATTATGGTTCTTCTAAGTTAACCATTCTATACTAATTATCGTATTATTATTTTGTTCTATAATTGATCATTCCACAATGCTGTGTAATTATTACCTTTGTGGATATGGCAAAGCTTAAACCGTCCCTGGCAAAAGGAACCCGCGATTTTTCTCCGATTGAAATGGAAAAACGCAATTATATATTTGATACGATTAAATCAGTTTTTAAAAAATACGGTTATAATGAGATACAAACGCCTTCTTTTGAAAACCTGAATACCTTAACAGGTAAATATGGCGAGGAAGGGGATCAGCTGATTTTTAAAATTTTAAATTCGGGGGATTATTTGTCAAAGCTTTCCTCTGAGCAGAGAGGTAGTCATTCTTCGCAAAGTTTAACTCCAATAATTTCAGAAAAAGCGCTCCGTTATGATTTAACGGTCCCTTTCGCCCGGTATGTCGTGATGCATCAAAATGACATCACATATCCGTTTAAGCGCTATCAAATACAGCCGGTTTGGCGTGCAGACCGTCCTCAACGTGGGAGATATCGTGAATTTTATCAATGTGATGCTGATGTCGTAGGCTCTGAAAGCCTTTTAAATGAGGCAGAATTTATTGCAATCTATTTTGAAGTATTGCAAAAATTGGGTTTAAAGGATTTTAGTATAAAAATCAATAACCGGAAAGTCCTGGCAGGTATTGCAGAAGCACTTAATCGAAGTGATTTATTGATTAGTATGACAGTTGCTATTGATAAATTAGATAAGATTGGAGTAGAAGGTGTTGAAAAGGAACTGATAGAAAGAGGCTTTACACAAGATAATATAATACAATTGCGACCAATTCTGCAATCGTCAGGGAGCATAGATGAGCAACTATCAGTTTTACATAGTTTTTTAAAAAGTTCGGAAATAGGCAAAAAGGGAATCCAAGAAATTGAAGATGTAATATCGTATGTTTCTGTTCTTGATCCTCAGATTTTAAATTCTTTAGAGTTAGATATTACATTAGCACGCGGTTTAAATTATTATACAGGCACCATACTAGAAGTTAAGACGAATGAAGTCCAGATGGGAAGCATAGGCGGTGGTGGCCGATATGATGACTTAACTGGCATGTTTGGCTTAAGCGGCTTAACGGGAGTAGGTATCTCCTTTGGAGCAGACCGGATTTATGATGTTTTAGAAGAACTCGATTTGTTTCCTCAAAAAGCAGGTGTAGGCACAAAAGTGTTGATTAGTAACTTTGATGCTGCTGCTGAGAAATATGCATTACCCCTTTTGCAAAAATTACGGAAGCGCGGAATTTCGGCTGAAATTTATCCGGCATCTTCAAAATTGAAGAAACAAATGGTTTATGCTAATGCAAAGAATATCCCTTTTGTTATCCTGATTGGAAATGTGGAAATTCAATCAGGACTCTTTACGCTCAAAAATATGGAGAATGGAGATCAACAACAAGTAACCGAAGAAGAATTATTTAAATTGCTTTAAACTTCCTTACTACTAGTTTCTAACCAAGAGATGTTGTTGCTGGTTTGGTGCAAGAAACTAACGTGTGTTTTAAAAAATCAAATCTTTTAAATAGGAAAGCGGTTGTGCGTATAACAGTGCAATTAAAGCTACCACGGAAATCCCAAGTTTTATCACAATTCTATATTGATTCTATATTAAGTCTATAATGGTCCTATATGAGTGTGCTGTTAGTGTGTACTTAGTGTGCACTGAGTGTGCTCTTTTTGGGAATTTAACACACTTAGTGCACACTTACTACATAGCTATAATATAGTAAGGTGGAAGTATTCTAGACTCATTCTCGAATAATTGTAGAGATAATTTAGAATCTGCGTATTTCAACATAGGCAGTACTTTATACGAGATCTTCACTACTCGAGGTGTATAAAAATCAGGCTGTTTTGCAAGTTAATTTGTGTACGAGGTTTAAATTCCTTTAAAGATGGAAAAAGCTTCTCTATCTAACTGTTCCTGATGATCTGGATGAGCAATCCGGATTAACTCATTAGCGCGTGCCCTGAGGTTCTTCCCGTGAAGGTAAGCAATACCATGTTCAGTAACTACATAGTGTACATGTGCACGGGTTGTTACAACAGATGCGCCTGGTTTCAAAAGAGAAACAATTCTTGAGATTCCTTTATTGGTTACAGAGGGAATTGCGATAATAGGTTTTCCTCCTTTCGAAAGTGCTGCTCCCCGCATAAAATCTACCTGGCCTCCAACACCGCTATATTGTCTGGTTCCAATGGAATCAGCACATACTTGTCCGAAAATATCTACTTCAATTGCACTATTGATGGCTGTAACTTTTGGGTTTCTCGAGATGGTGTGCGGATCATTTACATATTCGATATCCAGCATTCTTACAAGAAGATTATTGTCTATAAAGTCATATAATTTTTTTGTTCCGATAGCAAAACTGGATACAATAGCACCGGGGTGGATTTTCTTAAGTTTATTGGTAATGATTTCTTTTTCAACTAAATTGATTACACCATCCGAGAACATTTCGGTGTGTATACCCAGGTTTTGGTGGTCAGTCAGACATTTAAGAACTGCATTTGGGATGCCACCAATGCCCATTTGAAGGGTTGCTCCATCCTCCACCAATGAGGCAACATTTATCCCAATTGCTAATTCCGTAGGCGTAGGTTCTTTAATATTTTGAGCATAGATCGGATAATCTACATTAATTGTTGCTGTAATCGCTGAAATGTGAATAACGCCATCTCCGATAGCCCGCGGCATGTTTGGATTAATTTCTGCAATAATAATGGATGCTTTTTCAACAGCAGCGCGTGATATGTCTCATGATACACCGAGTGTACAATAGCCATTTTTATCAGGAGTGGAAACTGTAATTAAGGCAACATCCAGCGGAACCAGGCCACTTCGGAATGCTTTGGGAATTTCGCTTAAGAACATCGGGACATAGCTTGCCCTACCTTCATTAACAGCTTTACGAATATTTGCACCAACAAAAAATGCATTGATTTCGAATGATGCTGCGTGCTCTTCGTCAGCATAGGGTGCATCCCATTCAGTATGCATGCTGTATATTCTTACATTGCTTAACTCGTTACTTCGCTTAGACATGGCATTGACCAGTTCACGCGGTGTAGCTGCTGCTGAATGTATAAAGACACGATGGTCAGATTGGATTAATTTTACTGCCTCTTCTGCTGTTTGAAAGTTCATATACGTGTATTTTATTATGATAAAGGGTTGTTTCCAGAACTAACAAAATACAGCTATTTTCACATTTAAACTAACGATTCGTTAAATGTGAAAATAAAAGGAGAAAAGAGAGCTGACTGGAATCGATCTTTAGGATACCAGGTCTTTTAATGCCTGATTTACTTTTTCAAATGCGAAGGATTTATAAACGTTATAAAATGATTCCTGAATCTGATCGTTGCATAAGTTCCCTATACTGCCCTCATGTGTGTGATTTACTGATTTACTTGGTTTGAATGTGCCTTCATCTATTGACAGGCCAATATTTTTGTACGCCTCGCGGAAAGGAACCCCTTTCAGTACCTCATTATTTACTACTTCAACACTGAATAAATAATCATATTTAGGATCTTTTAGAATATCATCTTTGATGAGAATATTTTTTAACATGTGGTTGCACATGATCAAACACTCATTCAGCGATTCGAAGGCAGGAAATAAGTTTTCCTTTAATAGTTGCAGATCACGGTGATATCCTGACGGTAAGTTAGTTGTCATCAATGCAATCTCATTTGGAAGGGCTTGTATTTTATTACAACGTGAACGAATTAATTCAAATACATCAGGATTTTTTTTATGCGGCATAATGCTTGAACCAGTTGTTAATTCATCCGGAAATGAAAGAAAGCCAAAGTTTTGATTGATATATAAGCATACATCCATTGAAAACTTTGCAAGCGTTGCAGCAATGGATGACATCCCCTGCGCTAAAACCCGCTCAGTTTTTCCTCTTCCCATCTGCGCATACACAACATTATAATTTAGGCTTTCAAAACCCAGTAGTTTCGTTGTAAGTGTGCGGTTTAAAGGAAAGGATGAACCATAGCCTGCTGCAGAACCTAAAGGATTCTTGTTGCATATTTTCCAGCTTGCAAGCATCAATTCTAAATCGTCAATTAAACTCTCGGCATAGGCACCAAACCATAATCCGAAAGAAGAGGGCATTGCAATCTGCAAATGAGTATAGCCGGGAATTAAAATATTTTTGTACTGTTCACTTAATGAAATTAATTGATCAAAAAGTACTTTTGTATTATTGACCATCACTTCAATTTCACTTCTGAAAAATAATTTCAGATCAACCAATACCTGGTCATTTCGAGAACGGCCGCTATGGATTTTTTTACCTGCTTCACCAATACGTTGGGTTAAAAGTATTTCCACCTGAGAGTGGATATCTTCAACATTATCATCAATCTCAAAATTACCAGCTTCAATTTCCTTGAAAATAGCCTTTAACTCTTTTTGGATTTTAGACAGATCTTCAGAGCTTAACAAACCAATGCTTTCTAACATTTGTGTATGAGCCAATGATCCCAGGACATCAGCCGCAGCTAAATGAATATCAAGTTCACGGTCATGACCAACAGTAAATTTGTCTACGGAGTTCTCAGTATGTGTATTTTTTTGCCAGAGTTTCATTCTATTTTGGATGTTGATGGGTGTACAGTATTTTAAAGGATGGAATTTAAAAGTTTAATATAAAGTTTTATCCCTTCTTCAATTTCGTAAATGTAAATATATTCATCTGCCATATGAGATCGGGCAGAGTCTCCAGGGCCTAATTTAAGCGATGGAATATCGAGCAAAGCCTGATCGCTGGTAGTTGGAGATCCGTAGGTTTCTCGGCCCATAGCCAGGCCGGCCTGAACAATAGGATGATTGATTGCGATGGAAGATGGTTTTAGCCTTGTGGAACGTGCTATCGCTTGAGAAGAAATATGTTCCTGAATAATGGCAAGAACTTCTTCATTACGATAGGCATCAGTAACTCGAATATCAACTGTAAATTTGCAGCTTGCAGGAACTACATTATGTTGAGAGCCTGCGTTGATAATGGTTATATTCATCGAAATAGGGCCAAATACTTCCGATTCTTTTGGAAAACGATAGGAGCGAAACCAGTTGATATCCTCAATTGCTTTATAGATCGCATTCTCTCCTTCATTTCTGGCTGCATGGCCTGCCTTGCCAGTGGCTTCACAATCTATCACCATTAATCCTCGTTCGGCAATTGCTAAATGCATTAAAGTAGGTTCCCCAACAATAGCGAAATCAAGGGTTCCTAATTCTGTCAGGATGGATTCTATTCCATCCCTTCCGGATATTTCCTCTTCTGCTGTGGCAGCATAGCAAAGATTATATGTTAATTCTTTTTTATCATAGAAATAACGAAAGGTTGCCAACAAAGAAACCAGGCATCCACCCGCATCATTGCTCCCTAAACCAAACAGTTTATCTCCTTCAATGCTTGGGATAAAGGGATCCCGGGTATATCCGGGATTGGGCTTAACCGTATCATGATGAGAGTTTAAAAGGATCGTTGGCTTTTTGGGATCAAAGAATTTATTGTAACACCAGGTATTATTCGCCTTGATATGGTAGGCTATTTGATTTTTATCAAGAAAATTTCTAATTATAGCAGCAGTTTTATCTTCTTCTTTGCTAAATGAAGGAGTGGAAATTAGTGATTTTAAAAGCTGAATGCTTTCTTTCGTGAAATTTTCAATGTGATCTGTCATATTAGCTATCTGCGCTGTATAGGCCACCTGCTTTTATTGCAGATAACTTTATTCCTTTAATCAAAGAAGAACTAAAGCCATTGTGCTCCATTTCATTTAAGCCGGCAATTGTGCAACCTTTTGGCGAGGTAACTTTATCAATCTCACTTTCGGGATGTGTTTGCATCTGTAAAAGAAGATCTGCGGCTCCTTTAGCTGTTTGCACTGCCATTTTCAATGCCTCATCAGCGTGAAATCCGACTTCTACACCACCTTGTGAGGCTGCACGAATTGCTCTTAAAAAGAATGCGATTCCGCAGGCACATAAAGCAGTAGCAGCTGTCATCAAATCTTCATTGATCTTTATTACAGCGCCTACAGTTTCAAATAATCTGCTTACTTCCTGAATATTTTCTTCACTCACTTTTTCGCCGGCAATACAGGTCATGGATTGACCAATGGATATAGCGGTATTTGGCATAGCCCGGATTACCTCAACATCTTGTCCTAATTTGTTTTTAATGTCTTGACAGGCTACACCTGAAACTACTGAAACGACAACATGCTTTTTAGCATCGATATTAGGTAGAATTTCTTCCAGTACTTCGTTTAATTGCTGGGGTAAAATAGCTAGAACAATGATGCGGGCATTTTTTATCGCTTCTGCATTGTCTGAACTAACCTGATAACCAAGCTTAGCTTGTTCAGATAGGTTCTGAACGTTTCTACGCGTTAAGGTAATTTCCTGAGGAGCGCAATAGGATTTATTAACTAAACCTTTCGCTAAGGATAATCCAATATTTCCACTTCCGATGATCGTAACTTTTTTCATTGCTTTTCTATTTCAATATTCTTGAGCCAAATTTATTGCCTTTTAATAAAGGAAGATCGGACGCCTGGCCTATCAAAACCTCTTTCACTCCTTTGTTTATTGCTTCAAAAGCATTGTGAAGTTTCGGAATCATTCCCCCGGAAACTATTCCTGCTTCTTGTAGCGGAAGAAAATCTTTTTCTTTTATTTCAGAAACAAGTGAATCGTCGTCGTCTACATCTTTTAGAACACCTTTCTTTTCAAAACAATAAACCAACGAAGTTTCAAAATGATGAGATAATGCTACAGCAATGCTTGAAGCTATTGTATCTGCATTGGTATTTAGTAACTGACCATTGCCGTCGTGAGTAATGGCAGAAAAGACAGGAACGAAGTCTGCATTTAAAAAGGATACCAGGCTTTCTGAGTTAACGGAATTTTCTAGTAAATCTCCAACCCAGCCATAGTCAATTGTCTTGACAGGGCGCTTAATCGCTTTGATGCAATTACCATCAGCGCCTGAAAGGCCAATTGCGTTGCAGCCATAGGTTTGTAAACCT
>Ga0160433_100475_pt1 | contig 19770 bp, 18 predicted proteins | sample HID1972K_E0MG_FD_108235 | JGI IMG/M metagenome (GOLD analysis project Ga0160433, IMG submission 108235) | Enriched pill bug-associated microbial communities from UW Madison campus, WI, USA - HID1972K_E0 MG | ecosystem: Host-associated > Arthropoda: Insects > Digestive system > Unclassified ... | reverse complement strand
TTCAGCGGCGTCGAAGGAAGAAGAACAGCCCTTCGACAAGCTCAGGGCGAACGGAGAGATTTCCGCAGACACTCCTCTTCCAAGGGGGATAAAGCCGAGCTTGAATTTGTCCACGCCGCCTAGTCCGAATTATACCCAGTCCGAACGGGCCTCCTGCTGACCGGAGACGGGCGGCGCTTGCTGGACGGACTCCACGTCCTGCCCCTCCGAACTGGTCATTCGGCCTGTAAATGCTTTAGGCTCCCGCTCAGGATCGGCGAATCCGGCCGGCGAGAGAGGAGAGGCAGCAGGTGAAGGGACCTTATCGTTCGCCGCCGGTCGATGATCGGCTGATCTGGGATAGCTGGCTGGCCATGCACAATCTGCCGGCGATGCTCGCAGCGGACGAGATCGGCCTGTTCGATGCGCTGGCGGACGCGCCTCTCGCCATCGACGATCTCGCGGCGCGCTGCCGGGTGAATGCCCGCGCGCTCGGGATCGTGAACAGCCTGCTTTGCGGCCTCGGCCTGCTCGTGCGGCGCGAAGGGCGTTATGGCCTCACGCCCACCAGCCGCAATTATCTGGTGAAGAGCAGCAGCTTCTACTGGGGCGCGCTGCTCTCCGGCTTCCGCGAGAGCGCGCCGGCAACGGAGAAGATCCTCGCCGCGCTGGCACCTGACGCCCGGCATGTCGGCGGGGCGAACGCGCAGGGCTGGGCGGCGGGCGAGATCCCGCTGGCGCAGGCGCGGCACATCGCCGCCTTCATGCATGCGCACAGCAGCGCCCCGGCGATCGGCGCGGCGCGGCACCCGGTGTTCGCGGACGTGAAGCGCTTCCTCGATATCGGCGCGGGATCGGGCGTGTTCACCATCGCGGTCGCGCAGCATTGGCCGCATCTGCGCGGCACGGTGCTGGACCTCGCCAGCATGTGCACCGCCGCGCAGGATTACATCGCGGATGGCGACGTGGCCGACCGGGTGGACACGCTGCCGCTCGATTTCTTCCGCGATCCCTGGCCGACGGGTTATGACGCGCTGTTCTTCTCCAACGTCTTCCACGACTGGAGCGACGAGACCTGCCTGGACCTGGCGCGCAAGGCCTATGCGGCGCTGCCCTCCGGCGGGCGGATCATGCTGCACGAGGCGCTCATCAACGACAATCTGGACGGGCCGGCGACCACGGCCTCCTTCTCGATGCTGATGCTCTACGGCACACAGGGGCGGCAATACAGCCTGCCCGAATTCTCCGCGATCCTCCGCGAGGCAGGCTTCGTCGACTGCGAGGCAACCGCAACGTGCGGCTATTATTCGCTCGTGATCGCGCGCAAGCCATAGGGGAGACTGGCTACTCCGGCGCCTCCGCCCATCGGGAGTGGAAATGGACGTGTTCATCCGCTCTGGCGATTATCTCGTCCGCCCACTCACCACGGAATGACCGGCATGAGGTGGAAAGCGGAAGTTGAAAATCCGGGCCCCTTTGTTAAACGGCAAGCATGTCTAGAGCCATTGATCACGCCATATTCTCCGATCAGGCAACGCTGGACTTCTATGATACAGAAGCGCCCGACTATGTAGCGAGCGGCAAAGACGGCGTCAGTCGATGGCTCGGGGATTTCATTCGAGCGCTTCCCGAGGGTGCCCGTGTTCTGGAACTGGGTTGCGGTAGCGGGCGTGACGCCGAGGCCATGCTCTCGCATGGCTTCGATGTTCATCCGACCGACGGATCGCCAGCGATGGCAGCCAAAGCTCAGGAAAGGCTCGGCCGGCCTGTGAAAACGATGCGGTTCGACGAGCTTTCCGATGCACGCGCCTATGACGCAGTATGGGCGAGCGCCAGCCTGCTTCATGTTCCGCGCGCCGCGTTAAGCGACGTGCTCAAACTGGTTTTCGCAGCACTAAAACCCGGTGGCTTACATTTCGCGAGCTACAAGGGCGGAGGGATTGCTGGGCGCGATACTTTCGGTCGCTACTTCAATTATCCGGACCAAAAGGCGTTGACCGACGCCTACCTCGCGTCTGGGCCTTGGGAGATCGTTTCGGCGGTCGATTACATCGGGGGCGGGTACGAAGGCGGCCAAGGCCCGTGGATCGCTATGACAACGCGGAGGCCCATAGCTTAAGTTGGATCAAGATCCGCTTAGGAGGCGTCATCGCATCATCCTTGATCCACAAATGACATAATCGCCCCGCTTTTGTTTCCCTGTAACGCGCTTTCTGCTTAGACCCTGAACCCATGTCCGCCCCCTCCCCGCAATCGCCCGAGGCGCGGCGCCGCCGGTTGAAGGACCACAGGGCACGGCTGCAGGCGGAGATCGAGCGCAGCCGGCTGGCCACGCGCACGCTCGCCGTGCTGAAGCGGGTGGTCGTGGGCACCTATAGCGATGGGTTCATCCATGCCGGCAACCTTGCCTATCTCACGCTGGTCGCGGTGTTTCCCTTCTTCATCCTCGCCGCCGCGATCGCCCAGTTGCTCGGGCGCACGCAGGCCGGGCTGGAGACGGTGAACGGCTTCCTGCTCACCGTGCCGCCCAGCGTCGCCACCGTGCTGCGCCCCGCCATCACCGATGTGCTGACAGCACGCACCGGCAATCTGCTGTGGATCGGCGCGATCATCGGCCTGTGGACAGTCGGGAGCCTCATCGAGACGATCCGCGACATTCTGCGGCGGGCCTATGGCACCACCTCCACCGCGCCTTTCTGGAGTTACCGCCTGCGGGCGATGGGCATCATCATCCTGAGCGTGATCGGCGCGCTCATTGCCCTTTCGCTGCAGGTTCTGCTCGTCGCGGCCGAAGCGGTGATGGAGCAGCTCTTCCCCTTCGCGGACGAGGCATTCAACATCATCGCCGCCACGCGGCTGGTGCCCACGGCCATCCTCTTTCTGGCGCTTCTCTTCCTGTTCATGGCGCTCACGCCCAGTCGCTATCGGGGGCCCGGCTTCCCCAAATGGCCGGGCGCGGCCTTCACCGCGCTCTGGTGGTACGGCACATCGCTGCTGCTGCCGATCTTCTTTTCCAGCATCACCAGCTACAGCCTCACCTATGGCGGTCTGGCCGGTGCGATGATAACGCTCATTTTTTTCTTCATCATTGGGCTCGGCGTGGTAATTGGCGCCGAACTCAACGCCGCGCTGGCCGACTTTCCTGACGGAGACGAGACAGCGGAAGAGACGGAGGACTCCATAACATGACAGGCCTGATGGCAGGCAAACGCGGCCTCATTATGGGGTTGGCCAATGAAAAGTCGCTTGCCTGGGGCATTGCCAAGGCACTCCACGCCCAAGGGGCGGAGATGGCCTTCTCCTATGTGGGCGAAGCGCTGGAGCGGCGCGTGCGTCCGCTTGCCGCGGAGGTAGGCTCCGATTTCCTGCTCTCCTGCGACGTCTCGGACATGGCATCCATGGACGCCTGCTTCGAGGCGCTTGGCGAGCGCTGGCCCAAGATCGACTTTCTCGTCCACGCCATCGGCTTTTCGGACAAGAACGAGCTGCGCGGGCAGTATGTCGATACCAGCCTCGAAAATTTCCTGATGACGCTCAACATCTCGGCCTACAGCCTGGTCGCGGTGACGAAGCGCGCCATACCGCTGATGAGCGAGGGTGGATCCATCGTCACGCTGACCTATTATGGCGCGGAAAAGGTGATCCCGCATTATAACGTCATGGGTGTGGCCAAGGCGGCGCTGGAGACCAGCGTCAAATATCTCGCCATGGACCTGGGGCCGCAGAACATCCGTGTGAACGCCGTCTCCGCCGGGCCGATCAAGACGCTCGCGGCATCGGGCATTGGTGACTTCCGCTACATCTTGAAATGGAACGAGCTGAACTCGCCGCTGCGTCGCAACGTGACCATCGAGGATGTGGGCGGCGCGGGCCTCTATCTGCTCTCCGACCTCGCATCGGGCGTGACCGGCGAGATCCACCATGTGGACGCGGGTTATAATGTCGTCGGCATGAAAGCCGAGGACGCGCCGGACATCGCGCTGGAGAAATGACGTCGGTTCGGCGGGAACGGGCCGCCGACCGGCCGGCCATCCATGCTCTGCTGACCGCCGCGTTCGGTAGCGCGGCGGAAGCCGATCTGGTCGACACACTGAGGCGTGAAGGCGACCTTGCCCTCTCCCTTGTCGCCGAGCGGCAGGGCGTGATCGTCGGCCATGTCGCCTTCAGTCCAATGCGGGTGACAGCGCGGGAGGGCGCAACGATAACGGCAATGGGGCTGGCACCGCTGGCTGTGGCGGCAGACTCGCAACGGCAAGGTCTGGGCGCGAGGCTGGTGCACGCGGGGCTGGATGAGCTCAGGACGCAGGGCCTCGCAATGGTCTTCCTACTGGGCGACGCTACTTATTATGGGCGCTTCGGCTTTCTGGCGGAGACGGCGGCGCCTTTTGCCTCACCTTATGCGGGGCCGCATTTCCTGGCCCTGAAACTCGATCCTTCTTTGGCCCTTCCCCAAAAGGGGCAGGCCGACTATGCCCCGGCCTTTGCGGCGTTGGGATAGAATATGTCGTTCAACACCTTTGGGCGCGTCTTCCGCTTCACCACCTGGGGCGAGAGCCACGGGCCGGCCATCGGCGCGGTTGTGGACGGGTGCCCGCCGGGGATTGCGCTGACTGAAGCGGACATTCAGCCCTGGCTGGACAAGCGCCGTCCCGGCACGTCGCGCTTCACCACCCAGCGGCAGGAGCCCGATCAGGTCCGCATCCTCTCCGGCGTGTTCGAGGGGAAGACGACCGGCACACCGATCAGCCTGATGATCGAGAATGTCGACCAGCGCTCCAAGGATTATTCCGAAGTCGCGCAAGCCTATCGCCCCGGCCATGCCGATTATGCCTATGACGCCAAATACGGCTTTCGCGATTATCGCGGCGGCGGGCGCTCCTCCGCGCGCGAGACGGCGAGCCGGGTGGCGGCGGGCGCGGTGGCGCGGCTGGTGATCCCGCAGGTCGAGATCCTCGGCTATGTGAGCGAGATCGGCGGCGACGCCATCGATCCGGCCCGTTTCGACGCGAGCGAAATCGGTAACAATCCCTTCTTCTGCCCGGACCCAGTCGCCGCCGCGCGCTGGGAAAAGCTGGTGGACGAAGCGCGCAAGGATGGCTCCTCGCTCGGCGCGGTGGTGGAATGCGTGGCGACCGGCGTGCCGGCGGGCTGGGGCGCACCGCTTTATGCCAAGCTGGATAGCGAACTTGCCGCCGCCGCCATGAGCATCAACGCGGTGAAGGGCGTGGAGATTGGCGACGGTTTTGCCGCTGCGAAGCTGCGCGGCGAGGAGAACGCAGACCCGATGCGACCGGGCAACGACGGCAAGCCGCTGTTCCTCGCCAATCATGCCGGCGGCATCGCGGGCGGCATCGCGACGGGCCAGCCGATCCGGCTGCGGGTCGCCTTCAAGCCGACCAGTTCCATCCTCATCCCGCAGGAGACGATCACGCGCGAGGGCGCGGCGGCAGACATCCGCACCAAGGGGCGTCACGACCCCTGCGTGGGCATTCGCGGCGTGCCGGTGGTGGAAGCGATGATGGCGCTGGTGCTGGCCGATCAGGCCCTGCTCCACAGAGCGCAATGCGGCTGATCGCGGGCCTTGTGCTGCTGGCGGCGGCGGGCCTTGCCGGCTGCGATCGGCCGGCGGACAATGGCGCGCCAGATGTCGCCACGGCCAACATGTCGATGGACAATGCCGCCGGGAACGAGGCGGTCCCCACACAGGCAACAGGCGAGGCAGCGTTCGGACAGTTCGGTCCGATCCGCGTGGGCGCCACCATCGCGGAACTGACGAGCGAGGGCCTGAACGTGAAGGGTCGTGACGAGCCCATGCCCGGCTCGACCTGCTCCTATGCCAGCTTCGAGGGCTGGCCCGATGTCGGCGCGATGCTGGATGGCGAGCGGGTGGTCCGCATCGACATATCCGGCAAGCAGCATGAGGGGCCGCACGGATTGCGCGTGGGCCAGAGCGAGGCCGAAGCCCTCGAACGGCTCGGCAACGCGCGGGTGGAGCCCCACCCCTATACCGGCCCCGAAGGCCATTATCTCGTCGCCCATGACGAAGGCGCTCCTTTGGGCCTCATTGCGGAGACGGACGGCAAGACCGTGCAAAGCTGGCGGATCGGCCAGTGGGAGCAAGTGCAATGGGTCGAATCCTGTTTCTGACACGCCATGGCTGAGTTGCGGCAGGCCAGCACGATATTGCGCGTGGCCACGCCCGGCCGGGCGCTGGTCGAGATCACCCGCGAGGTGGCGCTCTGGGTGGAAGCGCAGGCGATGCACGAGGGTTTGCTGACGCTGCTGTGCCGCCACACCTCTGCTTCGCTCACCATTCAGGAGAATGCCGCGCCGGCCGTGCGCGGCGACCTGCTCGACTGGCTGGACCGGATCGCGCCGGAGGACCACCCTTACGCCCATGACGATGAGGGGCCGGACGACATGCCTGCGCATATCCGCGCCATGCTCACCGGAGTCTCGCTGGCCGTGCCGCTGATCGGCGGGCAGCTTGCGCTCGGGACATGGCAGGGCCTCTATCTGGTGGAGCACAGGCGCGCACCGCACCGGCGAGAAATCGCGCTGCATCTGCTTGGCGCTTGAGCGCGGCGGGCCGAACGAGCCCTCCGCATTTGCGCCGGCTGTTTCGCGCTGTTAGCGTGCGACCACCGATGGGCAGGGGAGAACGCACCGCATGACCGCAGCCAGCGCAGGCGAAGACCGCACGGAGACACGTCTGCAATACTGGATGCTCGGCGGTTTCCTCGCCGGCTTGGTACTGGGCCTCATCGTCCACAGCTTCGCGGCCGGGGCGTCTTGGGTGGAAATCCTGACCACTTACGTCACCCAGCCCATTGGCCAGGTTTTCCTGCGCCTCCTGTTCATGCTGGTCATCCCGCTGCTCGTCTCCGCGCTCATCGTGGGCGTGGCGGAAATGGGAGAAGCGCGGCACCTCAAGACAATCGGCCTGCGCACGCTCCTCTATACGGTGATCGTCTCCTCCATCGCCGTGGTACTGAGCCTCGCGCTGGTGAACCTGCTGCAGCCCGGCGCCGGCATCGACCCGGCGCTGGCGCAGAGCATGATCGAGCAATCCTCCGCCGGCGCGGCCTCGATCATCAATCAGGCCGGCGCATCCCCAACCGGCGTGGACGCCCTGCTCGCCATCGTGCCGACCAATTTCATCGCCGCGATGAGCGCCAATGACATTCTGGCGGTGATGTTCTTCGCCCTGTTCTTCGGCATCGGCTTCCTGCTCGTCGATCCGGCCAAGACGGCGACGCTCAAGGCCGGCTTCGAGGGCGTGTTCGAGGTCTCGATGCGGCTCATCGGCCTTGTCATCAAGCTCGCGCCCATCGCCATCTTCTGCTTCATGTTCAATCTGGCGGCGCTGTTCGGCTGGGAATTGATCGGCCGCCTCTCCGCCTTTGTCTTCGTGGTGCTGCTGGCGCTGGCAGTGCAGATGTTCGGCGTCTTCCCGCTCATCCTCAAGCTCATCGCCCGCAAGAGTCCCATCGCCTTCTTCCGAGAGACGCAGGAAGCGAGCGTGATGGCCTTCGCGACCGCCTCCTCCAACGCCACGCTGCCTACATCGCTGCGTGTGGCGGAGAACAACCTCAAGCTCCCTCGGCCGATCGCTCGCTTCGTCCTCACCATTGGCGCGACCGCCAATCAGAACGGCACGGCGATGTTCGAGGGCGTGACGGTGCTGTTCCTCGCGCAATTCTTCGGGGTGAACCTGTCGCTGGGCGAACAGGTCGTGGTGATGCTCATCTGCATCCTGGGCGGTATCGGCACGGCCGGCGTGCCGGCGGGGTCGCTTCCGGTGATCGCGCTCATCCTGGGCACGGTAGGCGTGCCGCCCGCCGGCATCGGCCTCGTGCTGGGCGTGGACCGCTTCCTCGACATGTGCCGCACGACGCTCAACGTGATCGGCGATCTGGTGGCCGCGCAGGTCATCTCCAGCACCACATCGAAGGACGAGCAGATGGCGGCGGACCAGCCGGTGCTTTGACTGGGGGCGAATGGACGTGGCGGCAGCGCAGATCATCGCCGGCCATGCATCCCGGCGCTCTTCACCCTGTCCTACACACCCCCAACCATGCCATGCGGACCGCCTTCCGCTCTTTGAACCGTTTATCCCACCGACGCAGTTCCCACCGCGCCGGACCCTTCGCTGCGTCCGGACTTTTGACGAATCACCATGCGCGTTATGTGCGAGCTTCCAGAAGTTTCGGAGGCAAAGGCACGCAAATCCGCCATTCCGCGCGCGCCAAAGCCACCGTCCCCGAGCGCATCGCCGGTCTTCCGACATGCCTCGATGACATTTCACACCGCCATGGCGGACGGCATGAGTTGAACCTCGATCCGGCCCAAGTTTCAACCAATCTGAGCGGGCAGAAGTTGAAATAGTCAACGATTGCGGCCTCGCGGCTATTGGCAATCCCCGGCCGTGCGCTTAACTGGCATTCATGCCACCGCACGGTCAGAACGAGGAAGAGGCGATCCCGCCCGCATGGGCCACGCTGCGGCGTTTCCTGCCCTATCTCTGGCCGGCGGGCGAACCCCGGCTCAAGGCACGCATCATCGCCGCAATGGCGCTGGTGCTGGCGGGCAAGGCCGTCATCCTCGTCATGCCCTTCGCCTACAAGGGCATCATCGACAATATGGGTCCGGGGATGCAGGCCGGCGCTGCGCTCGCCTTCGCGCTGGTGCTGGCCTATGCCGGCGCGCGCTTCGGCGGCGTCATCTCGGACAATCTCCGCAACGTGGCTTTCGAGCGGGTCGGCCGGAACGCCCAGCGGATGATGGCCGAGCAGACGCTACGCCATCTGCACAATCTCTCGCTGCGCTTTCACCTCAACCGCAAGACGGGCGCCGTTACCCGCGTGATCGAGCGGGGCACCTCGTCCATCGAGACGATGCTGCACTTTCTGCTCTTCAATATCGCGCCGACCGCCATCGAGCTGGTCGCGGTGTGCATCATCTTCCAGATCAATTTCGGCTTCGGCCTCGTGGCCGCCACGCTCGTGATGATCGCCATCTACATCGCCTTCACCCAGAAAGTGACGGAGTGGCGCAACAATCTGCGCCGGGAGATGGTGGACCTCGACACCGGCGCAACGGCCCATGCGGTCGACAGTCTGCTCAACTTCGAAACGGTGAAATATTTCACCGCCGAGGAGCGTGAAGCATCCCGCTACAGCGCCGCGCAGCGCCGCTACATGGATGCCGCGACCAAGAGCAACAACAGCCTCGCCATGCTCAATATCGGGCAGGCGCTCATCACCAATGTGATGATGGGCGGCGCGATGGCCTTCACGGTCTGGGGCTGGAGCGTGGGCCGCTTCACGCCGGGCGACGTGGTGCTGGTGAACACGCTGCTCATGCAGCTCTTCCGTCCGCTGGACCTGCTGGGCATGGTCTATCGCACCATCCGGCAGGGCCTCATCGACATGGAAGCGATGTTCAAGCTGATCGACACGGAGACGGAGATCAAGGACGCGCCCGGCGCGCCGGCTCTAGCGGTACACGCAGGCGATATCCGCTTCGAGGATGTGGTGTTCGGTTACGATCCGGACCGCACGATCCTGAAAGGCGTCTCCTTCCATGTGCCGGCGGGCACGACGCTGGCGGTGGTGGGCCACTCGGGCGCGGGCAAGTCCACCATCGCGCGGCTGCTCTTCCGTTTCTACGACATTCAGGCCGGGCGCATCCTCATCGAGGGCCAGGATATCGCGCGCGTGAAGCAAGGCTCGCTGCGCGCCGCCATCGGCATCGTGCCGCAGGACATGGTGCTCTTCAACGACACCATCGGCTACAATATCGGCTATGGCCAAGACGGCGCGACGCAAAGCGATATCGAGGCCGGGGCGCGGGGCGCAGCGATCGACAGCTTCATTCGCTCGCTGCCCAAGGGCTATGAGACGCGCGTGGGCGAGCGTGGCCTCAAGCTCTCCGGCGGGGAGAAGCAGCGCGTGGCCATCGCCCGCACGCTGGTGAAGGACCCGCCGATCCTCGTCCTCGACGAAGCGACCAGCGCGCTCGACAGCCGCACGGAAGCGGCGATCCAGGACGTGCTGAACAACATCGCCGCGCGGCGCACCACGATCATCGTGGCGCACCGCCTCTCCACCATCGTCCATGCCGACAACATCATCGTGATGGATGACGGACGCGTTGCTGAACAGGGCACTCATGCCGAATTGCTGGCACTGGGCGGACATTACGCCCAGATGTGGATGCGGCAGGCGGCCGAGCGGATGAACCCGGAAGCGGGCGCGCCGGCGAGCGGCGAGGGACGGCTGGAGGATGCGGCGGAGTAGAAATTGCACCTTCCCCCCGCGCCAATCTCTCCCCCGTTCGCCCTGAGCTTGTCGAAGGGCTGTCCTTCTTCTTCACGGCTTCACGAAAAGAGCAGCCCTTCGACAAGCTCAGGGCGAACGGTAGAAAGGTGAGCGAACGGTCTCCCTGCGGAGTTGCGTTACCCCACCCGCATTATCATCCCCGGCCGCAGCACACCCAGCACCGTCCGCATATCTTCCGGCGCGACCGCTACACAGCCTTCGGTAGGCTTCGGCGTGCTGCCCTCCCCGATCACCCATTGGTGGAAGAAAATCGCGCTGCCCATGCCGGGCACGGGTGGCGCATCATTGTGGCCGGGGACGATCACCACGTCATAAGCCTGGTCCTCTCGCGCCAGCCGTTCGTGGCTGGTGGCGCGCGGCAGGTGGACGGGGCGGTTGTAGGCGGGGTCGGCCGGATCGTCGCTCCAGCCATCATTCGCGCGGATCCAGCGCCAGGGAATCGCGGGGGCATGCTCCGCGCCGATGCGGCCGGGGCGCAGGAGGACAGCGCGGACGGGCCATTCACCCAGCGGCGTCGCGCCATCGCCTTCACGCTTGTCGGCGGCCGCGATCAGGCCCCCTTTGCCGATCACGCAGGGGCAGGACCAATCCCCAATGGAGAGCCGCCCCGCCGCGCCATCGACCAGGATGACGCCATCGCTGGTCACAGTTGGTGTCCGGTGCGATCGCGCTTGGTGGCGAGATAGCGCTCGTTATGCGGGTTGCTCGGCAGTGCGAGCGGTAGGCGCTCCTCCACGCTTATGCCCTGCGCCTCAAGCCCGGCGACCTTGGCGGGATTATTGGTGAGGAGTCGAACCGCACTGATGCCGAGCAGGTCCAGCATCCGCGCGGCCACGCCGAAATCCCGCGCATCTATGGCGAAACCCAGCCGCACATTGGCGTCCACGGTATCGAAGCCCTGATCCTGTAGCTCATAGGCACGCAGCTTGTTGATGAGGCCGATGCCGCGCCCTTCCTGCCGTAGATAGAGCAGCACGCCCCAGGTCGCATGGGCAATCTCGTGCAGGGCGCCGTGAAGTTGCGGTCCGCAATCGCATTTGAGAGAGCCCAGCACATCGCCCGTCAGGCACTCGCTGTGCAGGCGCACGACCGGCGTGCTGCCGTCGCGCTCACCCAGGATAAGCGCGATATGCTCGCGCGGGTCCTCCGGCGAGCGGAAAGCAACGATCCGCGCGTCCACCTTTGCGGCGACGGGCAGGCGCGCGCGGGCGGCGATGGTGAGCCGGGCCGGATCGGCATAGGCCGCGACGTCCTCCACCCGGAGGGCAGCTTCGGCAGGCGTATCCTCAGTCCCCACGAAGAAGGCGGGCAACATGCCGGCCAATCGGGCGAGGGTGAGCGCGGCTCCCGCCAATTGCGGCTGGTCCACATGCAGGGCGCGGAACGGCCCCTTGAAAGGCGTAGCGAGATCGCTCACCGGATCGGCAATGGCCATGGCGGCGGCCGGTCCATCGATCCAGCGTTCCCGCGCGATGAGGGCCGGGCTCTGCGGATCCGCCGCCTCGCGCTGATTGGCGAGCTTGAGCGTTACGGCCCGCGCGGCTGAGAGCAGCAGCGGCGCTTCCCCGCGCGGATCGAAGGCGGCCAGACTCTCCGGCGTGGCGCCCTCGATAGGCAGCAGCGCCAGCGCGCCGCCCTCCCCGATCAGGCGGATCGGCCAGCCCCGACGCAGCGCGTCGATTGCGCGGGCGGCCGCGCGCGCTTCCATCAGAAAGCGAATTCCGTGATGAGCGGCGCGTGGTCCGAGGGGCGCGCCCAGCTACGGCAACCTTCGATCACCTGATGAGAAACGGCAGCGCCGGCAAGGTCCGGGCTCAGCCACATATGGTCGAGCCGGCGACCGCGATCCGATTTCGCCCAATCCTGCGCGCGGTAGCTCCACCATGTGTAAAGCCGCTCGGGCGCGGGCACGAAGCGGCGGCCGAGGTCGATCCAGTCATGCGAGGACTGAAGATGGCCGAGCAGATCGCGCTCTGTCTGCGTATGGCTCACGACGTTGACGAGTTGCTTGTGGCTCCACACGTCGCACTCCAGCGGCGCGACGTTGAAATCGCCGAGCAGCAGGGTGGAGCCGCTCAAGCCGCCAGACCAGTCGATCATCCGCTGCAGGAAATCGAGCTTCTGGCCGAACTTGGTATTGACCGCGCGATCCGGCACCTCGCCGCCGGCGGGCACATAGACGTTCTCGATGCGCAGGCCATTGTCCAGCCGCACACCGATATGACGCGCCTCGCCATTGGCCTGCCAATCGAGCCGCTCGTCCTCACGCACGGGAATCTTGCTCACGATGGCCACGCCATGATGCATGGGTTGGCCGTGAAGCACCTGATGATTGTAGCCCAGGCGCCGGAACAACCCTTCCGGAAAAACGCCGTCCACCACCTTGGTCTCCTGCATGCACAGGACGTCCGGCTGATATTCGGTCAGGAAACGCTCGACGATCTCGAGCCGGGCGCGGACGCTGTTGATATTCCAGGATGCGATCTTGAGAGTCTGTGTTGAGTTCTTGGTCGACATGGCGTTGTCCCTAGCCGCCCTTGCCGACGAACCCAAGGGTCCAGCGATCATTTTTCCCGCCAGTGCCGCCTGCCGGGCTCCGCGAAGGCGGGCAGCGAAAACCCCCGCTCCGGGGGGCATGGAACGGGGGTTCGGAAAAGCGCTTGTTCGGCGCGCATGTGGCGCGGGGCGGAACCCAGGCAACAGGGGGGAAATCCCAGGCTCATTCCCCGCGCCACACCGGATAGATAGGATAGTCCAGATGAGCGCCCGATGAATGGCGCGGTCAGCTTCGAGACACCTGCCGGATCTCTTGCTTCAGGCGCTTTCCGGCCCGAGCCTGGAACCGGAAAGACCGCTCAGCGCGGTCCGGGTCCGCCCCGCGGATCGCGCCAGCGAAAAGCGGAATCGGCGATGGGGGCCTTGTAGGAGAGATTGGAGAGGCGGATATCCGTCCGGTTACCCTGCGCGTCGAGCGCGACCCAACCGAAAAGCTCCAGGCCGGCGGGAGCGCTGGCCTTGCGCGTGAAGACCAGATTGATGACGCCATATTCGGGCCGCTGGGGATCGCGTACTTCGACCGATACCACGCGAGGATCCTGCGTCTTCACGAGCTTGCCGAAACGCGCGATGTCCCGCGAGGGATCGAGCAAGGCGCCAAGCGGTGAATTGCGGATGGGCCAGCGCTGCACCTGCGAGACCTGATAGTCGATCATGTAGAGCGACGTGCCGTCCGACACGATGAGCAGATCACCGGCGCCATAATCAAAACGGATCTTGCCGGGCTGTTTCCAGAGCAGCTTACCGGTCTGCACCTGCCCATTGCGATCGGTCTGGGTGAAACTGCCGGTGAGGGTGCTGATGCCCCGGATCGCCTTGTTGACCGTGGCGAGATCGCCCGCAGGCGCGGACTGGGCGAAAGCGGGGAGGGCCGAGAACGCGACAAGGCCGCCGAGGGGAAGAGCGGCGCCAAGCGCCAGTGCGCGGGCAAGGCGGATAAAAGGGTTCATCATGGACATGGAGATAAGGCCATTGCCTTGAATGTCCACTGAACCAATCATGTTCGGCAGATTGCTTATGGAATGCGCCGGTTCAAGAGCGGCTGCGCTGCAGCAGGCGCAAGCGCGCTATTTCGGATTGCCCATCTCATCGCGCAGCACTTCCCGGCGACCGACATGGTTGGGCGCGCCGACCATGCCTTCATTCTCCATGCGCTCGATGAGGCGGGCGGCGCTGTTATAGCCGATGCGCATCTGGCGCTGGAGCCAGCTCGTCGAGGCCTTCTGGTTCTCGAACACGAGCTGGCACGCCTTGCGAAACAGCTTGGCGTCCGGGCTGTCGTCGCCCAGGTCCACGCCGTCGAGCGCGAAGCTGCCGTCCTCCGGCTCCTCGGTGACGGCGGAGATGTAATCGGGTTGGCCCTTGGAGCGCCAATGGTCGGCGATGGCGCGCACCTCGTCGTCGCTCACGAAAGGCCCATGCACGCGCACGAGGCCCTTGCCGCTCGCCATGTAGAGCATGTCGCCCTTGCCCAGCAGCTGCTCTGCGCCCTGCTCGCCCAGGATGGTACGCGAATCGATCTTGGAGGTGACGAAGAAGCTGATGCGGGTCGGCAGGTTCGCCTTGATGACGCCGGTGATGACGTCCACCGAGGGCCGCTGCGTGGCGAGGATCAAGTGGATGCCTGCCGCGCGCGCCTTCTGCGCGAGGCGCTGGATGAGAAACTCGACTTCCTTGCCCGCCGTCATCATGAGGTCGGCCAGCTCGTCCACCACGATCACGATCTGCGGCAGCGGCTGATAATCCAGCTCTTCCTCCTCGTAGATCGGCTGGCGGGTCTGCTCGTCGAAGCCGATCTGCACGCGGCGGCCGAGCGATTTGCCCTTGGCGCGGGCGGCGCGCACCTTCTCATTGTAATTGGCGAGGTTCCGCACGCCGATGGCGGCCATCATGCGATAGCGGTCCTCCATCTGTTCCACCGCCCATTTAAGGGCGCGGATCGCCTTGGCCGGCTCGGTGACGACCGGGGAGAGCAGATGCGGGATATTGTCGTAGATGCTGAGTTCCAGCATCTTGGGATCGATCATGATGACGCGCAACTCGTCCGGCGTCAGGCGGTAGAGCAGCGAGAGGATCATGCAGTTGAGACCCACCGACTTACCCGATCCGGTGGTACCGGCGACGAGCAGGTGAGGCATGGCCGCCAGATCCGCGATGACCGGCTCGCCGAAAATGTTCTTGCCCAGGATGATCGGCAGCGAGGACTTCTGGTCCGCGAAATTCTGGCTGGTGATGAGCTGGTGCAGCACCACCGATTCCCGGTCCACATTGGGCAACTCGATGCCAATGACGGTGCGGCCGGGAATGGTGGCCACGCGCGCCGACAAAGCGGACATGTTGCGGGCGATGTCGTCGGCAAGCTGGATGACGCGGCTGGCCTTGATACCGGGCGCCGGCTCCAGCTCATACATGGTGACGACCGGGCCGGGGCGCACTTCCGTGATCGCGCCTTTCACATGGAAATCGTCCAGCACGCTTTCGAGCAGGCGGGCATTGCGCTCCAGCCCCTGCCGGTCGATCCGGTTCGCGGCGCTGGCGGGCGCAGCGGCGAGCAGCTCCGGCGAAGGCAGGGCCGCATTGCCGAACAGATCGTCCTGCCCCGAGACCGGGCCGAATGCCTTGGTGACGGCATTGGCATTGGGGGACTGGATGGTGATGGGTTGGCGCGACGCCGCCTCGACAGAGCGGCGCGGCTCGGCCTCACGGGCCGGGCGGGCCTCCGCTGGCGTATCGCTCGCGGCCTCCCGCGCCGGGGTCGGCAATTTGGTACGCAGGCCGGACAGCGACGGCAAGGCCGGCCGCGCGAGGTGCCAGAGCGGCTTCTCCAGCGCCAGGCTGCGCACCCACAGCCAAAGGCCCGCAACGAAGAAAACGGTCAGCAGCAGCCATTGCAGGATGACATCCGCCATCTCGCCCAGTCGGGCAGTGAGCGCGGTGATGCCGTGCGCGAACAGGAAGCCGATGACGCCCCCCCAACGCGCGGGCAGGCCGACCAGTGGCTCCGGCTGGGCCAGCCACAATCCGGTGCCGATCAGGATGATGCCGGCCACGCATTTGGCGATCTGCCCCTGCCAGCCCGTCATATCCTGATCCGCCCAAAGACGGCGGGCGCAAACGAGGATGAACGGCAGCAACAGCAGCGCCGGCACGCCGGCAAAGGTATAGAGAATGTCCGCCGCCCACGCGCCGGGCGGGCCCATGAGATTGCCGGTCGCGGGGCCGGCGGCGGTATTCAGCGCCTGATCGCTGACCTTGTAGCTCAGCAACGCGAGGAACAGGAACAAGGCGAGCGCATAGAGGCCGACCGACCCCACGAAGGTGCCAATGCGGATGAGGCTGCGGCGCAGCATCGCCTGCCATTCGGGACTCCGGTTCATCGGTGCCCGGCTTGCCATTGCCTTCAACTCCCTTCGTCCGGCGCGAACAGGCGGTCGCGCTGTGCCCGAAATGTTCCCACGCGTGACAATCCTCTTTCCGGGAGTCTGCGTCAAGAGTCCTGTTTTTCCGCCGGAATCGTCATGTTGCCGGGGCGCATTGCACGCATTAGTCTCGGCCGATGCAGCAAACCGACCGGCCCGAACCGGCGATCCGCACAGGAGAGGAACGCAACCGCTTATGAGCCGCCATCTGGTCGATCCCGAACTGGTCCCTGCCCTGGAGTTCTTCGCCCCGCTGGACCTCGATCCGGCGACATTGCCGCAGACCCGGGAGATCTTCCGCGCGATGGCGCCGCCGCGCGAAAGCTACGCGCATCCGGATGTCGCCATCGAGGAACGCCTGATTCCGGGGCCGGACGGTGCGCCGGACGTGCCGGTGATCCTCTACCGGCCGGTCAATGTCCTTGGCCCCCTGCCGGCACTGCTCTTCATCCATGGCGGCGGCTATATCCTCGGCCATGCCGAGGGCAGCGGACCGGGCAATGTGCGGACCGCGCGCGAGCTGGGCTGCGTCGTCGTCTCGGTCGATTACCGCCTCGCGCCGGAGACGCCCGCGCCGGGCGCCGCCGAGGATTGCCACGCGGCACTGGCCTGGCTGAATGAGGAAGCAGAAGCGCTGGGCATCGATGCCGGCCGGATCGCCATCTGCGGAGAGAGCGCGGGCGGCGGCCTTGCCGCGGCCGTTACGCTGCTGTCGCGCGACCGGGGACGCCATCTGCCCTGCTTCCAGATGCTCATCTACCCCATGTTGGACGACCGCACGGGCACCGCGCCGCTCGCCAATCCGCATGTCGGCCATTTCGTCTGGGAGCCGGCCTATAATATGTTCGGCTGGCGCGCCTATCTCGGCGTGGAGCCGGGGGATGGAGGCGTCTCGCCTTATGCCGCGCCGGCGCGCGCGGGCGATCTCTCCGGCCTACCACCCGCCTATATCGCAGTGGGCGCGCTCGATCTCTTCCTCGACGAGGATGTGGATTATGCCCGGCGGCTGGCGGCGGCCGGCGTGCCGGTGGAGTTGCAGGTCTATCCCGGCGCCTATCATGCCTTCGAGTTGAGCGCGGAGGCCGATGTCTCGATCCGCGCCCAAGCGGATCGGCAGCGCGCATTAGCGCGGGCATTCAGGCCATAGAGAGACGCACCAGAGCGGGCATCGCCCGTCAGACGCGCGTGCCGATCCAGTCCGCCGCAATACGGCCCGCTTGCGCCAACACCGCGTCATATTCGCGGTTCATTCCGGCTTCGTCCTGCGCCGGCGTCTCGACAAAGCCGGTGACGAAGAAGGGTTCGGCGCGGCCGGGATGCCAGACGATGGCGATATCGTTCGTCTTGCTGTCACGGCTGCCTTGGCCTGCATAAGTGCCGGTCTTGTCGCCCGCGCGCCAGTCCGGCGGGAAACCGCCACGCAACCGCTTGAGGCCGGTGCGGGTAGCAACCGTCCAGCCGATCAGCCGCTCGCGCGAAGCCGGCTGGAGCACCGGCCCCGCCAAAACGACGTTCATGATGCGGGCCATGGCGGCGGGCGTGGTGGTGTCGCGGATGTCCTCGCCATGACTGGTGTTGAGGTCCGGCTCATAGCGGTCGAGCCGCGTCACATCGTCGCCCATTGCGCGCCAGAATGCCGTCAGCGCCTCGGGCCCGCCGATGTGCCGCAGCAGGATATTGGCCGCGCCGTTGTCGCTCCGCACCTGCGCCGCCTCGGCCAGCGCAAGCACGCCCAGCCGCGCCTCACCTGCTCGCAAGGCGCGCCGCACGACGGGCGAGAAACCGACGGGATCGTCCTGTGTGATCGGCAGTGTCGCACCGGCGGCTATCTCGCCCGCATCCATGCGCGCAAGGACGGCAGCGGCGAGTGACAATTTGAACGTGGAGCACATGGTGAAGCGCTCGTCCACGCGATGGCCGACCAAGGTGCCGTCCTTCCCGTCCAGCACGGCGACACCGATGCGACTGCTGCCCGAGGCTGCCTCTAGCGCGGTAAGTGTGACCGTCATGTCCGGGAGGTCGTCCGCGCGGCCTTCGCTGCCTTCATTGCGACCGCAGGCGACGAGCGGCAGGCAGGCCGTGACGAGACCGCCGAGCAGCACCGCGCGCCGCTGAAGGGCCATCATTCTCGCCGCTCCGTACCATCGATCCGTACGATGCGCCCGATCTCCAGCTCATCGACGCGCAGCTTGCGGATCCGGGCGCTGCCGATCCGCAGCCGACCGATGGCAAGCGCACCGATCGCCAGCGCCCCCACGGCGAATGCACCCAGCGCCAGAGCGCCCAGCAGCGTCGTGCCGGTCGTGCTCGCGCCCGTTGCGCTCACACCGGTTGCGCTTGCGCCGGTGGCTACCGCGCCATTGCTCCGACCCAATCGGCTTTCGGTGCCCGGGCGATCCTCTGCGCCGATACGCACTTCATTGCTCATTCGGCAGCGACCGCGCTGGCCGGAACAGACTCGTTCATATCGCTCTCGGCCTTCGCCGCCTCGATCTCGGCCGCCTTGGCCTCGACCAGCTTCACGATATGCTCGATCATCTCGGCATCGTTGATGTGATGATCCGTTACGCCGGAAAGATAGACCATGTGCTTGCCATTGCCGCCGCCGGTAATCCCGATATCCGTCTCGCGCGCCTCGCCGGGACCATTGACCACGCAGCCCAGCACCGAGAGCGAAATGGGCGTGTTGATATGCTGGAGCCGGGTTTCCAGCGCCTCCACCGTGCGGATCACGTCGAAGCCCTGCCGCGCGCAGCTTGGGCAGGAGACGACGCGCACGCCGCGGGTACGGATGCCCAGCGCTTTGAGGATCTCGTAGCCCACGCGCACTTCCTCCTCTGGCTCGGCGGAAAGGGAGACGCGGATGGTGTCGCCGATGCCGGCCCAAAGGAGATTACCGATGCCGATGGCGCTCTTGACCGTACCGCCGATGAGCCCGCCAGCCTCGGTGATGCCCAGATGCAGCGGGCAATCCACCGCCTCGGCGAGCTGCATATAAGCCGCGACGGCAAGGAACACGTCGCTGGCCTTCACCGCGACCTTATACTCATGGAAGTCCTGGTCCTGGAGCAGCTTGATATGATCGAGCGCGCTTTCGACCAATGCTTCCGGGCACGGCTCGGCATATTTCTCCAGCAGGTCCTTCTCGAGACTGCCGGCATTGACGCCGATGCGGATCGCGCAGCCATTGGCCTTGGCCGCGTCCACCACTTCCTTGACGCGGGCATCCGAGCCGATGTTGCCGGGATTGATCCGCAGGCAGGCCGCGCCGGCATCGGCGGCTTCCAGCGCGCGCTTGTAGTGGAAATGAATGTCCGCAATGATCGGCACGCGCGCGGCGCGGACAATCTGCTTCAATGCTGCCGTGCTCTCCACATCCGGGCAAGAGACGCGGATCAGGTCCACGCCCGCTTCCTCGCAGCGGCGGATCTGGTCGATGGTCGCGCGTGCGTCGAAAGTGGGTGTGTTGGTCA
>Ga0160433_100472_pt1 | contig 19857 bp, 11 predicted proteins | sample HID1972K_E0MG_FD_108235 | JGI IMG/M metagenome (GOLD analysis project Ga0160433, IMG submission 108235) | Enriched pill bug-associated microbial communities from UW Madison campus, WI, USA - HID1972K_E0 MG | ecosystem: Host-associated > Arthropoda: Insects > Digestive system > Unclassified ... | reverse complement strand
TATATTCATATCGGAGGTGATGAGGCACCAAAGGATGAATGGAAGGCGTCTTCAGATGCGCAAAAGGTTATCAAGAAAAATAAGCTTAAAGACGAACATGAATTACAGAGCTGGTTTATTACCCGAATTGAAAAATTCCTGAATAAACATGGCCGCAAGATAATCGGTTGGGATGAAATTTTAGAAGGAGGGTTGGCTCCAAATGCAACTGTAATGAGCTGGCGAGGAGAAAAAGGAGGGATTGCTGCAGCCAAATTGAACCATGATGTAATTATGACTCCTAATAATTATTTATATATTGATTATTTGCAGGCGGAAGATAAATCAATTGAACCTTTGGGAATTGGCGGGTTTGTGTCATTGGAAAAAGTATATAACTATCATCCAAGACCTGAGTCGTTAAGTTCAGCAGAGCAGAAGCACATTATAGGTGTGCAAGCGAATCTGTGGACGGAATATATTGCAACTAACAATAAGTTGGAATATATGCTGTTCCCAAGAGCCTTGGCACTTTCTGAAGTAGCATGGACTGGTCGTGATGGTCAGAATTATCAGGAGTTTACCACTCAGCGCTTACCAAAAAGATTGGCTGAACTGGAAAAAAGTAATATTAATTATCGTATTCCTGAAGCTAAAGTAGATATTTCGGCTGCCGGACCTTCTGGGCGTCAAACTGTAACGATCACTCCTTTCGTAGCGAATAGCACTGTGTATTATACTGTTGATGGACATAAAGCTGATAATAATGGAACGCTTTATAGGGGACCATTTGAATTACCACACGTTGGAGCAGGTCAAAAACCATTAAAAGTGAATTATATAATTGTAACTCCAGGCAATCGGACAAGTTCAATGTTTACTGTTCCTACCGGAAAAGAGTAGCTGATCATACAATTAGAATAGCGTCTTGCCTAGAGCTTGACGCTATTTTTTTATTTCCAAATGGAAACGAATATATAACTTAGTAACTTGGTAATTAAGCTGAATAGTAAGCAAGCATCATGAACAGGTGAATAGCTTTGTTTTTTGTATAATTGTGATTGACAATAAATTTATTAAAATTCATGCCAATGAAAGCTTACAAATTGTTATATATAATACTTTTGTTCGTCTTAGATGCCAATGCTACAATTTTGAATAAGCCTATTGTGCTATATGTATCTCCAAGCGGTGACAATAAAAATCAAGGGACATTAAAAAAGCCTTTCGCATCTTTAGAAAGGGCCAAAGAAGCAGTAAAGCTACTCAAGAAAGACGGTAACAAAAATGAAGTGAACATTGTTCTTCTAAAAGGAACTTATTATTTGGAAGAACCGTTGGTCTTTACGAGCGATGAATCGGGTTTTCCTGGTGCTCCTTATATTATCAAAGCAGAAAGAAGTGCTAAAGTGACTCTTAGTGGCGGTGTGAAGTTGTCTTTGGAATGGAAGCATTATAATCATAAGATCTGGCAGGCCGATTTGTCCCAGATCGAAACCATAGGATCACTTTATGCTAACGGAAAAGCACTTATAAGAGCGCGTTATCCAAATTATCAAGAAGGCATGTACCCGTATGGAGGATATTCCGGCGATGCGATTTCGAAGGAGAGGATAGTGAAATGGAAGGATCCAAAACGGGGATATATACATGCTATGCATACAGGCAAATGGGGCGGTATGCATTACCAGATTTTAAAAAAGACAAGTGATAGTACAATTCAGTATGAAGGGGGATGGCAAAACAACAGACCTAGTCCGATGCATCCAACGCTACGTTTTGTTGAAAATATTTTCGAAGAACTGGATGCACCCGGAGAATGGTTCTTTGATCAAGATTCGCAAAAGTTATATTATATACCCCAAGAAAACGAGGATCCTAAAGAGTTGACTTTCATTGCATCCAATATCGAATCCATAATTCAATTAAAAGGTGATGAGAAAAGACCGGTAACAGACATTCGTATTGAGGGAATAACCTTCCAACATACTTTGCCGACTTTTATGAAAACCGAAGAGCAGTTGATGCGAAGTGACTGGGCAATTTATCGGAATGGAGCTGTCTTATTTGATGGCACTGAGCGTTGTGAAATAACGAATAACACGTTTAGCCAATTGGGAGGGAATGCTGTATTTATCAGTAATTATAATCGTAATGCAAAGATTTCTAGTAATTTGATTGAGAACATTGGCGCGAATGCTATTTCTTTTATTGGAAGTAGTAATGCTGTTCGTTCCCCTTCTTTTCGATACGGACAATTTGTCCCTTTAGAAGAAATTGATACCATACCTGGTCCAAAGAGTAATAATTATCCATCAAATTCCACAGCAGAGGATAACTTGATACGATATATCGGTTTAATTGAAAAACAAGTAGCTGGTGTGGAAATTCAAATGGCGTCAAAAATTTTGGTAAATCATAATACAATATATCATGTCCCCCGTGCGGGTATAAATATTGGAGACGGGGCATGGGGAGGACATATTATTGAAAACAATGATGTGTTTTCAACAGTTCTTGAAACTAGTGACCATGGAGCATTCAATTCTTGGGGTAGGGATCGTTTCTGGCATCCAGAGAGGTCTAAAATGGATAGTATTGTAGGTAATCATCCAGAGCTGATATTGCTTGATGCAGTAGAAAAAACGGTTATTCGGAATAATCGTTTTCGTTGTGATCATGGCTGGGATATAGATCTAGATGACGGTTCAAGCAATTATGAGATCTATAATAATCTATGTTTGAGTGGTGGACTGAAACTTAGGGAAGGGTTTTACCGTACCGTTTATAACAATATTTTGTTAAATAATGGGTTTCATCCACATGTATGGTTCAAAAATAGTCATGATGTATTCAAGAATAATATCGTGTTTATGAGCCATGAACCAATAGAGATTAGTTACTGGGGAGATTCTGTGGATTATAATTATTTTATTTCGAAAGATGATCTTATGCGATCTCAAGGTTATGGAACAGATCAGAATAGTTTAGCTGGAGAACCAATGTTTGTCAATGCCGATAACGGAAATTTTGATGTAAGTCAATTTTCTCCCGCTTTAAATATCGGTTTTAAAAACTTTGCCATGGATATCTTTGGCGTAACATCTCCACGATTAAAAGAAATAGCAGATCAGCCTGAAATACCCAAGATTACATCTTCTAGAACAATAAGAAAAAGTGAAATTTTTACCTGGAAGGGTGCAAAGATAAAAAATATAGAAACTTTAGGCGAACAGTCAGCAGCTGGATTGCCGGAAATAAAGGGTGTGTTGATAATCGAGAGTCCTCAAAATTCAATTTTGGGAAAGGCTGGTTTAGAGAAGGGAGATGTTATAATTCAGTGTGGAGATGAGAGAATCCACGATATAAAATCGCTATTGAAAGCAGAAGTAAATGATAAATGGAAAGGAAAACTCAATCTCAAAGTCTGGAGGAATCAAACTTCTATGAATATATCGTTGAAAAATAATTAAATTCTTAAAAGATGAATACAGTAATCAGGCTTCGTCTGCCTAGTTCCGTATAGATTTCATTTTTGTACACACTAGTTTATTTGCTACAGACGTTCGGTGATTACAATTACGTACACTTAATGCATTTTGTTTATTGAGAAGCTACTTCGTAGCCTGAACAAAAAACTCATCTCGTAGTATATTCAAAACTCATCACTCCGCCCATCATATCCTATTGCATTAGCTCCGGAAGCACGATACCCATTTTTCTTCACGGCCTGTATCTTGATTCTCAAGCTTTCGGACGAATCCCATTGATAGTGAAGATCTGGATATTTTTACTCTTTATCCAAGGAACAATTAAATTGATGAAACACACTCGTTAAGGCCACCTTACTCCCTCCACCAAACTCATCTATTAAATTCAATCCCATGTCATCAATGATTTATAATGATCTCTTGTTGTTGTTTATTTATGGTCAGGAAGTATCCAACGATACGATTTATCTTGAGATTCAATATAAAATATTTATGACTAAAGTCAAATTATAAAATTATCTAAAAGAGTTCTATAATGAGGCACTCTACAACAAGGAGTGCAACAGGAACTTCACCTTTTATGGCTAAATTTCCTTTTATTGGGACATCGTTTAGCTGTCCTTGTGAGTTTTTTTGTATCATTGTGTAGCCACATCAATTTCTTAGACAAAAAAACAAATGTAACTATGGTGAACCTAAACAAAGACAATCTAAGTAAAACAGACCGCAGATCTTTTTTAAAGAAATCAGGCATTGTGTTAGTTGGAAGCTCATTGGCCTATCATACAGAAGTACTTGCAGGATTATCGTCAAAGAAAGAAAAGCTAAAGGTTGGATTGATTGGTTGCGGAGGAAGAGGGACAGGCGCAGCTGTTCAGGCTATGCAGGCTGATCCGGATGTGATTCTCACTGCTATGGGTGATGTTTTTGAAGATCGTTTGGAAGAGTCCTATGCTGCGCTTCTAAAAATAGGGGGGGATAAAGTGAAAGTGGATAAAAAGAATAAGTTTATTGGGTTTGACGCATATTTAAAAGTTATCGAATCTGGAGTCGATGTTGTTTTATTGACTACACCACCTGCGTTTCGCCCTGAGCATTTAACTGCAGCAGTCAATGCAGGCAAGCATATTTTCTGTGAAAAGCCAGTCGCGGTAGATGCTCCTGGGGTTCGAAAGGTTATGGCAGCAGCTAAAATAGCAAAAGAGAAAGGGTTAGCTTTAGTTTCCGGCTTTTGTTTCCGATATGATTTACCTAATCGTGCAACGTTTGCAAGGATTTTGGATGGTGACGTAGGTGAGATAAAAACTGTTTCGACATTCCGTAATGGAGGAGAGCTTTGGTATATGCCCCGCAAACCAGAATGGACTGAAATGACCTATCAGATGCGTAACTGGTATTATTATAACTGGCTATCAGGTGATTTTATAGTTGAGCAAGCAGTCCATAGTTTGGATATGATGTCATGGGCCATGGGTGATATGATGCCTGTAAGGGCAACAGGAACCGGAGGCCGGCAAGTCCGAACAGATAAAAAGTATGGCAATATCTATGACCATTTCGCTGTCGAGTTTGAATACGAAAATGGCGCCAAAGGATTCCATTTTACCAGACAACAGGCAGCAACTTCACATCGGAATAGCGTAGATGTGCTGGGAACCGAGGGAAATGCGGTCCTAAATATTGGTAGCCGCTATGAGATAACCGGAAAGAACAATTGGAAATATGAAGGCAAGAAAAATAATATGTATCAGACCCAACATGATGAACTTTTTGCCTCTATCCGAAATGGCAAACCAATAAATGATGGTGAGTGGATGGCAAATAGTACGATGCTTGCAATTTGGGCGCGTATGGTTGGTTATAGCGGACAAACAATCACATGGGAACAGGCATTGAATTCTGAGAAATCCTTAGGACCTAAAATTGAAGATTATCGGTGGGATCTGGTTTTTGAAATGACACCGATTGCTGTTCCTGGAGTCACCAAAGTTATTTAAACCTGAATTAACGTTATATGAAAGTTTTAATAAATAGTTTGCTGGTATTATTACTGGGATTAGAAATAGTATACGCACAAGATAAACCGATTGAGTTTGGAACAGAAACCGAATTTGGGTCATTGATTTCTGAAACGAAAGTAAGTTCAAAAAAGATCAAATGGATCAATGTAAATACCGACCCGGATACCTGGAGACTTGAAAAGGATTTATTGATTTGTAAAGGTTTGCCAATAGGTGTGATGCGCTCTGAAAAAATGTATGAAAATTTTATTATGCATGTTGAATGGCGGCATATGGAGGCTGGAGGAAATTCAGGAGTGTTTGTTTGGAGCGATGCCAAACCAGATGAAAAAGGTCGTTTGCCGGGTGGTGTCGAAGTGCAAATGCTTGAACTTGATTGGGTCAATCAAAACATTCGTGACGGAGTAAAACCACCAATTGCCTATGTTCATGGAGAGCTCTTTGGTGTTGGAGGAGTAAAAACATTGCCAGATAATCCCAGGGGTGAGCGAAGTAAATCAATAGAGAACCGGAGCAAGGGAAAGGGCGAATGGAACACCTATGAGGTGGTTTGCGTGGATGGAACGATCAAGCTTTCAGTAAATGGAAAGTTTGTGAATGGAATAAGTAAGTCTACAATAAAGAAAGGGTATTTATGCCTGGAATCCGAAGGAGCTGAGATTCATTTTCGAAATTTAAGAATTGTAGAATTACCACCAGGGGTTACTTCGGCTGAGCAAACTGTTAAAGAAATTATTGAATAGTTGTTGTATGAAGTGAAACCTATCAATCGCTTGTTTTTGATCAACTAAACCACCTTTTATATGAAACAGAACAATAAAAAATTAATTTTTCCTCAGTATTTGATGGTAGCATTCATCATTTTTACTGCATTTGATTACTCTCCAATCTTTGCCCAGGCGGTAGAAACGAGAACTACACAATCACAAAAATATAATGCACCTGCTTTGAGTTCACCAGACTCCTGGTCTATCATTCTAGTTCCCGATCCTCAAACCTATGGAAAGTTCGCTCGAAATCAGCCTTTATTTGAATTGATGACTTCGTGGGTTAGTGAGAATATAGATCCATTAAATATCAAGATGGTTCTTTGCACCGGCGACCTGGTTGAACAGAATGAATATATTAATCCTGATGGTGTTTCGGGCAACCAGCCCAGTAAATCACAATGGGAGTCAGTTTCCCGTGCCTTCGGGCGCCTTGATGGAAAAGTTCCTTATGTAACTGCTTTAGGGAATCACGATTATGGATATAAAAGTATCGAAAATCGAAAATCGAATTTTAATAATTATTTTCCTGTCGATAAAAATTTTAAGAATCAAGAGATTCTCCGTGAAGTAGGGTTGAATGCAGAAGGTATCCCGACAATGGAAAATGCAGCTTTTGAATTTACATCTCCACAAGGGAGGAAAATATTAATTCTTTCTTTGGAGTTTGCGCCCAGGGATACAACAGTTAATTGGGCAAAGAAAGTGATTAGTCAGGAAAAGTATAAAGATCATACAGTTGTCGTGCTTACCCATTCTTATATGAACTCCAAAAATGAGCATATAGTGAAAGAAAAGTATCCCATTGAAAATGGGAATTATGGTGCAGCATTATTTGACAAATTAATAAAACCATCAAAAAATATACAAATGGTTTTCGCCGGGCATATTGGTTCTCCTGATAAACCCAAAGAACATATAGCATTTCGCACAGACAAAAATGCAGCTGGCAAGAAAATACAACAAATGGTATTTAATGCCCAAGCCTTAGGCGGCGGCTGGATGGGTAATGGGGGCGACGGCTGGTTAAGGATATTAGAATTTTTACCAGATGGTAAAACAATAAAAGTTAAAACTTTTTCTCCACTTTTTGCTATCTCACCTACTACTCAACAATATGCCTGGAGAACTGAACCTTATGACGAATTTAGTTTTGAAATAGACTAGAAGGGCTTTTATTCCCTTAACTGAATGTTTTATTATTAATAGTTCGATATGTTTATTTTTTGTATTTTGCGATTCAGAATATAACTCCAATTCTGACCTGAAATGAAGAAAAGATCATCTCTTTATGATTGTGAAAATGATTTGCCTTTTAGGAAGATGTATGAATCACATTATCGGAATTTGTGTTTTTTTGCTTATCAACTTTTGGGAGATGAGGAGATTGCAAAAGATGTAGTTCAGGATTCTTTTGTTGCTTACTGGAACCAAAAAGATACTATCTCAAATAATGAGAGAATAGTAAAATCGTATCTTTATTCAACCGTAAAGTTTATTTCCTTAAACAATTTGAGGCACAAGAAAGTGATCGAGCGCTTTTCAATGAATTCATCGGATCCGTATTTGGAGGATGAGCAAATTACAGAGAAAATAATGCGTGCAGAAGTGCTGAGAGAACTATACAGTGCTCTTGATAAGCTTCCGGAAGGTTGTAAAGAGATTTTTCGTTTAGGATATTTCGAAGGGTTTAGTAATTCTAAAATTGCTGAAGTTCTGGAAATATCAATTAATACGGTCAAAACTCAAAAGCAAAGAGGATTCAAAATATTACGAAGTGTTCTTAAGCCAGAAGTCTTTTTTCTTTTTTTATTGGTATTTATTTAGCCAAGAAATAAGCATACTCCTTTTTTTCTTTTTTTTGTCACCCGTTTTTTTATCGAGCGTTACTTATACTTAAAGCGCGTTAATGAAAAAGCATTCGTTTGATTTATTTCTGATTTCTAATTTGATCTCTAAGTCTCTCTCGGGAGACTTGACTATGGAGGAGCAAGAACAGTTAGTAAAGTGGCTTCAAGATAAACCTGGAAATAGGAGAATTTTTGAAAGCTATAAAGATGAAAACGCCTTACAGGCTGATCTTCAATTTATGGATTCCGTGGATGCAGAATCTGGATGGGAAAATATCACGGAGAAGATTCAATTGGAAAATAGAACTTCGGGAAAGAGCAGGCTGGCAATATTAAATGGTTGGTTTTATAAATATAAAAAGCTCAGCATTGCGGCTATTTTGTTTTTGATTAGCATGGCTGCTGTTTTGACATTTCAGACTAACAATGACCCTGGTATTGTTAAGGATTTAAGCGGTCAGTATAAGAATGATGTACTACCAGGTAAGAATCAGGCTAAGTTGATTTTGTCAGATGGAAAGGTAATAGATTTACAGGATCAGAAAGAACAATTTGCCGAAGACGATGGTGCACTAATTAAAAGCATAAACGGAAGCCTAAATTACTTTAATACCTCTGATACCACAATTGAAAATTCAAAAAAAGAGATATACAATACCTTACTTGTTCCAAAAGGAGGTGCTTATCAAATTACTTTGCCTGATGGCACGAACGTTTGGTTAAATTCAGAAAGTGAACTTCGTTTTCCGGTAAGGTTTGCTGGTGCTACGCGAAATGTTTTTTTAAAAGGCGAAGCTTTTTTTGAAGTTTCAAAGAATGCAGCTAAACCATTTTTAGTTGAAATAAAGGGATCAACAATAGAGGTGCTTGGAACACAATTTAATATTAATTCCTATACAAATGAAGTGAAAACGACATTGGTGGAAGGGTCCGTAAAGCTCTCGTCATCAATAGGAGCTTCTGCTGTTTTAAAACCAGGCCAACGTGGGGATATTAATAAGGGCTTAATTGAGATAAAAAATGCAGATATGAGGAAAGCACTTGCATGGAAAAACGGTGAGTTTTATTTTAAAGGCGATCGTTTTACTGACATTTTGAACCAGCTGGCTTTATGGTATGATCTAGATATTGAAATGGAAAAGAGCATGGCAAATATCAGTATTACAGGCAGCATTGACAAAGATGTGCAATTATCAGAGGTGCTAACAATGCTTAAGTATATTACTAAAGGGCATTTCGAATTAAGTGGAAGAAAATTAACAGTAAAAAGAATATAGAAACTAATAAATCAACCTTAACCTAAAAGATATGGAAAAAAATTACCGAACCTAAACCTTTAGAAAGAGGAGTGCTGGAACACTCCTCTTCAAAACCTAAGGATCTCAACATTTAATTAATCACCCTTAATTTAACAAAGATATGAATTGTTTTTACCGTGGTAAAATTTTACTAACCATGAAGTTAACCCTGTTTTTATTAATCGGCTTCAATCTCGCTTTACATGCATCGGGGTTTTCGCAAAAAATAAGTTTAAGCGTAAAAGACGAACCAATTGAAAATGTTTTTGATGCAATCAACAAGCAAACGCAATACCGATTTTTATATGCAGACGATATAATTAAAAAAAATGGCAGACCCGTTTCGCTGGATATTAAGAATGGAGATCTCAAAAAGGTTCTTGATAAACTGTTCAAAGGCCAGGACTTAGAATATGAGATTATCGCCGGCACTATAAACGTTACTTCAAAAAAAACGAACGAAGTAGCAACGAATTCCAATTCCGTTAAGCAAAAAACAATCAAAGGGACTGTTACGGATGAGAGAGGAGAACCGTTGTTTGGTGTTAGCGTGTCTGTTAAAGGGACAGTAAAAGGAACTTCAACAAACGAGAGTGGTTTCTTTACTTTGGAAGCTAACAGAGAGGATATTTTGGTTTTTAGCTATATCGGCTATGCTACCCAGGAGTTTACTTATACTGGGCAATCCTCTATAGAAGTAAAATTAGTTACGGATAATACTGCTATGGATGAAGTGGTAATTGTAGGTTATGGAACTCAGAAAAGATCTGAAATCATTGGTTCTGTTGCTCAGATAGATGCAAAGCAAATTCAAAATAGAACAGCACCTAAATTATCGCAGGTTTTAACCGGACAGATGCCTGGAGTTGCAGTTATTCAACGTTCTGGCCAACCAGGAGCCAGTGGTGGAACTATCCAAATCCGGGGTGTTGGGTCATTTGGAGCAAGCACAGGAGCGCTTATCTTGGTGGACGGAATACCTACCAATTCTTTCAATGATATCGATCCAAATGATGTCGCTTCAATTTCAGTTCTGAAAGATGCTTCTTCAGCGGCTATTTATGGAGCGCGTGCAGCAAATGGCGTTATTTTGGTAACAACAAAAGCTGGATCTAATATAGATAAGTTCAAGGTGACTTATAATGGCTACGTTGGAATGCAAAGAACAACCGCTTTTCCGGAATTTGTAAATTCATGGGAATATGCCAGCGCAATTAATGAAACCACGAAAGGAGGAGGGGGCTATACTTCAGAAGAAATACAGAAGTTTAAAGATGGATCTGACCTAGATAATTATCCTAACAGCGATTACTTAAACACTTTTTTTGAATCCAGCGCCTTACAAACTGCCCATAACGTCAGTATTGCCAATAATACGGAAAAAGGACATTATGTACTTTCAGCAGGCTATTTAGAGCAGGATGGTATTTTGAAAAAGAACCAATTTAAGCGATATAATATGCGTTTAAATTTAATTTCAAATCTCAACGATAATCTTAAGTTAACCACTCGCCTATCTGCAATCCAAACGGCAGATGATCAACCTTCGACCCCTGCAACGTTAGATGTGTCTAGTATTACTAGTTTAATTGGCCAAGTAATACGGTATCCTTCAATTTATCCTATCAGGCTAAGTAACGGAGACTGGGGAACCGGAGTGGTTCAAAAAGGAAACCCTATTTCTTTTTTGGAAAGTAGTTCATTCTATAAAGATCGTGGTTCTGATTTAGGAGCAAATGCTCGTCTGGATTGGACTGTTACTGAAGGCTTAATTTTGTCTGCTATTGGAGGTTATACGCAAGAATCAAGCAGAAGTAAAAGATTTAGGGCGAGTCAGAGAATAAATGATAATATATTTTTATCGCCTTCTACTTTAAATCAATCAAACCCTTATAGTAATTACAAAACGTTTCAGGCATTAGCTGAATATTCAAAATCTATCAATCAGCATAACCTTAAATTTTTGGCTGGTTATTCCTTTGAAAAAGGCTATAGCGAAGGGTTAACAGCCTTTCGGCAGGATTTTGCCAGTAATGACCTTACCGAATTAAATGCTGGGTCAGCAGAGGGTCAGCAAAATACAGGTACTGCCTCTGAATGGGCATTAGAATCGTTATTTGGAAGGTTACAATATAATTATGAAAATCGCTATCTTTTAGAGGGCGTACTACGTTATGATGGTTCCTCTCGGTTCCCTACCAATCAAAAATATGCATTGTTTCCTTCAATAGCTGCTGGCTGGCGTATAGGTCAAGAAGAGTTCTTGCGAGAAAAGGTTAGCTGGATTACCGATTTAAAATTAAAAGCATCTTATGGTGTGTTAGGAAACCAAAATATTGGTAATTATCCTTATCAAAACATCTTAAATACAGGAAGAAATTATCCTTTTGGCGGAGCAATAAACTCTGGTGTTGCACGAACTTCCATTGTAGATCCAACACTTCGGTGGGAATCTACCCGAACGGCTGATATAGGCTTAGAGGGTAGTTTTTTGAAAAACCAATTAACATTCAGTGCCACTTATTATGATCGTTACACATACGATATTTTAGTTAGTCCTTCAGCTAGTGTATCCAATGTATTAGGTTTCGATGTCGGCGTACAAAATTCAGGCAAGCTGAAGAACACTGGTTGGGAATTTACGTTACACCATCAGAAAAATAAAGACGACTGGGGATATAGTGCTGACTTAAACTTTACTATCGTAAATAACGAAGTAATAGATTTAGGTGTAGGAAATGTAATCCAACCAAATGGTTTAACAGGCAATGGTGGTTTGTTCATCGGACATCCTATGCAATTATATTATGGTTATGTAGCCGATGGTTTATTCGTTGATGAAAGCGATGTGGCCAACTGGGTGGATATGTCTGCTATTAATCCGAATGCACAACCAGGTGATATTCGTCTTCGTGATATTAGTGGCCCAGACGGAGTACCTGATGGAAAAGTTGATGCAATCTACGATAGAGTGCCGTTAGGTTCACAGATTCCTAAATATAATTATGGGTTGAATTTAGGTTTGAATTATAAGGGATTAGATTTAGGTGTACTATTGCAAGGAGCCGCTGGAGTAGATGGATACTTAAACAATTATGCAGGGTGGGCTCTTTATCAAAATGGAAATATCCAACGTTGGCAATATGAAGATCGTTGGACTGTGGATAATCCAAACAGAGATGCTTCATATCCAAGAATGGAACAAATTCCGAATACTGGTACTCCAAATACCGTTACCTCGTCTTTTTGGATGACTAACGGAAATTACCTAAGGCTGAAAAATGTTCAGGTGGGTTATACTTTTTCATCTCAGACGATAAAAAGGTGGAAAATAGATGGTTTGCGCATTTATTTAAATGCGGAAAACCTGCATACTTGGAGCAAGTATCCTGAAGGATGGGATCCAGAGGTAAATACAGGCGGGGATTATTATCCAATACTTCGCAACTTCACGTTAGGTGTCAATTTGAATTTTTAACCAATAATGAAATTTACTATGTATAAGCATAATGGAATATATATAAAAGCCATGTTATTAATGAGCTTCATAAGTTTATTATTTATGGCTTGCAAGAAAGAATTAAATACTGCTCCTTTAGATCAATTTGCTAATGAAACTTTCTGGACAAGTGAAGATAACGCAATGCTTGCATTAACAGGTGTATATAGAGGCAATATACAAATGAATGGTTCTGCGGAGTTTAGTCCTACGGATTGGTGGTCTTATCATGGTTTGTTGTACCTGGAATTTGCTTCAGATAACGCCTATGATAGACGAGGAGATAATTCGGCATTTAACAAATTAAGCAATGGTACACTAACTGCGGATGTAGCCATACTAGGTAATTATTGGAATGCGAGTTACAAAAGAGTAGCTCAAACAAATTTTTTCTTAGAAAATGTAGATAAAACTCCAATGGACGCGGATAAAATAACAAGGTTCAAAGCTGAAGCAAGATTTATCCGGGCAGCTCAATATTTTTATTTATCACAATATTGGGGAGCTGTTCCTTTGATAACACAGACACTTACTCTTGAGGAAGCAAACAATGTTACAAAAGCTAGCAAAGAAGAAGTTGTTAGTTTTGTATTACAAGAATTAAAGGAAGTAGCTGCTCAGTTGCCTAGTTATGGACAGCTGCCTTCGAAAGAAAGAGGAAGAGCCAGCAAACAAGCAGCGCTTGCTTTTTTAGGAAGATTAGAATTAGCAGAACAAGAGTTTTCAGAAGCAGCTATAACTTATAAGGCCATTATTGATGCCACAGAAAACAATATAGATCCTAATTATGAAAGCTTGTTCAATGGCTCCAATGAAGCTAGTAACGAAATAATTTTCTCAACTCAATTTTTGACAGATTTAGCTGGAAATGGTATGCTACAGCATAATTACCCTGCGATGCTAGGTGGATGGCACCTTTTCTGCCCATTGGGCAGTTTAGTTGAAGCGTATCAATTTACTGATGGCACGGATTTCTCATATTCTAATCCAAAGTATAACCCGAAGAATATATCACAAGATAGAGATCCTCGCTTGAATTATTCGATATTGATAAATGAAAAAACTTTTAAAGGCATTCCCTATATCAGTCATCCGGATTCCACTACTTCGCCAGATCAGCTTACTACAAGCAAACAAGCAACACGCACTGGCTTTGGATTACGTAAGTTTAACGATGAAAGCTTTTCTGGTAACTTAGAGAATTCAGGAATTGATTTACCAATCATTCGTTATGCAGAAGTGTTATTGAGCTATCTTGAAGCTAAATTAGAGGCTGGAGACCCTATAAGTCAAGCCTTGTTGGATGAAACTATTAACAAGGTTCGCGCTCGAGCTTCTGTTAATATGCCAGCAGTAGTTGTTACTAACCCCGATAATCTTAGACCACTGTTACGGAATGAACGGAGAATAGAATTAGCATTCGAGGGTATTCGGTATTGGGATTTATTAAGATGGAAAATAGCTAAAGATATTTTAAATGATGATTTTTATGGCGCACCGTTTCCAGGAGCCAAAAATATAAGGAAGAAAGGTAACGCTGTTGATCCTTATAGCCGATGGTATGTAACAACTCGAGCGTTTAGAGAAGGAATAGATGATCATTGGCCTGTACCGCAATCAGAAGTAAACATCAATCCTAACTTAAAATAATTTTCCACTTGAAAATCTATTTATTGTACAATATTAAATCAATATTATGAATAACATCATTGTATGTATAATTAGCGTATTTGCTATCTTTCCTCAATTAAGTAATGCACAAAAGTCTCCTGACAACCCCAATATTATTTATATTTATGCTGATGACCTAGGTTATGGAGATGTGAGTGCATATGGCGCCACAAAAATTAAAACACCAAATCTGGATCGTTTAGCTGCGAATGGTGTGCGCTTTACGAATGCACATTCGTCATCGGCTACCTGCACACCTTCACGTTTCGCATTGATGACAGGTGTATATCCTTGGCGTAAAGAAGGTACAGGGATCTTGCCCGGTGATGCTGCACTTATTATTCCTACAGACAAAATCACTTTGCCAAAGGTGTTGAAAAACGCAGGCTATAAAACAGCAATAGTGGGAAAATGGCATTTAGGGTTAGGCAACGAAGTAAAAAAGGATTGGAACAATGATGTTAAGCCTGGCCCAAATGAAGTGGGATTTGATTATTCTTTTATTTTTCCAGCTACAGCAGATAGGGTTCCAACTGTATTTATGGAAAACCATAAAGTGGTTGCATTAGAGGCTAATGATTTAATAGAGGTTGATTATAAAAGTCCAGTAGGTAACGATCCGACTGGTAAAGATCATCCTGAGCTCTTGAAAATGAAATCCTCACCTGGCCAAGGTCACAACCAAACAATTGTAAATGGCATTGGTAGAATTGGTTATATGAGTGGTGGATATAAAGCAAGATGGGTTGATGAAGAAATATCAACAACCTTCTTGTCGGTAGCTCAGAATTATATTAAAGAAAATAAAGACAATCCATTCTTTCTGTATTTCGCGTTAACAGAACCTCATGTGCCAAGAATGCCTGCAACTATCTTTAAAGGTAAAAGCGAATTAGGATACCGAGGAGACGCAATATTACAGCTTGACTGGACAGTAGGTCAAATTCTGGATCAGATTGAGATATTAGGCTTAAACGACAATACAATTATAATTTTCACTAGCGATAATGGGCCGGTGCTAGATGATGGTTATCAAGATGGAGCGGTTACCCAGCGCAATGGACATATGCCTGCAGGACCTTTAAGGGGAGGGAAGTATAGTATTTTTGAAGGTGGTACTAGAGTACCGTTTATCGTTAGCGGACCGGGTGTTCAAAAAGGCAAGACATCAGATGCACTTATTGGTCAGATGGATTTGATGGCTTCGTTTGCGAGTATGCTAAATCAAAAATTGCCAGATGGCGAAGCAAGAGACAGTAAAGACGTTTGGAGTGCTTTAACCGGAAAGTCACCTGTGGGCCGCGAATATCTTGTGGAGCATGCGGGCACTCTAGCTATCCTTAAAGACAATTGGAAGTACATTGAACCGAACAAGGGTGCTGCTTACAATAAGTTAACTGATACAGAACTTGGCAATTCATCTGTACCACAATTATATGACCTGTCAAAAGATATGGGTGAACGAAATAATTTAGCTGAAAAAGAATCTGACAAAGTGAACAAGCTTAAAATGCTGTTAGAAAATGAAAAATTGAAAAAGTAAGAACTCGTAACAATATTAAATGAATTTTATATTGTTACGAGTTCGCTATAATTCACTTTTGTATGTATGGTGAAAGGAAAAATGTTACTCTTTGAAATCTCATAGGTTAATATTCAAAAGTCATAGTAAATAAATATGAGAAAAGTAATTATTCAAATAGGTGTAGTGATGAGTATGTTGACTTTACAATTATATGCTCAGGTACTCAACGTAAAAGGCACTCAAAAGTTGCCCAATATTATCTATATCTATGCTGATGATCTTGGTTATGGTGAAATCGAAGCATATGGCCAGCTTAAGATAAAGACGCCTAACCTGAATAAGTTACGTAAGGAAGGCATCAAGTTTACTAATCATTATACAAGCACGCCGGTATGTGCCCCGGCCCGCTGCATGCTGCTTACCGGAAAGAACGGTGGACATTCCTATATTCGAGGGAATTATGAGCTGGGCGGCTTTGCAGACAGTCTGGAAGGTGGGCAGATGCCCCTGCCGGAGGGAATGTATACCATCCCAAAAATGTTAAAGAAGGCCGGGTATGCAACAGGCATGGCTGGCAAATGGGGTTTGGGAATGAACAATAATACCGGATCTCCACTTAAACAGGGATTTGATTTTTACGTTGGAATCCTGGATCAGAAGCAGGCCCATAATTTTTACCCGACCCATTTATGGATGAATGATGAAAAATTGAAATTGAACAATCCTGCGTTTGATGTTCATAAACAGCTGGATCCGGCTACGGCCAGGGATAAGGATTTTGAATATTATGTTGGGAATGAATATTCAGGAGATGTAATGACCAGGCATGCGCTTGAATTCATTGACAAAAGTAAAGACCGGCCGTTCTTTTTGTATCTTCCTTTTCCGCAGCCTCATGTTTCGCTTCAGGCACCTCAGGAATATATTGACCAGTATATCGGAAAATTTAAAGGGGAAAAACCTTATTATGGTCATCAAGGCTATGCCCCATCGAAATACCCACTGTCCACATATGCAGCAATGATCACTTATTTGGATGCCCAGATTGGTAAAATAATGGATAAAGTAAAAGAACTTGGCTTGGATGAAAACACAATCATTATGTTTTCAAGTGATAATGGAACGACCTTTAATGGCGGAGTGAAGGCTGAGTTTTTCAATAGTGTCGCTGGGTTGCGTGGTTTGAAGATGGATGTTTTTGAAGGAGGGATCAGGGAGCCCTTCCTAGCGAGGTGGCCTGGTAAGATCAAAGCTGGTTCTACAACCGATCTAGTATCGGTTCAATTTGATCTAATGGCAACTTTGGCAGAGATCACCGGTCAGGATGCCGGTAACACAAACGGGATATCCTTTCTGCCAACCTTGCTTGGGGATAATTCGCAGCAAAAAGAGCATGCGTATATTTATTGGGAATATCCTGAAAAAGGGGGACAGGTAGCCATTCGGATGGGCAACTGGAAAGGGGTGAAGCTCAACATCCGTAAGAATACCTATGCAGGTTCGCCTTGGATGATCTTCGACTTGGAAAATGACCGGAATGAAACCATCGATCTGGCGGCACAGCATCCTGAACTAACAAAACGTTTTGATGAAATCGTCCAAAAAGAACACCAGCCTTCTCATATTAAAGAATGGGAAATTATTGCTCCAAAATTACCTCAAAACAATAATTAAAGGTATTGGAATTTATGTAATAGATTATTAATAATTTCTTTCTCATCTATGTGTATATCGTGCTTACTAAATTCGTAAAATAAGCACGATGTTATTTTCTTTCTGTTTTTATCTTTAATATTGTAATTTATACTTCCAAAGCGAGGTGTATTTAAGCTTATGATAGCGTCATCTCCTTTTACTTTTAAAGATAACCGAGTGAAACGAGCTCATTAATACCATTGAAAGAGAACGCATATCAATAAATTATTCCAATGAAACCATCATGAGTTTGCAAAAATCACCAACCGAGATGAACTTAGCGAAGCGATCTCTTGAACGTAGTTAAAATAAACTCTAGTGAAAAACAATTCACTCATGATAGCTTCAATACCACTTAAAAACAATTTATTCCAATGAAAAACATCAAACTTCTTTTCCTTCTATTATTTATTTTCTCTGTCAACACTTCTTTTGCTCAAAAAAAGCCTTTACAAAAAAAGCCTAATATCATATTTATTTTAACAGACGATTTAGGATATGGTGATATCGGTGTTTTCTTTCAAAAACAGCGACAGTTAAAGAATGATAGAAGCAAACCGTTTATGGAAACTCCTAATCTTGATGAAATGGCTGAAAGGGGTGCTATCTTAGAACAGTACAGCGCCTCACCGGTATGTGCTCCTTCAAGAGCTTCTTTGATTCTTGGTGTAAGTCAGGGTCATGCGAATGTGCGTGACAACCAATTTGATAAAGCACTTGAAGATAATCATACCATCGGAAATGTTATGCAAAAAGCTGGTTATAAAACAGCAGCAATTGGAAAATGGGGTTTGCAAGGTGATGATAGCTGGGATCAAAATGGCTCTTCCTGGCCGGCACATCCCTTAAAAAGAGGGTTTGACTATTATTATGGTTATATGCGCCACTCAGATGGTCATGAGCATTATCCAAAAGAAGGTCTTTACCGCGGCAAGAAAGAAGTGTGGGATAACACGAAAGAAGTTAGTAGCGATTTAGATAGATGTTATACAGGAGATTTGTTTACTTCGTTGGCTAAAAAGTACATTGTTGACCATCAAAAAGGCAAGAATGCTGACAAACCATTTTTTATGTATCTTGCCTATGATACCCCACATGCAGTTTTAGAGCTGCCGACACAAGCTTATCCTGCTGGTAGTGGTCTTGAAGGAGGGCTGCAATGGATAGGCAAGCCCGGATACATGATCAATACTGCATCGGGAACACCTGATAGTTGGGTACATCCAGATTATTTAAATGCAACGTATGATGATGATAACAACCCATCCACACCTGAAGTTGCCTGGCCAGATACTTATAAAAGATATGCAACCATTGTTCGGAGAATTGACGATCAGGTAGGCGACATTCTTCAATTATTAAAAGATCTTAAAATAGATAAAAATACCTTAGTTGTGTTCTCATCGGATAACGGACCATCAGATGAATCATATTTGCCTAAAGGCTATGTTGCAAACACGCCAGATTTTTTTGATGGCTTCGGCCCTTTCGACGGAATTAAAAGAGATGTGCTTGAGGGAGGTGTCAGGATGCCTGTTATCGCCTATTGGCCAGGACGCATTGCTCCTAAAACAGAAATAAAGACTCCAAGCATTTTTTATGATTGGATGCCTACGTTTTTGGCTGCGGCTGGATTACCTTCTCCTGTAAGAACTGATGGTGTTTCTTTATTACCGTCGTTAACTGGTTTAGGCCAGCAGCAAGAAAGTCTTATTTATGTAGAATACTCTTATCCCGGCAGAACTCCTTCTTATCCTGAATTTGATCAGAATAATCGTAATCGTTTACGTAATCAAATGCAGATGATAAGGATAGGTGATACTGTTGGCTTAAGATATAACGTAAAGTCTCAGGAAGACGATTTTGAATTATATAATATTGTAAAAGACCCTAAACAGGCAAACCGCCTGGTAAATAGGAATACGGAGGATATGCAGAATGCAATGAAGGCCAGGATATTACAAGTTCGAATGCCGGATACCAATGCAAAACGCCCGTATGACCATGCACTTATTCCCTCAATAATCAAAACTGACCAGGTTCAAGGGCTAAGTTGGAAAT
>Ga0160433_100471_pt1 | contig 19864 bp, 17 predicted proteins | sample HID1972K_E0MG_FD_108235 | JGI IMG/M metagenome (GOLD analysis project Ga0160433, IMG submission 108235) | Enriched pill bug-associated microbial communities from UW Madison campus, WI, USA - HID1972K_E0 MG | ecosystem: Host-associated > Arthropoda: Insects > Digestive system > Unclassified ... | reverse complement strand
TCAATAGTATTTTTTTGTTTTTTCGTCATTATTTATAGAAAATTGCACAAAAGTACAATGATTATATTAATTATAAAACCACACGAAGTTCCTTATGTTTTATAAAATTAACTTTAACCTTTACTTGGTATCCTTAAAAGGTTGCTGTGGAGCAATTGTCCGTGTTTTTTTTGCTTTCAGATTCAATACTTCCACTAAAACTGAAAATGCCATGGCAAAGTAAATATAGCCTTTGGGTATATGTTGCTCAAATGCTTCGGCAGTTAAGGACACACCAATCAGAAGAAGAAAAGATAGCGCTAACATTTTTACTGATGGATGTTTATTTACAAAACTACTAATGGAATCGGCAGAAATCATCATCACCAGCACTGCGATAATTACTGCGGCGATCATTACAGCAACTTCTTCTGCCATACCAACGGCGGTAATTACTGAATCCAAAGAAAACACAATATCCAATATCAATATCTGAAAAATAACATTTCCAAAAGTGACCTTGTTCTTTTTTACCAGATCTTCATGCTCTTCTCCTTCCATCCTGCCATGTATCTCAACAGTACTTTTATAGATCAGGAATAAACCTCCAAGTAGTAAAATAACATCTCGCCCGGAAAAATCAAGTTTATCGAACCAGAAGCCCTGATCCTGGCCAAAAATCTCAGCTACATTAAACCAGGATTTAGTTAAAGACATGATCCAGCTGATAGATAATAAAAGTAACACACGGGTAACCATGGCTAAGCCAAGGCCTAATTGCCTCGCCTTCTTCTGCTGGTTTTCAGGAAGTTTGTTGCTCAGAATGGATATAAAAACAATATTATCTATTCCCAATACGATTTCCAACACAGTTAATGTTGCTAGGGAAACCCATATTTCAGGATTGGTGATCCACTCCATAGTTGTATATTTTCCGTAAAAATATACAAAATAACTGAATGCTTAAATAAATTATTGTTGACTTATTTCAGGATTTCACGTGCTATTACTAACTTTTGAATCTCTGAAGTGCCTTCTCCAATCGTACACAGTTTGGAATCGCGGTAAAATTTTTCTACCGGAAAATCTTTGGTATATCCATAACCTCCAAAAATTTGCACAGCCTCGGTTGAACAGCGAACAGCAACTTCTGAAGCAAAATATTTGGCCATTGCCGAGTGTTTAGATACGGGTTTACCTTGATTTTTCAAATCAGCAGCTTTCCTTATCATTAACTCTGATGCTTCAATATCCGTGGCCATATCGGCAAGCTTAAATGAAATACCTTGAAAACTGGAAATGGCTTTGCCAAACTGATGCCGCTCTTTGGAATAAGCAACAGCCGCGTCAAAAGCACCTTTTGCAATGCCCAGTGCCAAAGCTGCTATGGAAATACGTCCTCCATCCAACACTTTCATAGCCTGCTTGAAGCCTTCTCCTTCATTTCCCAGTAAATTCGACTTAGGAACACGACAACTATCAAAAACCAACTCCGTTGTTTCAGAAGCACGCATACCCAATTTATTTTCTTTTTTACCATGAGTAAAACCAGGAGTTCCTTTTTCAATTACGATGGCCGAAATTCCATTGGATTTCCCTTTTTCGCCTGTTCTAACCATTACAACAGCTACATTACCACTTTTGCCATGTGTAATCCAGTTCTTAGTACCATTAATAACATAATCGTCACCATCTAATACAGCTGTTGTATTCATACCCAACGCGTCAGATCCTGTATTGGCTTCCGTTAACCCCCATGCACCAATCCATTCCGCAGTCGCCAGCTTTGGCAACCATTTCTTTTTCTGCTCATCGTTCCCAAATGTTAAAATATGTCCGGTACATAAGGAATTATGGGCTGCCAGGGAAAGTCCAATCGAACCGCAAACACGTGCAATTTCTGTTATAACCGTTACATATTCCTGATAACCAAATCCGGAACCGCCATACTCAGGAGGCACTAAAACTCCCATCAATCCTAATTCTCCCATTTGCTTAAAAACCTCTATTGGGAAAATCTGGCTTTCATCCCATTCCATTATATAGGGCTTTATATTTTTACTGGCAAAATTGCGCACCATTTCTTTCACCATGGCACTGTTTTCGCTATGAGAATTCATAGACTCATGAGATTGTAGCATAATTCGTGGTTTGTACAAATCTACTTAAATATTAGATTTTTTGAAACTAGTTAGTCAATATAAAAATATACTTTTGTAAAATCTTTTAATATATTATATGAAATTATTTACTCCAATTCTTTTCCTTTTGGTACTTAACAGCAATTTATTCGCACAAGTTGCTACAGACTCTAATAAGGTTGACTTGCACGTAAATGTGCTACCCGGTGAAACGTATCGTTATTCTACATCTACCAGGCAAAATATGGTTCAGGAAATAATGGGTGGAACAATGGAAATCAACCAAGAATTTGCTGCTGAATACAACTATCTGATAGAAAGCGTTGGAGAAAAATCGATAAAAATCAAAGCTACCGTTGAAAAAATGCAATTGCATATTGATGCACCTGATGAGCAAATCGAATTTGATTCTGAACAAGAAGGTAGTGATGCTCGCTTTTCTAAACTTAACGATTTGATTGGCAAGTCATTTTATATCTTTATGAATACAGATGGCAAGGTTTTTAAAGTAAGTGGTTTTGAGGAATTGAGTAAAGACCTAAAATTGGGCACTTTCGTTACACAACTATTAACCGATTCTTCATTACTCAACTCCTTAAATATGGATATCTATCCCGGCCAACCGGTTGAAATGGGTGAAAGCTGGAACAAAACCAATAGCATCGATGTTGCCAATCTTAAACTACAAAGCAATCTGACTTATACACTTGAAGGTGTAAGTGAGGATCTGGTATGGTTAGATGTCAATGGGGACGTATCTGGAAGCAGTAATAATGAAAATGTCGAAATGAATTTAAAAGGTACTCAAACTGGTACTATTGAAACCATCTTAAACAGTGGTATGATTTCCTCGGGCGATTTAAAAATGGAAATTGAAGCTACGATCAAGTCTCTTGATATTGAAATACCGATGAAATTAACTTCTGAAACTAAAATCTCAGGCACAAAACTTTAAAAGCACGCTAAAATGCCTTTTAAAAGGAAACCAGGGAAAAGATCTTATCACAGTATTGCTTAATCTTTTCTTTACCATTTAAAAGGTCTAAACTAATTACAAAAGCGAAAGCAGCAATTTCTCCTCCCATCTTCTCAATTAATTTGCTGGTAGCGATTATGGTTCCTCCGGTTGCTAATAAATCATCGTGCACAAGCAGGCGTGCGCCTGGCTTGAATGCATCTTTGTGAATCTCAATGGATGAAGAACCATACTCTAATTCATACATTTGCCTAAATGTCTCTGCAGGTAATTTACCCTCTTTCCGGATTGGAATAAATGGCAAACCCAGTTTGTTTGCCAATAGAAATCCAAATAAAAAACCACGGCTTTCAATACCTACAATTGCATCCAGTTCCAACCCTTTACATTTTTCGGCAAAGACATCTACAATTTGACTGCACAATTGCGGATCCTGTAAAATAGGAGTAATGTCTTTAAAGACGATTCCTGGTTTTGGAAAATCTAGAATATCCCGGACTGCTTCTGTAAGTTTCTGCTCAATCATCAATAAATGTTAAATACGGGACAATTTTACGTAAAAATTCTTCATTTAATGTTTCAATCTTCAATAAATCCGCTGGTTTTCTATAATTACCATGTTGTTTACGATACTGAACAATCACGTTGGCTTGTTTTGAGCTGATATAGGGATGCTTCAAAAGCTGTTGATAATCGGCCATGTTTATATTAATTTTTTGAACCATTGTTGTATCCACATTTACATATTCCTGAATCTGGTTATACCGAACTTCATCCATTCCATAAACCTTTAATAGTTGTTCCTTACTATGAAATCCTCCTAACAGATCTCTGAAGCGGATGATCCTTGAAGCAAAGACCGGCCCTATTCCATGAAGTTGTTGCAACTCAATAGAATCTGTTTTATTAAGCTCAATGGAAATATTTTTTGAAACTGATTTTAATGGAATCAGATTATTTTTATAATCAGGGGCCGGAACACTTTCAAATGATTGTTTCTTTATTGTAGGCTCTGGGAAACTGATGTGGGGTGATAAACGTTGAAAATCTTCATCAGTAATCGCATAGATCTTTGCAAAATCTTCTTTCCTATAAAACTTACCACCTTTTGATACATAGTTTTGAATCATCCTTATTTGATAATCTGAAAGACCCAAACGCCTCCCTTCACTTGCATCCAGGACATTTGGATCAAAAGGAAAATATTCGAGCTCTGTCTTGTCCTGATTGACCTGCAATTCATCTTGAGCTTGTATTTTTTGAACATCCTTATCCTCTATGTTCGCTTTCTCCAAAAAAGCCTGAATCTCTTTTTCTCTTAAGGTAAGATCAAGACTTTCCTCGGAAACAAACATGCTAAAAACAGTTGGCAGGAACCAAAGGAAGATAACAAGAACCGTTAAAAACGAAAGTCCCTGCAATTCTTTTCTATTCATTGAAAAATGCTTATCAAACCACTTTTCCATTCGTGAAATTTAATTTATCTATTTTTATTGGCTGCCACTAATATATAAAGAAGCATAGAAATAAAAAAAGCCTGCGCAAGCAGACTTTCTTAATCCCGAATTTAAAGGATGAATTTAAAGAGGGAGTTTTTAATTAGTTAGTTTTCGCCCATTTTCCCTTTGCAACCCAATTATCGCTTGTAGAAACTGCACCCTGGTATTTTGCAGAATCAAACCAGCCATCAACAGTTTTAGGATCAAAGGTCGATGTTGTTGTGCCCACGTATTTATCGGTTATAAATGGAGGTTTTACAGTCTCATCCGCGATGTTATCACCTACCAGATTAAATAATTTTGAGCCTGTAAAGGAAGAACCGTCTGTTTTCTTTAAGCTCCATGATTTTGGTCCATAAACTGATGAGTTTGCAAAAATCAATGATCCATCTTCTACATTTGCTAATGTTTCATCGTGTTCTACTTCTACACCACTTGAAAAACCATAGCTTACAAAGTTATACAGCTTACCTTTAGTACCTTCCCGAAGTTTAATCGCTCTTGTTTTACCTGATTCAGGATTACTTTCCAAATCGTCTCCTGTTTTGGCGATCAAAGAACCTACTAAGGTCACATTAGACAACATAGGTTCTGAATAAGGTGTAGAAGTTTTATTAGAACCATTATTATCGGCTTCGATACCACGATCAGCTAAGATATCACCTTGAATAGCAACCCAAAATTGACCCTTACCTTTCCAACCATAAGTCCAGTCAAAAGAATCATCTTGTGCACCATAAACTACCGCATATTTTACATTGACAGTACCACCAAAGAATTCAATACCATCATCACCTCCATGATAAACTGCAATATGCTCCACGGTTGTTCCGGCTCCAACACCCTCAAATGTAAAACCATTGTGCTCTTTTTCTGAAGTAGCTACTTTCCCTGTATATTCAACACGAACATATTTTAAAGTACCGGAACTATGATTAGCATCAGTCCCGCCATACGATATACCTTGCCCCATCTCAGAAGCTGCAGTACCACCACTTCCTTGAACATTTATTGGTGCTTTACCTGTAATAATTAAACCACCCCAATCTTGAGCTGCCGGATTAGCCTTGCCCGAAGTAAAAACGATTGGCGCTTCAGCAGTACCAACGGCGTCAATCTTGGAATTCGGATCAATCAGTAGATAAGCTACCGATCCGTCATTCGGATCTGATTTTACTGTTACGCCTTCCTCAATCGTTAATACAGCTCCTCCTACGACATGCACTCCACCTTTTAAAAAATAAGTATTTCCTTTTACTAGGGTTGTATTCTTATTGATATCGCCAGTAAGTGTAGCATTATTTTCTAATTCACCTCCTTGTTCCGGATTTGGAGTAGGTGTGTCTTTATCAGAGCAAGAAACTAAAAATAGGCTTGCACTCAATGCTATTGCCAAGACATTTGTAAGTTTTAAGTTTTTCATTTTCTGTTTTTGTTAATTTGAGTTCCTTGTTGCAAAGGAACAGTTCGATTGTTAATTGGATATTAAGAAATCTTAAACCTTTAAGTTGGTTTGTGATTGTTTGTTTAGAAATTATAACTTAATGAGGCGCCCACGGTAAACCCTTTTTTAAATTCAGAGAAATTAAGATTTTGTGTATCAAACTCCTGCTCAAATTTTACTGTTGGATTCAGAATATTTGAAATAGAAAGATCAAACCCTATATGTTTGTTGAACATCGTATTAATGGTAGCATCTAAGGAATTGAAAGGCATTTCAAAAATATCTCCAGCCCCTTGTGAGCCGGCTACAAACAAACGTTTTCCAAAAGTATTGTAAGCCAACGTAATCATGCTATTGGTTGATTTATTCCAATCGGCTTTATAAGAAAGATCTAAATTGATTAAATAAGGAGAAGCTCCATACAGTGCTCTTTTTCTATTCGTAGGTGCAACTGAGTTCCCTTGTTCACTTAATTCAAGAATGCGGTCTTCATTAAACTGAATCTCATTATACATATAGGACCCATTGAAGCCAATAGATGCATTTTTCAAAAAATCAGATTCTGTTTGCAACATACTACCGATGTTTCTATTAAATTCTACTTCTACCCCAGCAACCACTGCCTGATTTGAGTTAACGAAAGAGAATATCGCTTCCGGAGATGCTAATTGCATCATTTCAATCGGATCTTTAATATACTTACCAAATAAAGAAACAGCCATTAATTCTCCACGGGAAGGATAAATCTCATACTTCAGGTCCAAATTGTAGTTCGAACTGTTCTTCAAATAAGGGTTACCTTGTTGTTCTGCAGTAGCAGCGGCATTGTTCAAACGGAAAGGGGCAACTTCCACAAATAAGGGTCTTGACATTGTGCGGCTTGCAGCTAACATAAAATTAGACTTTTCAGTCAGCAGATACTTTAGCGTGGCACCAGGCAATATATCAACTTGTGATATGGTGTTGTTTCTAAAAGGAGCATCTTCTGCATCTCTGCCGGTTTTATAATCAAGTGATTGATTGGAAACCTCTGCCCTAACGCCTGTAACTAAATTCCAGCGATCATTCCAATTGAAATTAAGGTTAATGTAAGGAGCTGCAATTCCTAAATTGGCTTTATATTTATTTGCCGCATAGTAGGTTTCTGTATACTCCCAATTGCCCGAAGTTAAATTTGATTCACTTAATTGTGCCTCAACATTATCCAAATCCACTACGCCTTTCAACCCAATTCGGGTATCGATCTGGCGGGCTGCAAAGTCACGAAACTTATATTTCCCATTAATTCCAACCTGAAAACTCTTTAGCGGAGAGTGTCCTTTTCTGGACTGAAAATCCATTTCAACTTTTCCTGAAATCTCATCATCGTATAATTCAGAAAAGAAGCGGTGGTTGTCAGCATTATTACGATTAGAAAAAACATATCCGTTTGAACCTTCTTCAAAAGTATTTTGGACGCGATCCGGAATTGAACCAATTGTCTTTGTATAACCGACTGCCCATGTTAATTTACGGTCATCAGCAAAATCATAGTTGCTATTTATCTGTCCTGCATATAAACTGTTTTGAATTAGCGTATTCCGGCGGCCTAAAATATCATTGTCGATATCGGAATGCATTCCTGCATTTTCAAAGACATTATCGTTTGACTGATTAACTACCAGGCCTGTAAAAGTATAATTCGAACGAATATTGGGCCCATACGTTACAGACATTAAAGCTGTGGAATTAGTCTTATATCCATAATTCTGAGTGTCGTAACGATACCGCGGCGAGCCTTGTGCATTATACAATGCAGAAACACCATCTTCATATGAATAGCCAGCCTTATGGCTTAGATTTAATAAGAAACCAATACGTTTATCGTCTTTTAATAAGAAGCGGTTCCCTGCAGAAATAGATAGACCGCGATTTAAAGGAGCAGTGGAAGAATACGGCGTCCAGCTGGTTGCAAATCCGGGAGTTAAAACAGTCCCATTTTCTGAAGAGTTAAAGCTGTTTTTTTGCGCTACTACCTGCGGCATTTCTCTTTTATTTTTGTCGAAACCAAAAAAGCCACGGGAAGACTGGGGAGACATTAAAAAATTATCCATACCAGAGACAATAGAATTATATCCTGACGATAAAGAAACTTTAAAGTATGGTTTTGAGGGATAGCCTTTGGTTACGATATCAACTGATCCTCCTGAAAAATCACCATAAAATTGTGCTGTATAAGATTTCACCACCGCAATATTTTCTACCACTGAAGAAGGGAATATATCCAATGGTATTAATTTCATATCCGGATTAGTTGAAGGTATTGGCAAACCGTTCAGCGTGGCATTATTGTATCGGTCACCCAAACCACGTATAAATAAGGCATTGTTATCGGCAACGGAAACTCCCGACACCTGTGCCAAACCTTCATTAACATTGCTTATGCCCTTCCTATCCATCTCCTGGGCACCAATTTTTTGCACTACAATGCTTGCATTTTTTCTTTCTGATAATAAAGCAGCAGCATTTTGCATATTTGCGCGGGCAGTTATGGTAACACTTTCCATTTGTGTAGATTCAGATTTCAACGCTATATTAATAACAGTTGCTTTTCCATTACTGACGTTAACTGCAACCGTTTGGGGTTGATAACCTATATAGGTAATGATTAAATTATAGGATCCTCCTTTAACATTAGACATCGAAAACTTGCCGTCAATATCAGTTACCGCTCTGTAAGAAGTTCCTTCCAAACTAACATTTCCTCCAATAATAGTTTCCTTAGTTGCGGCATCGGTTAATAAACCTTCTACCGTTCCGTTCTGCGCATAAACACTATGAGTTGCGAGAATAAAAATTGCAAGGCTTGCAATTCTTTTAAAAAAATTAACTTTCATCCTTTGTTTAAATTCTGACACAAAGAACGACCTGGTATGTGAAGTAAAGGTTAGGAAAGAATGAAGTTTTCCTGGTATTTATGTTAAGCCAATGTGAAGTGGCCAAATAAAAACGTTGAAAGTTGAATGCTCTTTAAATGCCGCCTTTAAATCCATTCCTTAATTACTTTCAAGCTTCAGCATAATATTGTAAAATAAGCCGAAGCATCTTTTATTACTGATAATTTTTGTAAATTCGCAACAATTTCGGGTGATTTACTGCCTTTAGAGTAAATTTTAGCTCAATCACCGAAAAATATACATTTAAAACAAATAATAAACATGGCATTTGATATCGAAATGATAAAAAGTGTTTATCAACGGTTTGAAGGTCGCATTGACGCAGCCCGCAAATCAGTTGGCAAACCTCTTACACTCACAGAAAAGATTCTTTACGCACACCTTTGGAATGGGGAAACAAAAACCGCCTACGAAAGAGGACAAGACTATGTAGATTTTGCACCCGATCGCGTTGCGATGCAAGATGCAACTGCTCAAATGGCTTTATTGCAATTTATGCAAGCTGGCCGTCCTCAGGTTGCAGTTCCCTCAACCGTTCATTGTGATCACTTAATACAAGCAAAAATAGGTGCGGACGCCGATTTAGCAATTGCTAATGAGCAAAACCGTGAAGTGTATGATTTTTTAGCATCGGTTTCAAATAAATATGGAATTGGCTTCTGGAAACCCGGAGCTGGAATTATCCACCAGGTAGTGCTGGAAAATTATGCATTCCCAGGCGGAATGATGATTGGAACGGACTCACATACTCCAAATGCCGGAGGCCTGGGAATGGTTGCTATTGGTGTTGGTGGAGCAGATGCCTGTGATGTAATGGCAGGCTTGCCCTGGGAATTAAAATTCCCTAAACTAATTGGTGTTAAACTTACCGGAAAGCTTTCCGGATGGACATCAGCTAAAGATGTGATTCTTAAAGTTGCCGGAATCTTAACTGTAAAAGGTGGAACTGGTGCTATTGTAGAATACTTCGGAGAAGGCGCCCGCACACTTTCAGCAACAGGAAAAGGAACCATTTGTAATATGGGAGCTGAAATTGGTGCTACCACTTCTATCTTTGGATATGATGAAAAATCAGAAGCATACTTAAGAGGAACTGAACGTGCAGAAGTTGCCGACTTAGCCAATCAAATCAAACATCACTTAACCGGTGATGATGAGGTTTACCAAAACCCGGAACTTTATTTTGATCAGGTAATTGAAATTAATTTAAACGAACTAGAACCACACGTTAACGGACCTTTTACTCCGGATTTAGCATGGCCTATTTCTCAATTTGCTGCTGCTGTTAAAGAAAATAACTGGCCGGACAAATTGGAAGTTGGTTTGATCGGTTCATGTACCAACTCTTCTTACGAGGACATTAGCCGTGCTGCATCGTTGGCACAGCAAGCAGTTGAAAAAGATTTGGTAGTTCAATCAGAATATACCGTTACACCTGGATCTGAACTTGTACGTTATACCATTGAACGTGATGGTTTCTTAAATACTTTTGAGAAAATCGGAGGCTCAGTACTTGCAAATGCTTGTGGTCCATGTATCGGCCAATGGGCACGTCATGGTGCTGATAAAAAAGAAAGAAACTCCATCGTTACGTCTTTTAACAGAAACTTTGCAAAACGGAATGATGGTAACCCGAATACACATGCATTCGTGGCATCTCCTGAAATTACAACTGCTTTAGCAATTGCCGGAAGATTATCTTTCAATCCTTTAACAGATACATTAACAAACTCAAAAGGCGAACAAGTAAAATTGGACGAGCCTTCAGGTTTAGAAATGCCAACCAAAGGTTTTGCAGTTGAAGATGCCGGATATCAGGCGCCTGCAGAAAACGGAGAAGGAATCCAGGTAGCAGTTAGCCCTACTTCAGATCGTTTACAACTATTAGATCCATTTAAACCATGGAACGGACAGGACTTAACCGGCTTGAATCTGCTTATCAAAGCAAAAGGTAAATGTACTACTGACCATATTTCAATGGCCGGACCTTGGTTAAAATACCGTGGGCACTTAGATAATATTTCTAATAACATGCTTATCGGTGCTATTAACTTTGCTAACGATAAATCCGATAGTGTTAAGAATCAGCTGACTGGCGAGTATGGTCCGGTTCCTGCGACTCAACGTGCTTATAAAGCTGCCGGAATTGATACCATCGTTGTTGGTGATGAAAATTACGGTGAAGGTTCATCTCGTGAACATGCGGCTATGGAACCTCGTCATTTAGGTGTTCGTGTTATCCTGGTAAAATCATTTGCCCGTATTCATGAAACAAACCTGAAGAAACAAGGTATGCTTGCCATCACTTTTGAGAATCCGAATGATTATGACCTGATCCAGGAAGATGATCGCATTGATATCATCGGTTTAACCGAATTTGCTGTTGGGAAACCACTAACTGCGGTTCTTCATCATTCAGATGGTACAACGGAATCATTCCAGGTAAATCATACTTACAATGAACCACAAATAGAATGGTTTAAAGCTGGTGGTGCACTAAACATCATTCGCATGAATCAATCAAAATAATATAAATTTATTTACAAGTAAACGGGACTGTTCCATTTGAATCAGTCCCGTTTTTTATAACCGACAATTTGATTCGGGAAAGAAAACCAAGTTACGACCTCTTTCTCTTTCTAATCCTCTTCCTCGGAATTACTTTCTTTCTTCGCTTCTTCTTCTAAATCTTTCAGATTAGAATCAATTGGATTGGCTTTTAATAGTTTTGCAAAAAAGACCAGATTAGCAATCATATATCTAAGTGTGTAATTTGTATATAGATGTTTTTCGCCACCTGCTTCTACATAATCTTTATCTCCACCAGCAGGCCCTACCCAATAGGAATTAACATTTGGGGGAATTGTAAACCCAAGTTCCTGCATTGCCCAAAGCACTTGAGCAGCACATGAGTGAGCGCCATCTTCATTACCGGTAATTACACATCCAGCTACTTTGTTGTATGTGAAATATTGGCCTGTTTCTTTATCTGCAAACTCTTCTTCATGAAAAATGGCATCCAATCGTTCAATCATCTTTTGTGCTGTTGAAGCCAAATGCCCCATCCACACCGGTGTTCCAACAATAAAAATATCGCATTCTTTGATTTTATCTAAAATAAGTGGCCATTGATCACCCTCTCCCAAATCAGAGGAATTGCCTGTTTTGACTTCGTAATCAGCGAAGCGAATCATCTCAGTGTTAATAGTATTGTTTTTCAAAAGTGTTTCTGCTTTTTTCAACAATGCTTCGGTATTGGAAAAATTTGGCGAAGGTTTTAAGGAGCAGTTAATAAGGAGTGCTTTCATCTGACTTTTATTTAATTTGAAATTTAAGCTTACTAAAGAAGTAACAGCGAGTTAGCTTTTTTGTTGACGATCCTTAAATATCAGTTCTAAAAGTCAATTTATTAGAGAGTCAAAATAGTTCTCAATTTCTTGGGTAGTCAATAAATCTGCCTGATAGTTACCGTTTCATCAGCTTTAGCTCCTTCCCACCCGATCATAGCTGTTTTTCTTGTACTTCCCCACATATATCCGCCAACGGTTCCAGTTGATTGAATAACGCGATGGCATGGAATTAAAAATGCGATGGGGTTATTTCCTATTGCAGTGCCTACCGCTCTGGAAGCATTCGGTCTTTCCATTTGATTAGCTATCTTTCCATAAGTGGAAAGTTGTCCCATTGGAATTTTCAGAAGTGTTTCCCAAACTTTCAATTGAAAATCGGTACCCTTTAGATGCAATTTAATTTGATGTATTTTCGACCAGTCATGAGAAAAGATACAAAGAGCATTCTGTTGAAGTGCATCAATAGCCTGCACTAAACCGGCATTTGGAAAATGACCCTGCAAAATCGCTATTGCAGTCTGCTCATCTTCGATAAATGCCAGATAGCAAATTCCCTTTTGTGTAGAAGCTATAATTACATTGCCAAATGGACTTTCAGCAAAACTATAATTTATTAAAAGATTCTTACCTCCATTTTTATATTCAGCAGGTGTCATTCCCTCAATATTGATAAACAGATCATGTAATCTGCTCGTACCGGAAAGTCCAGTTTCATAAGCAGCTTCAAATAAAGTTGCTTGATTTTCCTTTAATAGTCTTTTAGCGTATTGAATGCTGATATATTGCAAGAACTTCTTTGGACTCGTTCCTGCCCATTCGCTGAAAAGTCGTTGGAAATGAAATGGACTTAAATGCACCTTTTCCGCAACTTCATCCAAGTTCGGTTGTTCCTTAAAATTTTGTCTGATATAATCGATTGCTTTTGCAATTCGATTGTAGTTTATATTTTCCTGGACGTTCATTCGATTAATCTATTCATACAAATATCGAAAGTATTGTACTATCATAAAATCCGAAACTTGCTACAATGTACACAACTTCTTACAACTTAAAAGTCACCATACCATATATATTCTGCCCGGGTCTTAAAATCCTTCCCCAATCCAAATGCTCATAATAAGATGTGTTAAGGATATTTTCTACTCCCAATGAAAATTCCAATTCTTTGTTTTGTAACTTCATATGGTAATTTCCCCGCAAATTCAAAATATAATAGCCCGGGGTCGTATATTCACCATACGTTTTTGAAATCTGGTTTTGTGCTAACGAAAGTTCATTTTCCAATTGAAAAAATAAATGAGGAAAAGAATATCTTAAATGGGTATACGATTTTAAAGGTGAAATCATTGGGAGATTTGCACCACCTTTCTCAATTCCACGAAGCCATTTAACTGAATTATTTATTGTAATCTGTTCATTTAGAACAATATTTAAGCTACTTTCAGCACCAAAAAGGTACGCAGCACTTATATTTTGATATTGCCTCACTCCTTGTGCGCCATAGGTCATGGCTGTAAAAGAAGAAAGGCTCTGGCCGAGAATATAATTTTGAATGCGATATCCAAACCCGCTCAATTTCCAAACGATCCCATCTTTTGCGTAGAATGAAGACACTTCAGCGTTAAGAGAATTCTCTTTTTTCAAGTTGGGGTTACCAATATAGTCGTGGTTGTCCATCCGGTTATAAAGATAAAATCCATAACGCTCTGAGGTAGTTGGCACCCGTTCGGTATAACCAAGACCCAAGGAAACTGAATAATTTCCACTCAGGTTATTTTTATACGTTAGCCCTCCACTTTTTAAGAAATCGCTTTCAGTTGCACTAGCATCATAACCTAAAACCTCTAACTGATTGATTCCTGTTTCAGAATCAAGGGAAGAAACGTTCACTTCACCACGGAAATACAGATCCATGTGATTTTCCTTGTTGAGCATCACATGATCTGAAATATAAATGCCGCCAACTGTTTGGTGGTTGCCTGGCCAGGTGAGCATATACATTGGCTCGCTGTTTTGTGGATACATGGTCATATCAGCAATCACATAATTATGATATAGATCTGCTTTTCCTGAAAGCTGATGCTTACCTGTCGGATTTAATTTAACATTAAAGAAAGCGCCCTGTGTCTGACTTTTCCCTGGCATGTCCATGTGCATGAAAATATCAGGTCGGTTTGAATCGTCCATTTGATGATTCACGCTGTTAGCATACGCTTTTACTTCATAATGTTCAACATTTCCTTGAGTGAAAAAACGCTTTAAGCTAAGCGATCCGATTCGGGCTTTTGCAGATCCTACATCCATAGGCAGAGCCGGATAACCAATATTCCAACCATCATCCCAAATAAAGTCTGCTTTCAGGAATAAGCTTTCTGAAAGATTATAGCGGGAAGAGACGGAGAAGTTTGCTTTTTCATATTGGGAGAAAGCAACTTTATTACCATCACCGTTCTGATAGTCGTTTGCCTTTCTGTAAGTTCCGGCAAACCGGATTGCCCAATTTTTCTCACTATAGTTCGTTACCAGGGTGTTTTGAAATGCCTGGGCAGCTGTATGGAAACCCGATGTAACTGATCCTGAAAAACTCCTCTCTCCTAATACTTTTGCATCTGCCACACCAAGATTAATCGTACCACCGATAGACGAGCCCATTTCTAATCCACTTGCACCATGCTCAACCCCAATTCGTTGAAGATTCATCGGTTCAATATAAATACTCACCGGATCCATTTTATCTGTGCAGGCACCAAACACTTTCATCCCATCTAAAACTAAATTAACCTGGCCGGAAGAAAAGCCGCGCAGGCTTGGCTCCATTCCAATCGGCCCTCTTCTAATCAAAGAAACCCCCTCCATCCGTGCTAAAATATCCTCTGTACTGGAAAGCTTGGAAGACTGATAAAATCTAGTCGACTTTTTAGCAGGTTGATCAGAGTTTATAATAACCTCATTCAGTTCCAATTGCTTCATTATTGAATCCGCTTGTTCCATTGTTTGCGCATATCCAAAGGAAAATCCTAGCACTCCAATAACCGAATAAAATATTTTTTGAATCATTTCTTATAAAATAAATTAGCTAAAAAATTGCTTGCATGAACTCGCATTTCCGAGGCCTTAAAAGGTTTGATCAAAAGAGGTAGTAATCTTTTCACCTTCAATGGTCAATTCAAGATTTACTCTCCATAAGCCCGACATGGTATAATTCAGCTTGCCTACATAGTGACCATCTGCTTTATGAACAGGATTTACATTATTGGGCGACCCATGATTATCCATATCAGGCATACGTGGGTCGATAATAATTTCTGCAGTTTGATAAGAAGGAAAGTTCATCATGGATTCTTGTCTGTGCAAAGTAAGATTGGCTTCATTCACTCCTATCTTGGGTGTTTCAGAAAGGTAAAAACTCAATACATACCGATTCCCATTTTTTGTAGTGATCGTTTTTACATTTGATTCCGTATTAGCTTTTACGTTGACAGGAACTGCAAAATTGATGACATCTTTATTTAGAGAAGTATAACTAATCAGCAGTTTCCACTTTCCGCTTTCTTCATTGCTGGCCATGGTAACAACGACTCCTCCTTCAAATAGACCATCGAGACCATCATTTCCTGATTTTACAGGATCCGCAGGAGAAGAATGGGACATTACTTCTCCGTTCATATTCATTTCCATCACTGAACTTAATGTAACCTGCCCATCTGTGAGGGACGAATTGGATTTATCTAAAAACTGTAAATAAACTTTTTCATATCCGGTTTCAATGGATTTATCACCCCATACAATGACACGTGTACTGCCTTGTATCTGCTCTCCTATTTTATAAAGCTCAAGTTTAACAATAGGATCAATTTTAACATCATCTTTACTACAAGACATAAGAAAAAGGCAGCACATAGCAATGCCAGAGAAAATATATTTTTTCATTTTTATAAGTTTAAGAATTAATAGAATAGCTTCTCTTTTTTAAGAAACTTGATTGATAGGTTACTTCAAATTTAAAGCACCACAATTTGATCTACCCTATATACTTCGGAGGATGAAATAAGGATGTTAACCAGATATAGGAATAATGACTTACTATCAAAGGAAGCTCGATAGATGGCTCCTCACTTTGAAATGATACCTGGTTGGGTACAGCAACTAAAAATGATGGGATTTCAATTTGTTGTTTTGCAGGCCTGGTCCCTTCTGTCTCAGGTTCACGGTCTTCTGCTTCCTGTAGTTTTTTGGCAAGAAAACACTGCCCGTCACAATGCAATTGAGGCTTTGCTTTATTCTCACAAAATACCTCTATAATATACGCTTTGTTTAATTGAAAATAGGTTAGAATGCCCAGCTTCATGAGAAATTGGAATCCCAATGCGAGTACTAAAGCCAAACCTACTATCTTTTTCATTACTTATAGCTAAACTACATAACACTGTAAAATTACCAGAAATATTAATGATAGTGTATGACGTCTGATTGGTAAATATATGATCTTAATCATTATTTCATAAGGTCATAACTGTCAGCTTATATTGGAATGATGGCTTAGAGGCTTAAAAGAATTATTATAAACACATTTCAATGAATATTTCGTTTTTTCCTACAGGTTTATTTGCATATTTTAAATTTAATGGTTTATATTTATGCCGAAAATAAAACTTAACAAATAATTTTGAAATGGGAGATTTTGACAAGAGAGATCGTGAAGAAGTTTTTTCAAAAAAAGTAAGAGCAGGAAAACGTACCTACTTTTTTGATGTAAAGGCGACTCGTGCTAACGATTATTATTTAACGATCACGGAGAGTAAAAAACGATTAGAAGACGGTGTGTTTATCAAACATAAGATCTTTTTATACAAAGAAGACTTTGAAAAGTTTGTTGAAGGTTTAAATGAAACTGTAGAATACATTAAAGAAAATCAAGAAGTAGTTGAAAAACGCTATGAGTTTTCTGAAAATGGATATTCAAACACAGAAGCTAAAACTGACGATTTTTCTTTTTAAAAATTAAAATATTTTAAAAACTGATAAGCTTTTAAAACTTATCAGTTTTTTTATGCAATTACTTTATACAATTAAATTAATTGCCATATCTATCTACCTCGTTAATCTTATTTTTAGCTCTGCTTTTACTTTTTATTAAGCTGACTACGATCAAAAATAAGCCGACAATCAATAAAACATGGATAGCTAATCCAACTACTTTAAAAATCAATCCGATTACCCAGGAGATTAATAATATTACTCCAAGAACTATTAAGGTATTTTTCATTTTATATTTTTTTTAAATGGTGATATTATCATTAACTAACTCTCACTAACTTCATCCACAGTCGTAGTTTCAATTGCACATAATTGCTAAATTGTATCTTTAATGATTTTTAATTTTTTAATAGCAAATACAAGTCCAAATATGGCTAATTCTATGTGGGTTATAAAAAAATCACTACTTTTGACCAAATAATATCCTGATGCAAAACTCAATTCTGTTAAGCGGATCTAAATTTCATATCACTATTCAGCGCCTTTGCCATCAATTGATTGAAAATCATCAAGATTTTTCAAATTCAGTTATTATAGGTATACAACCGCGAGGCGGCTATTTAGCAAATCGGATAGTTCAAGAGCTGAAAACAATACTTGCAGTAGACGACATTCCTTCCGGCGAACTGGATATAACCTTTTTTCGTGATGATTTTAGAATGAAGGGCTCCTTACCGCTATCTCCAAGTAATACCAACATGAACTTTATAGTAGAAAATAAAAAAGTGATCCTGGTAGATGACGTGCTTTGGACGGGAAGAACGATTCGGGCTGCTCTCGATGCAATTCAATCTTTTGGAAGGCCTCAAAAAGTAGAACTTTTGGTTCTTGTTGACCGTCGTTTTGCCAGACATCTGCCTATTGAACCTGACTATGTAGGCTTACCGGTAGATTCCATCAATTCACAAAAAGTAATCGTAAGCTGGAGTGAAGCCGATGAAAAGGATCAGGTTTTATTATTGAATGAAGAACATAATTAATCGCTTAAAATATCTTAATTCGAGAACAAAAGCATGAAAGAAGCAGTAGAGCAACTTAGCACCCGACATATATTAGGAATTAAGGATCTGAATGCGAACGACATTCAACTCATACTTGAAACTGCACAGACGTTCAAAGACGTTTTAAACAGACCGATTAAAAAAGTGCCCTCTTTACGCGATATAACGATTGCAAATATCTTCTTTGAAAATTCGACGCGTACGCGTTTGTCTTTTGAGCTTGCTGAAAAAAGACTTTCTGCTGATATTGTCAATTTTTCAGCGTCTTCATCTTCTGTAAGTAAAGGAGAGACCTTAATTGATACGGTGAATAATATCCTGGCAATGAAGGTGGATATGGTTGTTCTTCGCCATCCTTATCCGGGAGCTGGTGTCTTTCTGAAAAATCAAATAAACGCGCAGATTATCAATGCAGGCGATGGAGCACACGAACACCCTACACAAGCATTGCTGGATGCTTTTTCAATCCGCGAACGGTTAGGAGAAATAAAAGGAAAGAAAATCGCTATCATTGGCGATATATTACATTCGCGTGTAGCTTTGTCCAATATCCTTTGTCTGAAAAAACTTGGTGCTGAAGTGATGGTTTGTGGTCCGACAACATTAATCCCTAAATATATCCACTCTTTAGGAGTACTCGTTGAACACAACTTAATTAAAGCCTTAAACTGGTGCGATGTGGCAAATATGCTCCGAATACAGTTAGAAAGGCAAGAAATCGCATACTTTCCATCATTAAGAGAATACTCAATGATGTATGGCTTAAATAAACAGATTCTGGATTCTCTAGAGAAAGAAATTATAATTATGCATCCGGGACCGATTAACAGAGGAGTGGAAATTACCAGCGACGTAGCAGACAGCCATCATTCGATCATATTGGATCAAGTAGAAAACGGCGTAGCCGTAAGAATGGCTGCGTTATATCTCCTCGCTGCTCAACGTGGTTAAGCCTGCATATTCAAATAATAAGCATCAAATATATTTTTTAACCAGTATTACCGTTTAGTTAGTTGTACTGTTTATTAATTGTTAGGCATTTAATCAAGATTAATATATAAAAGAGCAATAATCATCTTATCTTAGCACAAAAGAATATTTTAAAATATGTTTAGAAAGTTCACGCAAATAAGTCTTGCACTTAGTTTAATAGCCGGGGGGGCTTATGCCCAACAAAGTGCATGGCAGGAAATAGACAATGCATACAAAAGCGGAATGGAGCTCTATGAAAAGGGCAAATATGTAGCTGCTGCCAAACAATTCGATAAAGTAGAAACTTCCAGGATTAAGTCCGTTATTCAGGAAGACGAACAAGCGGAAGTGAGTTTGCTAAAAGAAAAAGCCCGCTTTTACCAGGCGGTTTGTGCGCTTGAGATTGGTAATCTGGATGCTGAAAACCTGTTTCTAAAATTTATTAAAGACTATCCAACCAGTTCGAATGCAAAAGCAGCTTACTATCAGGTTGGCCGTTCTTACTTTGGACAAAAGAACTATGATAAAG
>Ga0160433_100470_pt1 | contig 20045 bp, 16 predicted proteins | sample HID1972K_E0MG_FD_108235 | JGI IMG/M metagenome (GOLD analysis project Ga0160433, IMG submission 108235) | Enriched pill bug-associated microbial communities from UW Madison campus, WI, USA - HID1972K_E0 MG | ecosystem: Host-associated > Arthropoda: Insects > Digestive system > Unclassified ... | reverse complement strand
TGCACCGCTTCTTCCACGAGAACGGCTTCAACTGGATCAGCACCCCGATCATCACCACCTCCGACGCCGAAGGCGCCGGGCAGATGTTCCGCGTCTCCACGCTGGACATGGTCAACCTGCCGCGCAACGACCGCGGCGAGGTGGACTTCAGCCGCGATTTCTTCGGCAAGGAAACCTTCCTGACCGTCTCCGGCCAGCTCAACGTGGAGGCCTACTGCCTGGCGCTGAGCAAGGTGTATACCTTCGGCCCGACCTTCCGCGCCGAGAACTCCAACACCACCCGCCACCTGGCCGAGTTCTGGATGATCGAGCCGGAAATCGCCTTCGCCGACCTGGCCGAGGACGCGCGCCTGGCCGAGCAGTTCCTGAAGTACCTGTTCCGCGCGGTACTGGACGAACGCGGCGACGACCTGGCATTCCTGGCCGAGCGCGTGGACAGGAACGCGATCACCAAGCTGGAAGGCTTCATCAACGCGCCGTTCGAGCAGATCGACTACACCGAAGCGGTCAAGCTGCTGCAGGCCTCCGGGAAGAAATTCGACTTCCCGGTGGAATGGGGCCTGGACCTGCAGACCGAGCACGAACGCTGGCTGACCGAGGAACACATCGGCCGCCCGGTGGTGGTGACCAACTATCCCGAGCACATCAAGGCGTTCTACATGCGCCTGAACGACGACGGCAGGACCGTCGCGGCGATGGACGTGCTGGCGCCGGGCATCGGCGAGATCATCGGTGGCAGCCAGCGCGAGGAACGCCTGGACGTGCTCGACGCGCGCATGGCGCAGTTCGGCCTGGACCGCGAGCATTACGGCTGGTACCGCGATTTCCGTCGCTACGGTTCGGTCCCGCATGCGGGCTTCGGCCTCGGTTTCGAGCGCCTGGTGGTGTATGTCTGCGGGTTGTCCAACATCCGCGATGCGATCGCCTACCCGCGCGCACCCGGCAGCGCCGAGTTCTGATCCCGCCCCTGGCCACGGAGGTCCTGCACCGATGACCCTGTTCTTCGCGCTGTGTTTCGTCGGCGTGGCGGTGGCCGGGTTCAGCGCCTTCGTGATCTTCTGGCCGCTGACCCTGGTGCACCTGCGCGACCGCCACCCCGGCCTGTCGCAGCACTTCGGCAGCGGCGCCTTCCTCAAGCCCGAAGCGCTGGGCTGGCTGCTGCGGCGCGGTTACCGCACGCAGGCCGACCGCGCGCTCTCCGGGCTGGCGACGCCGGCCTGGGTTTCGCTGCTGACCCTGCTGGCCGGACTGGGCATGGCCGCCCTGCTCTGGCTGGCCTCGCTCTGGTAATCACGAAATGAACGACGACACGCCTTTCCACGACAGCTGGTGGCTGGCCAGCCTGGGCAACACGCTGATCTGGGCCCGCCTGCGGGTGCGCCCGGCCGGCACCGCCGAGGTGCTGGACAGCGATGGCGCCACGCTCAGCTATGACAGCGAGGACACCGCGCGCGCGCAGTTGTTCGACGCCGAGTTCGTCGAGTTCGACGGACTGGACGAAGAGGACGCGCTGGTCCGCGGTTTCTCGCTGCACGAGGTGCGTCCGCCCCAGGCCGCCGACGATGAAGCCCTGCGTGGCCGCATGGTGCAGTCGCTCGGCCGGCGCGTCTGAGGTCCGATGTTCACCCCGCGCGCGTTCGCCGGCAGCGACCTGCACTGGCTTGACCGGCTGCTGGCACGCGATCCGTTCGTCACCCTGCTCACCACCGGCGATGACGGGCTGCCCGAGCTGACCCGGCTGCCGGTGCTGTACCGGCGCGATGGTGAACGCATCGAACTGCAGGGCCACTGGGCGCGCGCCAATCCACAGTCGCGCCGCAGCGGCAGCGCCAAGGTGCTGGTGGACGGGCCGCATGGTTATGTCTCCGCCAGCTGGTATCCGGACAAGGAGGCGGCCGCGCGGGTGCCGACCTGGAATTACGCCGCCGCCGAACTGCGCGGTACCCTGCAGTCGTTCGACGACACCGATGCGCTGGCCGCGCTGGTATCGGCCACCGGCGACCATTTCGAAGCCGGGGTCGGCCAGGACTGGCGCTTCGAGGCCCAGCGCGAGGACCACCGCAGCCAGCTGCGCGGCATCGTCGGCTTCCGTTTCGTGGCCGAACACGTGCAGCTGAAGCTCAAGCTCGGCCAGAACCATCCGCCGGCCAACCAGCAGGCGGTGATCGCCGCGCTGGAACAACGGCCTTCGGCGGCCTCGCACGAACTGGCGCGGTGGATGCGCGACGTCGCTGCCCCGCCACGCCCACCGACTTCCGACACGGACATACGATCATGAAAGACATCCACCAGCTGCTGCGCAACAACCGCGAGTGGGCCGACCGGATCGAAAAGGAAGATCCGGAGTTCTTCCACCAGCTGGCCAAGCAGCAGCATCCGGAATACCTGTGGATCGGCTGCTCCGATTCGCGCGTGCCGGCCAACCAGATCATCGGCATGGCGCCGGGCGAAGTCTTCGTCCATCGCAACATCGCCAACGTGGTGGTGCATACCGACCTGAACTGCCTGAGCGTCATCCAGTACGCGGTGGACCAGCTCAAGGTCAAGCACATCCTGATCGTCGGCCATTACGGCTGCGGCGGCGTGCATGCCAGCCTCAACAACGTGCGCGTCGGCCTGGCCGACAACTGGCTGCGGCACGTGAGCGACGTGGCGCAGAAGCATGCGTCCATCCTCGATGCGATCGAGGATCCGGATCTCAGGCATGCACGCCTGTGCGAACTGAACGTGATCGAACAGGTGTCCAACGCCTGCCGCTCGACCATCGTGCTCGATGCCTGGGCGCGTGGCCAGAAGCTGATGGTGCACGGCTGGGTCTACAGCCTGAAGGACGGGCGCGTGCGCGAGATGGGCATCGATGTCGGCCGTCCGGAAGACCTTGCGCAGGCGTATGCCACCGCGCTTTCCCACGTGCCGCGCAAGGGCCGGCGCGACTGATCCCCCGCTGGAGTCCCGCCATGCCTGCATCGCCGATCAACCTGTCCGCCTGGATCGAGGAACATCGCCACCTGTTGAAGCCGCCGGTCGGCAACAGGATGATCGAGAACGGCGACTTCATCGTGATGGTGGTCGGTGGCCCCAACGCGCGCACCGATTTCCATATCGACGAAGGCCCGGAGTGGTTCTACCAGCTCGAAGGCGAAATGGTGCTGAAGGTGCAGGAGGATGGCGCGGTGCGCGACATCCCGATCCGCGCCGGCGAGATCTTCCTGCTGCCCGGAGGCGTTCCGCATTCGCCGCGACGCCCGGCCGGCGGCATCGGGCTGGTGGTCGAGCGCAGGCGCCTGCCGCACGAGCGCGACGGCGTGGTGTGGTACTGCGAACGCTGCAATCATCGGCTGCACGGCGAATTCTTCCATCTGCAGAACATCGAGACCGACCTGCCGAAGGTGTTCAAGCGCTACCACGACAGCCTGGAGCTGCGTACCTGCGCGCAGTGCGGGCATGTCGATCCGCTGCCGGCCGCCGCCGCCGGTTGAATCCATCGCCTACGCCCCCGGCAGGGCCGACCCATGGTCGGCTCGCGTGCGCTGCGCGGTACACTTCAGGGCACGTCCGCCATGTTCGCATCCGCCATGCCTGAAACGCTCTCCCGTTCCCACGCCATCGCGCTGGACAACACCGATCCCCTGCGCGATCTCCGCGATGAATTCCTGATCCCACGCCATGGCGACGGCGAACAGACGTACTTCGTCGGCAACTCGCTCGGCCTGCAACCGCGTGGCGCGCACGCCGCCGTGCAGGAGGTGATGACGCAGTGGGCGGAACTGGCGGTGGAAGGGCATTTCACCGGGCCGACGCAATGGCTCTCCTACCACCGGCTGGTCAGCGCGCAGCTGGCGCGCGTGGTCGGTGCCCAGCCCGGCGAGGTGGTGGCGATGAACACGCTGAGCGTCAACCTGCACCTGATGATGGTGAGCTTCTACCGGCCCACCGCCGATCGTCCGGTGATCCTGATGGAGGCCGGTGCGTTTCCCACCGACCGGCATGCGGTCGAGGCGCAGATCCGTTTCCATGGTTTCGATCCGGCCGACTGCCTGGTCGAAGTGCAGCCGGATGCGCCGGGCGGCACGATCTCGATGCAGGCCATCGAGGAGGCGATCGCCCGCCATGGCACGCGCCTGGCGCTGGTGCTGTGGCCGGGCGTGCAGTACCGCACCGGGCAGGCGTTCGACCTGCATGCCATCACCCGGCTGGCACGCCAGCAGGGCGCCCGCATCGGTTTCGACCTGGCGCACTCGGTCGGCAACCTGCCGCTGCAGCTGCATGACGTGGCGCCGGATTTCGCGGTGTGGTGCCACTACAAATACCTCAACAGCGGACCGGGCGCGGTCGGCGGCGCGTTCGTGCATGAGCGCCACCACCGCGACACCACGCTGCCGCGCTTCGCCGGCTGGTGGGGCCATGACGAAGCGACCCGTTTCCAGATGGCGCCCGGGTTCACCCCCACCGTCGGCGCCGAAGGCTGGCAGCTGAGCAATCCGCCGATCCTCGGCCTGGCGCCGCTGCGCGCCTCGCTGGACCTGTTCGATCGTGCCGGCATGGACGCGCTGCGTACCAAGTCGCTGCAGCTGACCGGCCTGCTCGATGCGCTGGTGCGGGCGCGCCTGCCGCAGGTGCTGGAGCGGGTAACGCCGGCCGAACCGGAGCATCGTGGCTGCCAGCTTTCGCTGCGTGTGATCGGCGGACGCGAGCGTGGCCGCGCGCTGTTCGAACACCTGCGCGCGAACGGCGTGCTCGGCGACTGGCGCGAGCCCGATGTCATCCGCATTTCGCCCACCCCGCTCTACAACCGCTACCAGGACCTGCACCGCTTCGTCGACGAAGTGGACGCCTGGGCGGCGCGATGATGGCGTGCCGGAGACTGCGTTGAACACTCCCGCCCCGCGCCCGCTGACCATCGTCGGCGCCGGCCTGGCCGGCTCGCTGCTGGCCATCCTGCTGTCCCGCCAGGGCTGGAACATCACCGTCCATGAGCGTCGCGGCGACCCGCGCGTCAGCGGTTACGAAAGTGGCCGCTCGATCAACCTGGCGCTGGCCGAGCGCGGCCGCAACGCCCTGCGCCAGGCCGGCGACAACGTCGAGGCGGCGGTGATGGCGCGCGCGGTGATGATGCGCGGGCGCATGGTCCATCCGCGCGACGGCGGCCCGCCGCAGCTGCAGCGCTATGGCCGCGACGACAGTGAAGTGATCTGGTCGATCCACCGCCGCGACCTCAACGTGACCCTGCTGGAACTGGCCGAACAGGCCGGCGCCACCGTGCACTTCCATCGCCGCCTGCATACGGTCGATTTCGATGCCCGGCATGCGCGCTTCATCGACGACCGCGACGATACCCCGCACGACATCCAGTTCGACAGCCTGGTCGGCGCCGACGGGGCCGGCTCGGCGCTGCGCGCGGCGATGAACCGCCGCCAGCCGCTCGGCGAACGCATCGAGTTCCTGGACCACTCCTACAAGGAACTGGAAATCCCGCCCGCTGCCGATGGCGGTTTCCAGATCGAGCGCAACGCGCTGCACCTGTGGCCGCGCGGGCGCTACATGTGCATCGCGCTGCCGAACCATGAGGGCACGTTCACGGTCACCGTGTTCCTGCCCAACAAGGGCGATCCTGGTTTCAACACGGTCACCAGCGGCGAGCAGGCACAGGCGCTGTTCGCGCGCGACTTCGCCGATGCACTGCCGTTGATCCCGAACCTGCACGACGACTGGGATGCGCACCCGCCGGGCCTGCTCGGCACGCTGTACCTGGAGCGCTGGCATACCGACGATCGCGCGGTGCTGGTCGGCGATGCCGCGCATGCGATGGTGCCGTTCCATGGCCAGGGCATGAACTGCGCGTTCGAGGACTGCGTGGCGCTGGCGCGGCAGCTCGGCGGCGGCAACGACCTGCGCCGCGCCTACGCCGCCTACGAGGTCGAACGCGCGCCGAATGCATGGGCGATCCAGCAGATGGCGCTGGAGAACTACCTGGAGATGCGCGACCAGGTCGCCGATCCGTCGTTCCTGCTGCAGCGCGAGCTGGAGCTGGCGCTGCAGCAGCGCTGGCCGACGCGCTTCGTCCCGCATTACACCATGGTGACCTTCCTGCATACGCCCTACGCCGTCGCGCTGGAGCGCACGCGCATCCAGCGCCGCATCCTGCGCAACGCCACCGCCGGCATCGATTCGCTGCAGCAGCTGGACTGGGCGGCGCTCGGAGCCGAGATCCACGCCAAGCTGCCGGTACTGGAGGGCGCGCACTGATGAGCGACAGCTTCCTGTTCTACGACCTGGAAACCTTCGGCCAGGATCCGCGCCGCACCCGCATCGCCCAGTTCGCCGCGATCCGGACCGACGCCGCACTCAACGAGATCGACGCGCCGGTCAGCTTCTTCGTGCGCCCGGCCAACGACCTGCTGCCCTCGCCGTATGCCACCCTGGTCACCGGCATCACCCCGCAGCATGCGCTGGCCGAAGGCGTGAGCGAAGCCGAAGCGTTCGCACGCATCAACGAACTGATGAGCCGCCCCGGCACCTGCGCACTGGGCTACAACACCTTGCGCTTCGACGACGAGTTCGTCCGCCATGGCCTGTTCCGCAATTTCTTCGACCCCTACGAACGCGAATGGCGCAACGGCAACTCGCGCTGGGACCTGCTGGACATGCTGCGGCTGATGCACGCGCTGCGCCCGGAAGGCATCGCGTGGCCGAAGCGGGAAGACGGCGCGACTTCGTTCAAGCTGGAACACCTGGCCGAAGCCAATGGCGTGCGCGATGGCGACGCCCACGAAGCGCTGTCCGACGTACGCGCCACCATCGGCATGGCACGGTTGTTCCGCACAGCCCAGCCGCGGCTGTGGGACTATGCGCTGCGCCTGCGCGACAAGCGCTTCGTCGGCGGCATGCTGGACGTCACCGCGCTGCAGCCACTGCTGCACATCTCCATGCGCTACCCGGCCTCGCGGCTGTGCGCCGCGCCGGTGCTGCCGCTGGCGGTGCATCCGCACATCAACAACCGCGTGATCGTGTTCGACCTCGACGGCGACATCGATGCGCTGCTCGACCTGCCCGCCGACACCATCGCCGAACGCCTGTACCTGCGCGCCAGCGAACTGCCCGACGGCGTGGCGCGGGTACCGCTGAAGGAAGTCCATGCCAACAAGGTGCCCGCGCTGGTGGCCTGGAACCACCTGCGTGCCGACGACCACGCGCGCCTCGGCCTGGACGTGACCGCGATCATGGACAAGGTCGAACGGCTGCGCCCGCATGCGCCCCAGCTTGCCGAGAAGGCGCGGCAGGTCTATGCGCGGCAGCGCGAGGGCGGGCCGGCCGACGTCGATGCGTCGCTGTACGACGGCTTCCTCGGCCAGGGCGACAAACCGCTGCTGGCCCGCGTGCGCAGCACCGCCCCGCACGCGCTGGCCGCGCTGGAAACACAGTTCAACGATCCGCGGCTGCCGGAACTGCTGTTCCGCTATCGTGCCCGCAACCATCCCGAAAGCCTCGATGCGGCCTCGCGCGAGCGCTGGCAGGCCTATCGCCGCCAGCGCCTGCTCGGGGACGACGCGCTGGGCGAACTGAACCTGGCGCAGTACCGGCAGCAGATCGACACGATCGCCGCCGAACCGTCCGATGATCCGCGCCGCCCGGCCCTGCTGCAGGCATTGCGCGACTGGGGCATGCACCTGCAGGAGGACCTGTGAGCCGTTACTTCTCCGATGCCAGCCTGGCCTTCCTGCGCGCGCTCGCGCTGCATAATGAAAAAGCCTGGTTCAACGAACACCGCCCGCAGTATGAAGAGCACGTGCGGCAGCCATTCCTGCGCCTGCTCGGCGACCTGCAACCGGCGCTGGCCGAGGTCAGCCCGCATTTCCGCGCCGATACCCGCACCGTCGGCGGCTCGCTGTTCCGCATCCATCGCGACGCGCGCTTCTCCAACGACAAGTCGCCGTACAAGCTGTGGCAGGGCGCGCGGTTGTTCCATCAACGCCGGCGCGAAGTGGCCGCCCCCTCGTTCTACGTGCACCTGCAGCCGGGCGCGAGTTTCGTCGGCGCCGGCCTCTGGCATCCGGAACCGGACACGCAGCGGCGCATCCGCCATTTCATCCTCGACAACCCGGGCAGCTGGAAGCAGGCCGCGCACGCACCGGCCCTGCGCCGCCGCTTCGATTTCGAGCAGGCCGAAAAGCTGGTCCGCCCGCCGCGTGGCTTCCCCGCCGATTTCGAGTTCATCGACGACCTCAAGCATCGCAACTGGGTGATGTGGCGTGCGCTGGACGATGCCACCATGACCGGGCCACGCCTGCTGTCCACGCTCGGCAAGGACCTGGCCGCGCTGGGACCGTTCGTGGATTACCTGTGCGCGGCGTTGGACCTGGAGTTCTGAGCACGATGCCGACGCCACTGCCACAACAACGCAGGCCGCTGGGACGCACCGGGCTGCAGGTATCGCCGGTGGGCCTGGGCTGCTCGGGCTTCTGGGGCCACCGCCGGTTTGCCGAAGCCGAGGCCGCGCGGGTGGTGGCGCACGCGCTGGAGCGCGGCGTCAACCTGCTCGATACCGGCCACAACTATTCCGGCTTCCATGCCGAACCGCGGCTCGGCCGCATCCTGCGGCCGCTGCTGCGGCGCTTTCCGCGCGATTCGCTGGTGATCTCCAGCAAGGGCGGCACGCTGACCGGGCAGGCCGGCATCAGCGGTGCCGAACAACGCGATTTTTCGCCGGTGGCGATCACCCGCAGCTGCGAAGCCTCGCTGCGCAATCTCGGCCTGGATCATCTGGACGTCTACCAGCTGCATGGCATCGCCGGGCATGAAATCACCGATGCGCTGATGGATGCCCTGCAGCGGCTGCGCCAGCGTGGGCTGGTCGGCCACATCGGCATCAACACCCATTCGGCGCAGACGCTGCACTGGCTGCTGGCCCACCCGCAGGCATTCGACGTGGTGCTGCTGGACTTCAACGCCCTGCAGCAGGACCGCGCCGCGCTGATCGCGCGCCTGCATGCGGCCGGCATCGGCGTGCTGGCCGGCACCGTGCTGGCACAGGGCCACCTGCTGCCGCCGCGGCCACGGCTGCCGCGGCTGGCCGATGGCTGGTACCTCGCCCGCGCATGGCTGAAGCCCAGCAGCCGGCGGCTGATGCACAGCGCCCGCGCGATGCGCCACGCGCTCGCCGGAATCGCCTCGCAGCACCCGGCGCAGACCGCCTTCGCCTACGTGCTGCAGCATCCCGGAGTGGCGGCCGGCATCCTCGGCACCACGCGCGTGGACAGCCTGGACCAGGTGCTGCGCACCGATCCGGACGCACTCAGCGCCGAAGAGCGCGGGCGGCTGGAAGCGGCCTTCGGCGATGGCAGCGGTTCGCCCAGTCACTGAGGCTTAACCCATCGCGGCCGCGGATGCGGCAGGCTGTGCGCCATGAAGAAGCCTGTCGCGATCGTGGTGCTGTTGCTGCTGGCCGTGTCGGCCTGGTGGTTTGGCGGACCGTATCTCACCGTCCACGGCCTGGCACGGGCGATCGAACACCGCGACACCACGCGCCTGGATCGCTACGTGGACTTTCCGCGCGTCCGCCTCGGCCTGCGTGCGCAGCTCAGCGACTACATGGTTCGCCAGGCCGGTCCCGATGTATCGGCCAGTCCGTTCGGCGCGCTGCTGTACGGGCTCGGCGACCAGCTTGGCGGCGCGGCGGTGGACACGCTGATGACGCCGGCCGGCATCGGCGCCCTGTTGCAGGGCCACGTGCTGTACAAGCGCGGCCGCAACGAACTCCGCAACGGAGATGCCTGGGCGCCGACCGAACCGGCACGGCCGCTGAAGGAAGCACGGCATCGCTTCGAACGGCTGGACCGGTTCGTGGTCGATGTCGATCGCGGGCCCGGCGAGCCACCGCTGCAGATCGTGCTTGAACCGCAGGGACTCCGATGGAGGGTGGTCGACCTGCGCCTGGGCCTGGCGGGACCGTAGGGCCGGCTTCAGGGGCCTTCGTTGGCGACGCCGTGCGGCACGTGCCCGGCCGCCACATGCTCGCGTGCGCTGTCGATGTTGTGCTGCGAATCGTCGAAGAAGATGTCGGCCCCGAACGCCTGCAGGAACGGACCCTTGTGGCGGCCGCCGAGGAACAGCGCCTCGTCCAGCCGCACGCCCCACTCGCGCAGCGTGCGGATCACCCGCTCATGGGCCGGTGCCGAACGCGCGGTGACCAGCGCGGTACGGATCGGTGCGTCCTCGCCGGAAGGAAAGACCTCCTGCAGCGTGTGCAGTGCCGACAGGAAACCGCGGAACGGGCCGCCGCTCAGTGCTTCGCGTGCGCGCTCGCGTTCGTGCCGGCCGAATGCTTCCACGCCCTGCTCGCGGGAAATGCGTTCGCTCTCGTCGCCGAAGATCACCGCATCGCCATCGAAGGCGATGCGCAGCTGGCCGGCGGGCCGCTGCATGTCGATGCCCTGCCCGGCCGCGGCGGCCGCCGTTTCGCCCGGCGGCTTGGGCAGGATGGTGGCCGCGGCGATGCCATGCCGCAGTGCGCTGCGCACCGATTCGGGATTGGCCGAAAGGAACAGGTCGGTACCGAACGGCTTGACGTAAGGCCAGGTCGGCTCGCCGGCGGTGAAGGTGGCGCGGATGATGTCCAGCCCGTAGTGCTGGATCGAATTGAAGATGCGCAGGCCGGTATCGGCGGAGTTGCGCGACAGCAGGATCACTTCCACCCGCGGATTCTCCGGGCCCGCGCCCTGGTTCAGCGCGAGCAGCTTGCGCACCACCGGGAATGCCACGCCCGGGCCGAGCACGTCATCCTCGTGCTTGCGCTGGTACTCGGCGTAGGCGTCCACGCCCTGGCTCTCGAACAGCACGTGGCTCTCCTCGAGGTCGAACAGCGCGCGCGAGGTCACCGCCACGGTCAGCAATCGGGGGGAGTTGTCGCCCATCGGCATCGGTTCCTTGCGGCAGCCGGCGGTTGCCGGCCGCCCATTGTCGCTCAGAAAATGAACTGTTCGGACAGGATCCGGTCTTCCAGGTTGTGTTCGGGGTCGAACAGCAGGGTGACCCGGCGCTCGCGCGATTCGCGGATCGTCACCTCCACCACGTCGCGGGTTTCATGCGAATCGGCGGTCACGCTGACCGGTCGCTTGTACGGGTCCAGCACGCGGAAGCGCACCTCGGTGTCGGCCTTGAGGATGGCACCCCGCCAGCGCCTTGGACGGTAGGGCGCCAGCGGCGTGAGTGCGATGGTATGCGAACCCAGCGGCAGCACCGGGCCGTGCGCGGAGTAGTTGTAGGCGGTGCTGCCGGCCGGCGTGGCCACCAGCACGCCATCGCCGATCAGCTCGGCGACGCGTTCCTGGCCATTGAGGTCGATGCCGATGTGCGCGGCCTGGCGCGTCTGCCGCAGCAGGGACACATCGTTGTAGGCCAGCGAACCGGTGGTGGTGCCGGATTCGGTCAGCGCCACCATCTCCAGCGGGCGCAGGTTCGCCGGCTCGGCGCGGCCGATGCGCGCGGCCACGTCGTCGTCGCCACGGTACTGGTTCATCAGGAAGCCGACGGTTCCCAGTTTCATGCCGAACACCGGCTTGCCGAGATGGCCATGGCGATGCAGGGTCTGCAGCATGAAACCATCGCCACCCAGCGGGCACAGCACGTCGGCCTGTTCCGGCTCGTGGTCGCCATGCCGCGCCACCATCGCCGCGCGCGCGTTCTGCGCGGCCTCGGTGCTGCTGGCAAGGAAGGCGATGCGGGGGGAGTCGCTCATCGGTGGATCCGGGGGAAAGGCATGGTGAAGAGCATAACCGAGCTGCAACCCGGCGCAGTGGTACTGCCGGATCCCGGGCATGCGCTTGCCGAAAACAAGACGGCCCCGCTTCCGCGGAGCCGTTCCGTGTTTGCCAGGCCGGGCAGAACCCGGCTCCGCGAGCGCTTACGCGCCGTGCGCGGCGAGCTGGCCCAGTCGCTGGACGGCGACCGAGACGGTCGGGTAGTCCAGGGTCTTCTGCTCGGCCAGTTCGGCCAGCATCGCCAGCGTGAAGCGCAGGCTGCTGTCATCGCGACCGATCCATGCCGCGACCTTGGCCTCGGCACCGGACGCACGCATCGACAGCACCTGGCCGGCCAGGTTGCGATGGTGCGCGGCCAGTTCGTCGCGCAGCACGCCACGTGCCACCGCGTGCCAACGGCCGTTGACCTCCAGCGCGTCGATCTGCTCGAACAGCCACGAAAGGCTCAGCGCCTCGCCCAGGCGGAAGTGGATCTTGGAAACATCCACCGGCTTGAGCTTGCGGGTGCGCGCCAGTTCGATGATGTCGAACGCCGGTTCCAGGAAGTGCAGCTCGGCCAGCTGCTGCGACAGCGCCGCCGGCAGGCCCTTCTCGTTCCACTGCTGCACCAGCGCTTCATAGGTCGGACGCTGCGAGTCCGGCAGTACGCCGGAGGCGACGCGGATGTCGTTGAACGGGCCCTGGTAACGGTCCACCGCCTCGGTGATGCCCGGCATCGGGCCCGGGCGCGACAGCAGCCAGCGCACGAACGAACGCTGCAGCTTCCAGATCACTTCCAGCGCATCGATCTGCACCGATTCCGGCAGCGTGCCGTCCAGCGCATCGATCTGCGCCCACAGCGCGCGCGCATCCAGCGTTTCGCGGCTGATGGTATAGGCCTTGGCGACCTCGGCGATGGAACGCCCGGTGTCTTCCTGCATGCGCATCAGGAAGGTGGCGCCCATGCGGTTGATGGTCTGGTTGGTCACCGCGGTGGCGATGATCTCGCGCTTCAGGCGGTGGCGCTCCATCGCATCGGCATACTTCTTCTGCAACGGCTGCGGGAAGTAGCGCTGCAGTTCCTTGGACAGGTACGGATCTTCCGGGATGTCCGAATCCAGCAGCTGGTTGAACGCCACCAGCTTGGAATAGGACAGCAGCACCGACAGTTCCGGGCGGGTCAGGCCCAGGCCACGCGCCTTGCGCTGGGACAGCTCGGCGTCGGACGGCAGGAACTCGATCTGCCGGTCCAGCAGGCCCTGCTGCTCCAGCGTGCGGATGAAGTGCTGCTTGGAGCCCAGGCGCTTGACCGCCATCCGCTCCATCAGGCTCAGCGCCTGGTTCTGGCGGTAGTTGTCGTTGAGCACCAGCCCGGCGACTTCATCGGTCATCGACGCCAGCAGCTTGTTGCGCTGTTCGACGGTGAGCTTCTTCGCGCGCACCACGTCGTTGAGCAGGATCTTGATGTTCACCTCGTGGTCTGAGGTGTCCACGCCGGCGGAGTTGTCGATGAAATCGGTGTTCAGCAGGACACCGCACTGCGCGGCCTCGATGCGGCCGAGCTGGGTCATGCCGAGGTTGCCGCCCTCGCCCACCACCTTGCAGCGCAGCTCGTTGCCGTTCACGCGCAGCGCGTTGTTGGCGCGGTCGCCGACATCGGCGTGCTGCTCGCTGGTGGCCTTGACGTAGGTGCCGATGCCGCCGTTCCACAGCAGGTCCACCGGCGCCTTCAGGATGGCGCTCATCAGGTCGTTCGGCGACAGCGCCTTGACGCCGTCATCCAGACCCAGCGCCTCGCGCACCTGCGGGGTGATCTCGATCGACTTCAGCGAACGCGGGTAGATGCCGCCGCCCTTGCTGATCAGCGTGCCGTCATAGTCGGCCCAGCTGGAACGCGGCAACGCGAACATGCGCTCGCGCTCGACGAACGAGCTCGCCGCATCCGGGTTCGGGTCCAGGAAGATGTGGCGATGGTCGAACGCCGCGACCAGGCGGATGTGGCGCGACAGCAGCATGCCGTTGCCGAACACATCGCCGGACATGTCGCCGACACCGGCCGCGGTGAAATCCTGGCTCTGGCTGTCATGGCCGAGCGCACGGAAGTGGCGCTTGACCGATTCCCACGCACCGCGCGCGGTGATGCCCATGCCCTTGTGGTCGTAGCCGACCGAACCACCGGAGGCGAACGCATCGCCCATCCAGAAGCCGTGCGCGATGGCCAGGCCATTGGCGATGTCGGAGAACGTCGCGGTGCCCTTGTCGGCCGCCACCACCAGGTACGGATCATCCATGTCATGACGAACCACGTCCACCGGCGGCACGATGCGGTCGTTGACGATGTTGTCGGTGATGTCCAGCAGGCCCTGGATGAACAGCTTGTAGCAGGCCACGCCGTTGGCGAACACCGCATCGCGGTCGCCGCTGGCCGGCGGCGTCTTGGCGAAGAACCCGCCCTTGGCACCGACCGGCACGATCACCGTGTTCTTGACCATCTGCGCCTTGACCAGGCCCAGCACCTCGGTGCGGAAGTCTTCGCGACGGTCCGACCAGCGCAGGCCGCCACGCGCCACCGCGCCGAAGCGCAGGTGGGTGCCTTCCACGCGCGGGCCGTACACGAAGATCTCGCGGTACGGACGCGGCTTGGGCAGGTCCGGCACCAGCGCCGAATCGAACTTGAAGCTGATGCAGTGCCCATGCCGGCCCTCGGCATCGGTCTGGTAGTAGCTGGTGCGCAGGGTGGCGTCGATCACGCCCATGAAGCTGCGCAGGATACGGTCCTCGTCCAGGCTGGAGACGCGGTCCATCAGCTTCAGCAGCGCATCGCGCGCGGCCTGCATCTGGCCGTCGCGGTTGCCCTTGCGTGCATCGACGACCGTGGCGAGCACCTTCAGGGTGGCTTCGTCGCCGGCGGCGAGCACGTCCAGGTGCGCCTTCAGCGCGGCCTGGCCGGCCGCGATGTCGGCCTTGCTCTCGTTGCCGGTGGCCGGATCGAAGCGCGCTTCGAACAGCTCCACCAGCAGGCGGGCCAGCAGCGGGTAACGGATGAAGGTGCCTTCCACGTACGCCTGCGAGAACGGCACGCCGGTCTGCAGCAGGTACTTGCAGTAGCCGCGCAGCATGGCGACCTGGCGCCAGTGCAGGCCGGCGGCCAGCACCAGGCGGTTGAAGCCATCGTTCTCGGCATCGCCGTGCCACACCCGCGCGAAGGTCTCGCCGAAGGCCGCATCCACGCTCGCGGCGTCGATGGAACCAGCGATCGATTCGACCTCGAAGTCCTGCACGTAGACCGGCGCGTTGTCCACCGAGAGCCGGTACGGCCGCTCGGCGATGACCCGCAGGCCCATGTTCTCCATCATCGGCAGCGCGTCGGACAGCGGAATGTCGTCCAGCTGGCGGTACAGCTTCAGGCGCAGGCCTTCGCCCACCGACTGCAGGCTCAGGCGCAGGTCGTCCGGACCGGTCAGCGCATCCAGCTGGCTGACGTCGTGGGCGGCCACCGCGGTGCTGTTGTCTTCGATGTAACCGGCCGGCAGCGCCTTGCCGATGCGCGCGGCGATGCGCAGGCCTTCGCTCTCGCCATGGCCGGCAACCAGCGCCTCGCGCAGGTCGTCCTGCCAGTTGCGCAGCAGGTGGGCCAGTTTCTGTTCCAGTTCGACGGTGTCGACATCCAGCATCTGGCCCGGCTTCGGACGCACGATCAGGTGCACCTGGGCCAGCGGCGAATCGCCCAGCACCACCGAGCTGTCGACATGTTCGCCGTGCAGCGCATCTTTCAGCATCGCTTCGATGCGCAGGCGCACGTCGGTATTGAAGCGTTCGCGCGGCAGGTAGACCAGCGCGGAAATGAAACGGCTGTACTTGTCGCGGCGCAGGAACAGGCGGCTGCGAACGCGCTCCTGCAGGCCGAGCACGCCCATCGCGGTGCGGTGCAGTTCGTCCTCGCTGGACTGGAACAGCTCCTCGCGCGGCAGCGTTTCCAGGATGTGGCGCAGCGCCTTGCCGCTATGGCTGGCGGCGGACAGCCCGGACTGCGCCATCACGTTCTCATAGCGCTGGCGCACCAGCGGAATTTCCCACGGGCGGCGGTTGTAGGCGCTGGAGGTGAACAGGCCGAGGAAGCGCTGCTCGCCGATGATCCGGCCGCGGGCGTCGAACGCCAGCACGCCGATGTAATCCATGTAGCCGGCGCGGTGCACGCGCGAGCGCGCGTTGGTCTTGGTCAGGATCAGCGCGTCCTTCAGCCCGGAGGTGGTGTTCAGGCCCTGCGCGGCCAGGGTCTTGACCGGGCGCGCGGCGGACTTGTCCTTGCCGCGCATCAGGCCCAGGCCGGTGGCGTCCAGCGGCGCCAGCACGTCTTCCTTGCCCTGCTTCTCCACGCGGTATTCGCGGTAACCGAAGAAGGTGAAGTGGTTGTCGGCGGCCCACCGCAGGAATTCCTGCGCCTCCCTGCGCGAGGCGTCGTCCACCGGCAACTGCCGGCTGCCGAGGTCGTCGGCCAGCGCCAGCGCCTTCTCGCGCATCGGCTGCCAGTCGCGCACGATCGCGCGGACTTCGTCCAGCGCGCGGACGATGGTCTTCTCCACCGCGGCCATCGCTTCGGCCGGCTGGCGGTCGATCTCCAGCAGCATCACCGATTCGGCCTCGCCCTCGCCGACCCTGGCCAGCTTGCCGGCCTTGTCGCGGCTGAAGCGGATCACCGGATGCCCCAGCACATGCACGCCCACGCCCTGTTCGGCCAGCGCCATGGTCACGGTATCGACGAGGAACGGCATGTCATCGTTGACGATCTGCAGCACGGTGTGCGGCGATTCCCAACCGTTGCCCTTGGCGGTCGGATTGAACACGCGGACGTTGGCCTTGCCCGGCTTGCGGCTGCGCGCGAACTCCAGGGTATCGGCGGCCAGCGCGGCCCAGGCGTCGGGGCTGTGGTGCGGAAACTCGTCCGCTTCCATGCGCTTGTAGAAACCCGTCGCGAAGGCAACCGCCTCGGCCTGCCCGGCCGCCGGGTATCGCTTGCGCAAGGCCGTGTACACCGGTTCCAGGGAGAAACCTGCCACCGACGGAAGCGGGTTGCTGGCTGGTGCGGACTTGTTTTTCGCGGTTTTGACGGCAGTCTTTTGCGGTTTCATGGCAGAGCGATGCGTGTTGCCCAGTTGGGAAAATGAAATTGTAGCCCTGTTGCAGGGAAAGGCCTTGCTGCAGGACGGAATATCCGGCGCCGGGTTGGGTGCGGTTTACATCCGCGCCGCGGCGGCCATCGTGGTCGACGGGGGACAGCCCGGACGGCGCCGCCCGACGGCCGCGCCAGTGTCGGCGCGATATGTTGCCGGATGACGTAGAAAGTCCGCCCGGTACGATTCCACAATTCTGAACTGGACGGTATAGTCCACCTCGTGAACTCCTCCCCGCCTCCCGCATCCGACATGGACGCGCGCGACCTGCGCGTGTTCGATGCCGTGCGCGAGCTGATCGCGCGCCAGGGCATCCGCATGAGCATGGAAGCGCTGGCGCAGCAGGCCGGCTGCTCCAAGCAGACCCTGTATTCGCGTTACGGCAGCAAGCAGGAACTGATGCGGCGCGTGGTCGAGCGCCATGTATGCCGCGCCACGGCCGCATTGCGGGCGCTGCATGGCGATGACCTGCGTGGCAGCCTGCTGCAGTTCGCCACCGATTACCTGGACCACGCCAGCCAACCGCACGTGGCGCAGGCCTGCCGGTTGATTTCCGCCGATGCCGCGCAGTTTCCCGACGAGGCCCGCGCGCTTTACCGCGATGGCACCGGCGCGCTGACCGCGCATCTGGCTGAATGGTTGCTGGCGGCCTGCGCGCGTGGCCAGCTCAGGCATGACGACCCGCACTTCATGGCCGAGCTGCTGATCAGCATGATCGGCGGCCAGGATTTCGACCGCCAGCGCCTGCACATGCCCCACCGCGACGAAGCCGCCGCGCGCCGGCGCTGGGCCGAATTTTCCGTCGACAGCTTCCTGCGCGCATTCGCGCCCGCAGCGTCGGCCCCACCGCATTCAAACCAACACCGGAGTTTCTCCTGATGATCGCCCCGCTCCGCACCCTCGCCTTGACGTGTGCCGTCGCTCTCGCGCTGGCCGCCTGCAAGCAGCCCGAACAGCAGACGCCGCCGCCGCCGGAAGTGGGCGTGATCGATGCAAAGCCGCAGACCCTGCCGCTGCAGCGCGAGCTGGTCGGCCGCCTGTCCCCCTACCGCAGCTCCGACGTGCGCGCCCGCGTGCCCGGCGTACTGCTCAAGCGCGTCTACCAGGAAGGCAGCGAGGTCAAGCAGGGCCAGACCCTGTTCCTGATCGACCCGGCGCCGCTGCGCGCCGAACTCAACGCCTCCGAGGCACAGCTGGCGTCGGCGAAGGCCTCCTACGCCAATGCCAAGGTCGCCGCCGACCGCGCGCGCTCGCTGGCACCGCAGGCCTACGTATCCAGGGCCGACCTGGACAACGCCGAATCGGCCGAGCGCACCGCGCAGGCTGCGATGAAGCAGGCCGAGGCGGCGGTGAGCAGCTCGCGCATCAGCCTGGGCTACACCGAAGTCACCGCGCCGATCAGCGGCGTGGCCGGCAAGCAGCAGGTGACCGAAGGCGCGCTGGTCGGCCAGGGCGACGTGACCCTGCTGACCACCGTGGACCAGCTCGATCCGCTGTACGTGAACTTCTCGCTCAGCGTGGACGAGCTGTCGCAGCTGCGTGCGGCGCAGGCCAAGGGCGCGCTGGCCCTGAGCGGCGACGGCAAGGCCACCGTGCAGGTCAAGCTCGCCGACGGCAGCACCTACGGCGAGAGCGGCACGCTGGACTTCTCCTCCACCACCGTGGACCCGACCACCGGCGCGGTGTCGCTGCGCGCGGTGCTGCCGAACCCGGACCGGATCCTGCTGCCGGGCTCCTTCGTGAGCTTCCAGGCCACCCTGGGCGAGCGCAACAACGCCTACCTGGTACCGCAGCCGGCACTGCTGCGCGATGCCACCGGCGGCTACCTGATGGTGGTCGGCAGCGATGGCAACGTGGTCCGCCGCAACGTCAGGACCGAAGGCGCGCAGGACGGCAACTGGCTGGTCACCGAAGGCCTGCAGCCGGGCGACAAGGTCGTGGTCGCCGGCACCCAGAAGGTCAAGGAAGGCGCACCGGCCACCGCCAAGCCGTGGACGCCGGCGCAGGGCAACGGCGAAGGCCAGCCCGCCGCCGGCCAGGCCCCGGCGCAGGCGCCTGGCGCAGCGCAGGACGATGCCCAGCCGGCCGCACCGGAACAGGCCCCCGCCGACCCGCAGGCCGCGCCGGCCTCCGACTCGAACACGCAGTAACGGGAATCCTCCGTCATGCCTAAATTTTTCATCGAACACCCGGTCTTCGCCTGGGTTGTTGCGATCCTGATCTCGCTCAGCGGCGTGATCGCGATCCTCAACCTCGGCGTGGAGTCCTATCCCAGCATCGCCCCGCCGCAGGTGACCGTGCAGGCCACCTATCCGGGCGCCAGCGCGGATACCACCGAAAAATCGGTCACCCAGGTGATCGAGCAGCAGCTGACCGGCATCGACCACCTGCTGTACTTCAGCTCGTCATCCTCGTCCAACGGGCGCGCCAACGTCACCCTGACCTTCGAGACCGGTACCGATCCGGACATCGCCCAGGTGCAGGTGCAGAACAAGGTGTCGCTGGCCACGCCGCGCCTGCCTTCGGAAGTGACCCAGCAGGGCGTGGTGGTGGCCAAGGCCAACGCCGGCTTCCTGATGGTGGTCGCGCTGCAGTCCGATTCGGCCGCGATCACCCGCGATGCGCTGAACGACATCGTCGGTTCGCGCGTGCTCGACCAGGTCTCGCGCATTCCCGGCGTGGGCAGCACCCAGCAGTTCGGTTCCGAGTACGCCATGAACATCTGGCTCAACCCGGAACGCATGCAGGGCTATGGCCTGTCGGCGAGCGAGGTGCTGGCCGCCGTACGCTCGCAGAACGTGCAGTTCGCCGCCGGTTCGCTGGGCTCGGACCCGACCCCGGAAGGCCAGCATTTCACCGCCACGGTCTCCGCCGAAGGCCGCTTCAGCACGCCGGAGGAATTCGAGAACATCATCCTGCGCGCCAACGAGGACGGCTCGCGCGTGCTGCTCAAGGACATCGCGCGCGTTGCCTTCGGCGCCAACAACTACGGCTTCGACACCCAGTACAACGGCAAGCCGACCGGTGCGTTCGCGATCCAGCTGCTGCCGGGCGCCAACGCCCTGAACGTGGCCGACGCGGTGCGCGCGAAGATGGACGAGCTGCAGCCCAGCTTCCCGGCCGGGGTCACCTGGTTCTC
>Ga0160433_100469_pt1 | contig 20145 bp, 21 predicted proteins | sample HID1972K_E0MG_FD_108235 | JGI IMG/M metagenome (GOLD analysis project Ga0160433, IMG submission 108235) | Enriched pill bug-associated microbial communities from UW Madison campus, WI, USA - HID1972K_E0 MG | ecosystem: Host-associated > Arthropoda: Insects > Digestive system > Unclassified ... | reverse complement strand
TGGCGAAGTTCACGGTGGGCCTGCGGGTGACGCGGGAAGCCGAGACCGAAGGCCTCGATCTCGCCGAGCATGGCGAGCGCGCCTACAATTAACCGAATTCGGCGGGGGCCGACCGGGCCCCCGCTGTCCGATGTTCCTCCTGCGAACACCTCTGGCCGGTGCCTTGTGCACCGGCCTTTTTTGTTGTTCGCGCCACGCTTTCATCTGGTGTCAGCCGGCAGGTCGTCGCATGATCCGCTACAGCAGGAGGTGCTCGATCATGCCCATCGAACTCACGATTCTGGCCTGGGGCTGTGTGCTTGGCCTCGTCCACATCTTCGCCGCCATCCGGGTGAAGACCGCTCAATATGGCACGGCATGGAATATGGGCGCGCGGGACGAATCGCTTCCTGAGCCCAGGCCTCTCATCGGCAGGTTGAGCCGGGCGCAGGCCAATTATTTCGAGACTTTCCCACTCGTCGCGGTGGCAATCCTGATTGATGCGCACGCCGGACTCTTCGACCGCTGGACAGCCTGGGGCGCGGTCTTGTGGCTAGGCGCACGGATCGTTTACCTGCCACTCTATGCGGCGGGCGTGCCGGTGGCGCGCACAATCGCTTTTGGCATCAGCATGGTTGGATTGGCGATGCTGCTCTGGCCGCCGCTGCGCCTGACGTTCTAAGACCGCAAGGCGCGCGCGCCATCAGCCCCTGGCGGCAAGCGCGTGCATCATTTCTCGAATCGGCGTGACGTCATAGCCGGCAGCGGCCGCCGTTTCGGCAATCTCATCCGGTGAATCGCCGGCTCGAGCGCGAACAAGGCACCAGAGCAGCGTGCTGCGTGTGCCCGAGCGGCAGTAGCAGAGCGTCTTGCCATCGGCGTTTGCCCCCAGCGCCTCGTCCAGAGCATCGAGCTGCCAAGGCGCGAATCCGCTGTGCGTCACCGGAATGGCGACATAGGCGATGCCCGCTGCACGAGCCGCCGTCTCAATCTCCGTGCCGGGCGTCTGGTCCGGGGATTCGCCTTCTGGGCGGTTGTTGACAATGAGCGTGACGCCCAGCTCTCCAGCGCGCGCGATGGTATCGAGGCCGATCTGCGGCGCAACGAAGATGGCGGGGGTGAGGGGCCTGAGCATGGCTGTCTCCAAGGGAGTTGAAGGGAACGTCCCTACCCGCCGGTGTGCGGGCTATGCAAGGCCGACAGGGCTCGGGCAGGGGCATCTAGCAAGACATGGCATGCAATTTCTGCATGTATGAACCCAGGAGTGCAATTGACTGCATGTTGCAGTGCACCATATAGGGCGGGAACCAGGTTGAATGACCTGGGCTGCGGGAGAGGAACGAAGGCCAGGGAACGGATAGCCGATCCCACTTGCAGTCTGGAGTTTTGACCGATGGATTTTCTGCGCTTTATCAATCTCGGCACCCTCGATCGCACGGGTTTCGCGCGGAACGAGACGGCCACGCCCTCTGGCTGGGACTTCGAGGATCTCGGGTCGCTGGTGCAGGACGCGCATTTCCGCCGCGACCTCGCGTGCCGCCCGGACCTTACCCCTTTCGTCCGGGACGATCTCGACCGCGCGGCGTAAGCGCCGGCACGCTGGCAACGCGCGGCTTCAGAGCGTCTTCTCGAAGATCAGGTAGCGCTTGTTGACCCGGCTCTCGATAGCCTGGGCAATCGCCTGCATGCCCTGATTGTCATCGAGTATCCAGCCGATCTCACCACGCGACGCGCCATAGCGGGTAATTGCGTCGCGGCGGATATATTCGATCATCATGAAGGCGAGCTGGCTGGCCATGCGGGAGCCTTGCAGTCGCTTGACCACACCCATCAGCGGCACGCGCATGGTACGACAGCGGGGTTTGCGCAACCACCAGAGCAGCTTTGCCCAGCCGAAGGGGAAAAGCGAGCCGTTGAGCGGCGCCAGCGCCTCGTTGAGGTCCGGCAGCGTCATCATGAAGGCGACCGGCTCGCCTTCCACCTCGGCGATGCGGATGAGATCCTCGAACACGAGCGGTTTCAGCGCCTTGCCGAAATGCGCCACCTCATGATCGGTGATCGGCACGAAGCCCCAGTTTCGGTCCCACGCATCGTTGAGAATGCCGAGGATGATCGCGGCATCCCGATCGAACTTGCGCTTGTCCACATGACGGATGCGAATGCGATCGCTGCGCTCGCCCGACTGCACGATGCGCTGGATGAGCGGCGGAAAATCCTGGGTGATGTCGAGTTCATAGGTCTCGAGGCGCTTGGCGGGCGTGTAGCCGGCCCCCTCGATCCATCCGCGGTACGCCGGTTTGTGATGGCCCATCATCACCGTGGGCGGCTGGTCGAACCCTTCGACCAGCAGGCCCGGCTCTTCCCAGATGGAAAGTGAGATCGGGCCCAGCGCCCGCGTCATGCCCTTGCCGCGCAGCCAGTCCTCGGCAGCGGCGATGAGCGCGGCGGCGGCTTCCGCGTCTGCGGCCTCGAACATACCGAAATTGCCGGTGCCCGGCCCCATGCCCTGCTCAGCGGGCATGCCCAGCGCGAGTTGGTCGATATGGGCACTGATTCGCCCCACTGTCCGGTTGCCGCGCCGGGCCAGGAAATATTGGTGCTCGGCATGCTCGTGGAACGGGTTTCTGCCCGGCGTCAGCAGATCGCGCACTTCATTCCGCAGCGGCGGCACCCAATGGGGATCGTCGGCATAGATGGACCAGGGCAGATCGATGAATGCCTTGAGGTCGGCCTTGCCGGAAACGGCTGTGATCACTAGATCGTTCTCAGTCACGGCATACCTTTGTCCCGCGCCTGAACAAGCCGGCGCTGATGAGAGGGCACAGCACTGCGGAACTGACTGCGGACTTGTCAACCCGCAGGCCGTCGCGGCAGAACGAAATCATATTGCTGCCATGATCTGTGCTCATTTGGCTCATAGGAACGATCTCATGACCGCAATCAATCCAAGACTGGAAGGTTCGCCGTCCGCCCCCGTCCGCGAAGCAGCGCCGGCCTCGATGCGCACCCTTGCGACGACGCCGGACGACATGGCTATGCTGCGCGCGGCCGTGGACCTGACGCGCGATCTCGCAAAGGCTCGCCCCTCCATCTATTGGCCCGATTTCATGGCGTCCACGCTGGTCGGCTATGCCGCCATGGCCATGGCGATGTTCACGCAGCAGCTCTGGATCGTCCTGCTTGCCGGCGTCATTTCCGCCTTGGCGCTCTATCGCGCGACGAGCTTCATCCATGAACTGACGCATATCCGCGTCGGCGCACTGCCCGGGTTCCGCTTCGTGTGGAACCTGATGATTGGCATTCCCCTGCTGTTTCCTTCGTTTCTCTATGAGGGCGTCCATACCCAGCACCATGCCAAGACGCGCTACGGTACGGCGGACGATCCGGAATATTTGCCGCTGGCCCTGATGAAGCCGTGGTCGTTGCCGCTGTTTATCGCGGTGTCGGCTATCGCACCGGTTGCGCTGCTGTTCCGATTCGGCGTGCTGACGCCGCTCAGTCTGGTCCTGCCGCCGCTGCGGAAGCTGGTCGTCGAGCGCTACTCGGCTCTTTCGATCAATCCCGACTATCGCCGTCGCTCGCCGGACGGCGCTTTCGCGCGTATGTGGGCCTGGCAGGAAGTCGGCGCATGTCTGTGGTCCATTGCGCTCATCGGCAGCGTTTTCGTCCTCGGCTGGCGTCCACTGTTGACCTTCTTCGCGATCCTCTCGGTTGCGATGGTCGCGAATCAGCTCCGCACGCTCGTTGCGCATCTCTGGGAGAATGAGGGCGAGCCGATGACGGTGACGGGCCAGTTCCTCGATTCGGTGAACGTACCGCCGCCCGCCCCGCTCGCGGCGCTTTGGGCGCCGGTGGGTCTGCGCTATCATGCATTGCATCATCTGCTGCCCAGCATGCCCTACCATTCGCTGGGCGAGGCGCATCGGCGGATCGCCGCACATCTCGGCACGGACTCGACCTATGAGAAGTCGAACCATCCGGGCATGATTTCGCTGGTGGTGCGGATCGCGCGGAGCACGATGAAGATCGGCTGAAGGAGCAGGCACAAGCGGTTCGCTCGCCCGCTATTCCTCCGTCGTGACGAGTACGGCTTCACCCACGGCGAAAAAGAGGAGGAATGGCGCCCAGGCGGCAAGAATTGGCGGGTAGACGCCGAGATTGCCCATCGAAAGCGCGAAGTTGTCCGCCACGAAGTAAGCGAAACCGAGCGCCATGCCGATCACCGCGCGCACGAACAGCTTGCCGGAGCGGGCAATGCCGAAGGCCGCGACCGATCCCAGCAATGGCATCAGCAGCGCAGCGAGCGGTCCGGTGATCTTGTGCCAGAGCGCGCCTTCCAGCGAAGCCACGGGCCGGCCGGCCTCGCGCAGCGTGTCAATGGCCTCGCTGAGTTCGGCGAAGGACAGGCCATCCGGATCGACCGAGGACAGGGTGAACTGGTCCGGCGTCACGCCTTCGCCGACGACCATCTGATCGACGTCCCGGCTGATTCCGCGCACCACATCAAAGACGCGAACATTTTCGAGCTGCCAACCCGAGCCGGTGTAGCGGCCGCTCTCGGCCGTGATGATGGAGGTCAGCCGGTTGTCGTGGCGATCGTAGACGCTGACGTCGTGAAGGCGGGCCGCCGTACCCTGGCCGCTTGTCGTGCCGGCGCGGATGAGATCGTTCTCATGCCGCACCCAGACATTGGCCTTTACGCCGCGATCCTCCGGTACTGGCCCGAAATCCGCGGTTTCCCATGCCGTGAGCGTCGATGTTGCGCGGGCCACCACGCGCTCATTGAACACATAGCTTATGGCCGCGACACCCATGCTGGCGACGATGAGCGGCGCCAGGATCTGGTGCGCGGAAAGCCCGCCCGACTTCATCGCCACCACCTCGCTGTTCGCATTCAGCGTCGCGAGCGTAACCAAGGTGCCGAGCAGTACGGAAAAGGGGAGGAAGCGCGCGATGATCTGCGGTGTCCGCAGGCTCACATAGCGCCACAGTTCAGCATCCCCATTGCCGGGATAGGCCAGCACCTTGCCCGCCTCGCTCAGCAGATCGAGCATCTGCAGGACCAGCACCAGCATGGCGAGCATGGCGAAGCAGCGCCACAGGAAGGTCTTGCCCAGATAGAGAGCGAGGGAGCGCGAGGGGAAGAAATTGAGCAGCATGGCCTATCCCTGGAGCGCCTTTCGATGGCGGCGGTCGCTAAACCGTTTGAACATGGTCTTGAACAGCCCGAGTAGCTTCGCGAATTGCCGTTCCAGTGCCCCGATTGGCTGGCCGCCGGGCACATAGGCGGTCTGATAATACATCCAGGCGATGATGCCTGCGAACACGAAGAAGGGGCCCCATAGCGCCAGGAATGGATCGACCCTTCCCAGCGCGCCAAGCGACTGCCCCGTCTGGTTGATCTTGTGATAGGTGACGATGAACACGATCGAGAGAAAGACGCCCAGCGCGGAGGTGGATCGCTTTGGCGGAATCGCAAAGGCGATGGCGGCGAGTGGGAGCAGCAGCATCATTGCCACTTCAACGACCCGGAAATTGAAGTTCGCCCATGCCTGTGCGCGACCCAGATCGCTGTCGCGGCTCAAGCCCGCCTTGAAGAGTTCGGGCAGGCTGAGTTCGACGTCTCCATCGCCCCGATTTCGAAATTCCTCGATCCTGGGCAACGCGATGGGAAGGTCGTGGTTCGAGAAGGAGAGGATGCGCGGTTCGCTAAAATTCGGCGCATCATGCACGAGCACGCCTTCCGTCAGGCGCATGATGATGGTGTCGGGATCGTCCGTCGCGAGGAATTGGCCCCGCGCGGCGGTCACGGCCAGTGATTGTCCGCCATTACTCTCCATACGCGCGAAGATGCCGCTCAGGCGCCGCCCCTCTTCGGCGCTTTCTTCGATGCGGATGGTGATGCCGCTACCCAGATTGGTGAATTCGCCGACTTTGATCGACGCGCCCAGAGCGCCCGAACGCAGCTCGAAGCGCAAGCGCTCATAGGCATATTTGCTGCCCGGCTGGACGAAGCCGACGATCGCCAGGTTCAGGATCGCGAGTACGATCGCGTACATATAGGGCACTTTGAGCAGCTGCGTGTAGGAGAGGCCGACGCCCCGCAGAATGTCCAGCTCCGAGGAGAGCGCCAGCCGCCGGAAGGCCAGCAGGATGCCGAGCATGAGGCCGATGGGAATGCCCAGGCCGAGATATTCCGGCAGAAGATTGGCCAGCATCCGCCAGACTACGCTGACCGGCCCGCCTTCCGTCGCGACGAACACGAACAGGCGCTGCATACGGTCAAGCACCAGCAGCATCGCGGCGATGACGAGACTGGCGATCAGCGGGACCGCGATGAGCCTCGCCATATAGCGGTCCAGGGCGGTCAGCATGGGCGGTCTCGCGGGAGTTCCTTGCGCCGGATCGAGAAGCCCGGCCGGCAGGTCCGGACAAGACTGGGCCGTAAGCGGGTTGAGCCTGCGCCGCAACCTCTCAATGCAGGAAAGCCGCCGATGGGCTGCCTCCTTGCGCCGGGTCGATGGATGTCTATCCGCTGGATCGTCATGCTCGGATCGGCCCTAGATAAGCGCGGAGGGGGCCTGCTGCCCGCCTCCCGCCTGCTGCGTTTCCTGGATCGCGCCGGCCAGTTGCGTCACCGTGAAAGGCTTGCGCAACAACGGGCGATTACCGATCTGCGCCGCCGTTGCCTTATCCCCCGCGAATCCGGTAACAAAGATCACCGGCCGCTCGCCAATCTTCTCAGCGAGCGTCTCGACCATTTCCGGCCCCGACATCTCCGGCATCAGGACGTCGGACAGGATCAGGCCGATTTCTGGGTGGGCCGCGATCATATTTGCGGCCTTGCCGGGATGATCGCAGGCCAGGCCGATATGTCCAAGCGCCGAAAGCGCGGCCACGGTCGAGCGCAGCACGCGGGAATCGTCTTCCACCACCAGCACTGTCAGTGAATCCGCGCGTGCCGCTTCATTGCGCCCCTCCGCATTCGCCGGCACTCCGTCATCCGGCGTTCCCGTGCGGCCGGCGTCATCAGTAAGCCGCGGTATCACAAGGCGCATGGTGGTGCCCTCGTTCTCCACGCTCCTGATGTCGATAGCGCCCTTGCACTGGCTCACGAAGCCGAAGATCTGGCTCATGCCGAGGCCGGTGCCTTTGCCGACCGCCTTGGTCGTGAAGAAGGGTTCGAACGCCCGGTCGAGCACTTGCGGCGACATGCCGCAGCCGGTGTCGATGACGGTCAGGCTGACATGATCGCCTGCCATGCAATGTCCGATTTCCCGGTCCTTCAGCGTGACCTGCCGTGTGACGATACGCAGGGTGCCGCGCCCGTCCATCGCATCGCGCGCGTTGATGGTCATGTTGACAAGCGCGCTTTCGAGCTGCGCCCGATCCGCCCAGACGGACCAGTCTCCTGCCTTGAGATCCAGCTCGATGCGGATGCCGGTGCCGATTGCGCGGGCGATGAGATCGCGCATGCCGTCGATCAGCTGATCCACATTGACCTGATCGGGTAGCAGCGGTTCGGCCCGCGCGAAAGCGAGCAGCCGCTCGATCAGCGCGGCGGCGTGGTTCGCGCCCTCGATGGCGCTTTCGAGATGAGCGGCGGCTTTCTTGGGGTCTTTGGCAAGCTGGCGCCGCGCAACGTCGATGCCGCCCACCACCACGGCCAGCATATTGTTGAAGTCATGCGCGATGCCGCCGGTGAGCTGGCCCAGCGCTTCCATCTTCTGGAGCTGGCGCAGGCTCTGCTCGGCCTGAAGGCGCTCCTCCATTTCCTGATAGAGCTTTTCGTGCGCGTCGCGAAGCTGCTCGGTGCGGTGTTCCACCGCCGCTTCCAGATCGTCTACCCTGGCGGCCTCGGCGGCGGCGAGCCGGCGGACATAAATCCGCTCATTGAAAGCGCTGTTGGCAAGCCATAGGGCGCCGACCACCCCGAGCAGCAGACCCAAGCCGATGATGCCGTAGCTTTCGTTGAGCCGGTCGACCTGCGATCTGGAGCGATCGACCTGAACATTATGCCGCGCGCGTTCCGTTCCGGCATGGCGGAGGATGCTTTCCAGCGCCTCGGCGATGGCGGTGACGGAAGGCTCCTTGCGCGTCGTTTCGAGTTGGCCCAGTGCGCCGAGCGACTGCTCGTAACGCACGCGGAGCGCGATTTCCATGAGCGTGTCCTCGCGATCCGTCATGGCGGCACGCAAGCCGGTCACCGCCTCGCGCTGACGGGCATTGTTCCGGGTCGATCGCTCCAGCGCCACCAGCTCGCGCATCGCGATTGCCCATTCTTCCTGGAATTGCCGGCCGACGGCGGCATCGTGGCTGATCACATAGCGGGCCAGCAGCGTCTCGGCATTGCCGACCTTGGCTTCCAGGGTCTTGGCCTGCAGCATCACCTGATAGCTGTGGCGCTGCAGGGCGAGGGCGCGGTCGCGCAGTTCGGCCGCATGATCCGCCCGATAGATCAGGAACGCGAGACCGACCGCAAAAATAGCGGCAAGGACGAAGGGCACCAACCGCCGCCAGCGTGGCAGATCGTCGGCGTCATCGTCCAGCGCGGCAGGGTGGTCATTCTCCATGGCCAAGGGGCAGTCTAGGCCAAGGTTTCGCGACTTGGGAGCTTTTTCGTGCCTCTGTTGCTCAGGCCGCAATGGCCCCCGTGAGCCGGCCCGCCTTCGCGAACATGTCGAGGATCTGTCCGACCTGCTCGCCGGTATGCTCCGCGCAGAGCGAGCAACGCAGCAAAAAGGTGCCGGCCGGCGTGGCGGGGGGGCGGGCCATGTTCACATAAAGGCCCAGCTCCAGCAGCGCCTGCCACATCGCCACCGCCTGCGTCTGGTCGGTGAGGATGACGGCGATGATGGCGGACTGCGGCGTTTCCGTGCCGAGCCGGAAGCCCAGATCGCGCAGTCCGTTGTGCAGGCGCCGGCTGTTTTCCCACAGATGCGCCCGCTTCTCACCGGCATGCATCAGCTTGCGGATGGAGGCGGCGGCCGTCGCCACCACGCTGGGCGGCAACGAGGCTGTGAACACATAGGGCCGGCAGACGAGGCGCATCACCTCGAACTTCGGGTGATCGGAGACGCAGAAGCCGCCGACCGTGCCGACCGACTTGGAGAACGTACCGACCACGAAGTCGACGTCCTTCTCGACACCCTGCTCCTCATAGACGCCGCGGCCATTGGGGCCGAAGAAGCCCATGCCGTGCGCCTCATCGACGAGGATCATGCAATTGGGATGCTTGCGGACGGCGGCGACCATCTCGGGCAGGGGCGCCACGTCGCCGAGCATCGAATAGACGCCTTCCAGCACCACCAGTTTCTGCGCCTCGGCCGGCAGGCGACCCAGCCGCTTGTCGAGATCCTCCACGCTATTATGGCGGAAACGCACGACCTCTGCGTTGCCGAGCGCGCAGCCGTCATAAATGCTGGCATGGCTGTCCGCGTCGAGGATGATGTAATCGCCCTTGCCGGCAAGCGTGGAGATCATGCCGAGATTGGCCTGATAGCCGGTCGAGAACACCATGGCATGCTGCGTGCCGTAGAAGTCCTTGAGCGCGTCCTCGCACTCCTTGTGGCCCTGATAGGTGCCGTTGAGCACGCGCGAGCCCGTTGTGCCGGAGCCGAATTCGTCGAGCGCCTTCTTGCCGGCCGCCACCACCTCCGGATCGAAGGTCATGCCCATATAGTTGTAGGTGCCGAGCAGGATGGTCTCCTTGCCCTTGATGATCGCGAGCGTGGGGGATTTCACTTCGTCCATGACGATGGCGAAGGGATCGCGCACGCCCGTCGCCAGCAGCGCTTCGCGCTCCGCGATCAGCGGGTCGAATTTGGAGAAGAGGTCCTTGTCGGCTTCCGCCGCGCGCATCGTCGATGCCATGACTCAGCCCTCCGCCTTCAGCTTCGCCACCGCATCGATCAACTGGCCGATCGTCTCGATCTCGGCCTGCATGTTCATGGTGATGATGATGTCGAACTCATCCTCGACGGCCGCGACGAAATCCATGACGGTCAGGCTATCCCATTCGAGATCGCCGGCGAAGGTGGTGGTTTCGCTGAGCTCGACACCCTTCTTGTTGAAGGGTTCGATCTGCGCTGCGACCTGCGCGAATAGGTCCTGGCGATCCGACATGGTGCGACTTTCTTTCCCGTGGGTGGCCCGATGGGCGTTCTGGCAAGCGAATGCCCGCTTCGCTGCGTCTATTGCAAGCGAATAAGGCGGGATGCAGGCATGAACACGGCGGACTTCCCGTGTTCCTACCCTCGCAGCAATCCCTTCTCGCGATAGGCTCGCGCCGTCGCCGCCAAGCCCTCGTCTGTTGCGATAGCGGGGCGCCAGAGGTGAGGAGAAGGCTGCATCGCGGCCTTGCAAACCCAGTCCTTATGGCAGAAATAAGCTGCTCTGTCCGGCGTCAGGCGAGCCTTGTCGCCGCGCAGGAGCCGGTCGATCCGCGCGCCCAGCCGCACGCAGGCCGAAGGCATGGAGATGGTGCGCACGCGTTGGCGCCCCACCGCTTGCCCAATGGCTCGCGCGAACTCGACGTGACCCCAGCCCTCGGCGCGGCCATCGTCGGCTTCATAGATGCTGCCCTGCGCCTCGCCTCCCGCCGCACTGGCCAGCAGGATCAGCAGGTCCGCCAGGTCGTCGACATGGATGACCGAAAGGCGGCCGCCCGGCGGCAGCAGCACGAAGCCGCGCGCCGCCATCTGGAATAGTTCCAGCAACTCGGCATCGCCGGGGCCGAAGATGGCGGGCGGGCGCACCATCGTCCAGTCGAGTTCGCTTGCCGCGATGTGGCGCTCGGCTTCCGCCTTGGACCAGCCGTAATCGGAGAGGTGCGGCTCGCGCGCGGCAAGGCTGGAGACATGGACGAGACGCCCCGCGCCTGCGCGCTTCATGGCGGCGATGAGCGCCGCCGTGCCGGTTGCGTTGCCCACTTCGAACCGCGCGCGGTCCGGGGCATTGACCACACCGGCGATGTGAATGACGGCATCGGCGCCGTCCACCAGCCGGTCGAGCGCGCCATGATCTTCCAGCGAACCGGCGATCCAGTCGAGCCCGTCGCGTGGGGGCTGCGGACGGCGAGTAAGGGCGCGGACCGTATGGCCAGCCGCCAGTGCCCGCGCCAGCGTCGCCTTGCCGACGAAGCCGGTGGCGCCGGTGATCGCGAGCCGGCTCAGAGCAGCACCATGTAGCTGCGGTGGACCATCGCCGCGCGCTGTGTGCCGCCGAGCAGGGCCGCCACCTCGTCGCTGCGCTTGCCGATGATGCGTTCGGCATCCTGACTGTCATAATGCGCGAGGCCGCGCGCGATCACGATGCCGTCCGGCCCGGCTATGTCGATAACGTCGCCCCGCGCATAAGCGCCGCAGGTGCTGGTGACGCCGGCAGGAAGCAGGCTGCGCCCTTGCCGCAGGGCATCCGCCGCGCCCGCGTCCACGCTGAGCCGACCCTTGACGGTGAGGCGGCCGGCAAGCCAGCCCTTGCGCCCGCCACGCCGCGCCGCCGCGCGGAACAGGGTGCCGCGCCCGTCCGAGCGCCAATGACCGAGCGGCGCTTCCACCCGTCCGGAAATGATGGCTAGATGCGCGCCCGCCCCGGTGGCGATCTGCGCGGCCTGCAATTTGGAAATCATGCCGCCCGAGCCCATGCCCGAGGCGCTGTTGCCATCCCCCATGGCAAGAATCGCGGGATCGATCTTCTCGACCAACGGGATGAGCGTGGCATCGGGGTCGCTATGCGGATTGGCGGTGTAGAGCCCATCGATGTCGGAGAGCAGCACGACCGCGTCCGCGCCCGCCGCCTGGCCGATCCGCGCGGCCAGCCGATCATTGTCGCCGAACCGGATTTCCTCGGTCGCCACGCTGTCATTCTCGTTGACGACCGGCACGCTGCCCAGGCTCACCAGACGGTCCAGGGTCGCGGCGGCATTGAGGTAGCGGCGGCGGTCTTCCAGGTCGCCCAGCGTCACCAGCATCTGCGCGGCGGGGATGCCATGGCCGGCGAGCAGGTCCGCCCACACCTGGCTGAGCGCGATCTGGCCGACGGCAGCAGCGGCCTGCGCGTCTTCCAGCGTGGCCCGTCCGCCTTTCGTGAGGCCGAGCCGCCGCGCGCCCAGCGCAATTGCCCCGGAGGAGACGACGACGATCTGCTGTCCGGTGGAGCGGCGCTCAGCAATCTCCCTCACGAGGCTCTCGAGCCATTCGCGGCGTACGGACCCATCCGGCGCGACAAGCAGCGCGGAGCCGACCTTGATGACGATGCGGCGGCAGAGGGCGGGAGGAAAGCCGGTGAGCTGGTCAGTCATATCCGATCGCTTCCCCCGCTGCGGCAGAACCGTTCGGGCCGAGTCTCTCGAAGCCCTGCTTTTTCTTACTCCCATCCGGGGAACAAGGACGGCCCTTCGACAAGCTCGGGACGAATGGCATGGCGAAGGAGCGCAGCGAGCCCCGGCCGGTGAGGGCGATGGCTTGCTCCATCCCCCCCGGACCCGTTTGCCCTGAGCCTGTCGAAGGGCTGCACTTTTTTTTCTGGCACGGACTGTCGCCCGCAATGGATGGCCTCAGATCGGCGACCATGGCTTGTCCTCCGTCTCGCCTCCCTGTTCTTGCTCGGCCCGTTTCGTGTCGCCCAACAGATCGAGAATGGCATCGAGCAGCTTGTCGATCCCTTCGCCCGTCGCGCCGGATATGATGAAAACCTTGCCGGCGCCGACCTTCTTCAGGTCCTTGGCGACATCCTCCATCAGCTCGCGCCCGAGCAGATCGCCCTTGTTGAGCGCCAGAAGCTGGGGTTTCTCTTCCAGCCCCTCGCCATAATTGGCGAGTTCGTTCTGCACGATGCGCCAGGCTTCGGCCGGATCGTCGCCCGTGGCGTCGACGAGGTGGATGAGGACGCGACACCGCTCGATATGGCCCAGGAAGCGATCGCCGATGCCGGCGCCTTCCGAGGCCCCCTCGATAAGGCCGGGAATATCCGCCAGCACGAATTCGCGGCTTTTGTGGCTCACGACGCCAAGCTGCGGCTTGGTCGTCGTGAAGGCATAGGCGCCCACCTTCGCCTTGGTGTTCGTCACCTGATTGATGAAGGTGGACTTGCCGGCATTGGGCAAGCCCAGGAGGCCGACGTCTGCCAGGAGCTTGAGGCGCAGCCAGACCCAGCGTTCCTCGCCGGGCCAGCCGGTGCCGTGCTGGCGCGGTGCACGGTTCGTGGAGCTCTTGAAGCTGGCATTGCCGCGCCCGCCGTCGCCGCCGCGCAGCAGCACGATGCGCTGGCCGGGCTCGGTGAAATCCGCGAGGATGTCGCTATAGCCCTCTTCGTCCGGCTCGGAGATCACCTGCGTGCCGACCGGCACCTTGATGACCATATCCTTGCCGCCCGCGCCGGTGCGATCGGAGCCCGCGCCGGGAATACCGCGCTGCGCCTTGAAATGCTGGGTGTAGCGGAAATCGATGAGCGTGTTCAGGCCCGGCACAGCCTCGAAAATGATATCGCCGCCCTTGCCGCCATCGCCGCCATTGGGTCCGCCATATTCGATATACTTCTCGCGCCGGAAGCTCACCGCTCCCGGCCCGCCCGCACCCGAACGAATATAAATCTTGGCCTGATCTAGGAAATGCATGGGCCGCACATAAGGAGTTTGCGGGCAAAGGTGAAGCGGGCAGGGACAATGGCCGTCTGCCGGTGTTTCATCCATGCCGATGAGGTGCGATCATTCCGGAGAAGAGGCGCGAAATGCGATGATTCGCCTCTCGCGCCCCTCCGGCAGATCATGTTTCAATGACGCAGTCAGACCCGCGCTGGTGCGTCGATCCGGCTCGTCTCAGGCCGCCAGAGGCTCCCGATCGGCGTAGAGTTCCACGGCCACGTCTTCGCGCATCTCGCTTTCCCCGCCATCCTCGTAGATCTGGCACAGATCCACGCGGTCACGCCCCGCGCTGAAGCGCGGTTCCACGCGGCCGGTCGGGCGGAAGCCGAGCTTGCGGATCACGCGCCCCGAGGCCGGATTGTCCACGAAATGGCTGCACCGGATGCCCTGCAAGCCGGTGGCACGGGCGATCTGCATCACCGTGGAGGCCGCCTCGGTTGCGAAGCCGAGACCCCAATAGGGGCGGGCGATCCAGTAGCCCAATTCCAGCGAACCATCCTCCTGCGCGCTGATGCCGCAGCCGCCGATCAGATGTGGCGTCCCCCGCGTGCGCTTGATGATGACGAAGGTCGGCTGGAGCGGATCATGCTCGCGGGACAGGAAGTCCACCGCATCGTCCATGGTATAGGGCCAGGGGGCGCGCGCGAGATTGCGCACGATGGCTTCGTCCGCGATGGCGCCATACAGGGCGGCGGCGTCCTCGGGCCAGCCGGGCCGCAGCAGCAATCGAGGGGTACGTGCAAACATGTTCTTGTCTCCGGTTCAGCGGCGCCCTGCAGCAGGCAGATTACGCTTGTGAGACAGCCTTGCGAGCGCTGCGGGCAACGGTGCCGCTAACGCGCCGAGGTCTGTCTGGATCCAGGGAGAACAAGAAAAAAGGGAGGAGGGGCGATCCCTTCTCCCTTGGCGTTCAGGTGAACCGATGTTCGGACCACCAAGGGATCGTCCCGCTGGACGATCCCTTCATGAATCGTCCGGTTATTCCGCTGCTTCCGCCATCGCGTCCACGGACACGAATTTGCGGCCGAGCTTGCCGTCGTGGAACACGACGCGGCCTTCGGCCAGCGCGAAGAGCGTGTGGTCCTTGCCGATGCCGACATTGCGGCCCGGATAGAACTTCGTGCCGCGCTGGCGGACCAGAATATTGCCGCCGATGACGTTCTGGCCACCGAACTTCTTCACGCCAAGGCGCTTGGATTCCGAATCGCGACCGTTACGCGATGAACCGCCAGCTTTTTTATGTGCCATGGTCTAAACTCCTCGAAACTTGTCTGCGGCTCAGGCTTCGGCGGCTGCGGGCGCAGCGTCGTCAGCCTTCTTGGCAGCGGCCTTCTTCTTCGGCGCTTCACCGCCGACCGACAGGATCTTCAGGATCGTGTGCTGCTGGCGATGGCCATTGCGGCGGCGATAATTGTGACGGCGACGCTTTTTGAAGACGATCACCTTCTCGCCCTTGGCCTGCGCCACGATCTCGGCCGAGACGGCGAGACCCTTGCTGTCCTTGATCTCGGAGCCTTCGCCCGCGAGCAGGACATCGTCCAGCGTGATGGTGTCGCCGGCATTGCCAGCGAGCTTCTCAACGACGATCTTGTCTCCGGCGGCGACGCGATATTGCTTGCCGCCCGTACGCACCACAGCGAACATGGGCCTGACTTCTCTCATTCAAATGCTTGGCGCGAGCGGCATGGCATAGCCATTTAGAGCCGTCCGCGCGGGAAAGGGCCCCTTAGTGACCGCTTGCTCCCCTGTCAATGGAAAGACTCTGTTCTTGCCCTTCCGACGGCCGCGAGTGCGCTCTATTCGCACGGCTGCACGGGGCGCGGTTGCGGCGCAGGGATTGCCGCCCTAAATGGCAAACGCCATGTTGCGTCGACTCACCGCCTTCATCGCTCTGTTCGCCGTAGGGTCGGCTGTCGACGCTCAGGTGGATCGCGGCGCTTTTCCTTCGCTGGCCAAGCGACCAGTCGAAACGCGTGATCGCACGCTGCCTCCCCCTTTGCCTGTCACACTCGCTCCGACCGACCCGGCACTTGCCGGGCAGGTCGAGCAGCTTGCCCGTCAGGCATCGGAAGCAGACAGCGCGTTCCAGCAGCAGATCGCGGGCAGTCGCAACCTCGTGGCGGCGGCGCAAGGAGCCACGCCCGCCAGCGAATCCTGGGTTGCCGCGCAAATGGCGATCAGCGTTCTCGACAGCGTGCGCTACGACAGCGTAGCCGCCTTAGCGGGGCTGGATACACTCCATGTCGAGCGGCAGAATGTGGACGATGCCAGCCGGGCCAAGGCGGATTTCGCCACGATCGATCCCGCGCGCATCCGCGTGCTAGCCCTCGTCGATGCGCAGAACGATGCGCTCGATGCGCTCAGGAGCGGGCTTTCGCGGCCTTGAGAGCCGCAATGTGCAGCTCCGCCTCATGGACATAATGGTCCACGCCGCGCTGCATGCCGTGAATGTCGCCTTCGCCCAGATCGCGCATATATTTGGCCGGACGTCCGCTCCAGAGCTGCCCTGATGGCATGCGTTTGCCCGGCGTGAGCATGGCGCCCGCCGCCAGCATGGCGTCCCCCTCGATCACGCAGGCGTCCATCACGATGGCGCCCATGCCGACGAAGGCCCTGTTCTCCAGGGTGCAACCATGGACCAGCGCCATATGACCGATGAGCACATCGTCGCCGATGAGTGTGGGATGGCCGCCGTCGCCATAATCGCTTTCGACATGGATGACGCTGCCGTCCTGCACATTCGTGCGTGCACCGATGCGGATCTTATTGATATCCGCTCGCAATATGCAGTTATACCAGATGCTGGCCTGGGGGCCGATCTCGACATCTCCGATGATGACGCAGCCCGGCGCCACGAAGGCGCTCTCGTGGATCTTCGGTGTCTTGCCGTTGATGGGCAGGATCAGCGGGGCATTCATGGCGTCGGCTCCTTGTCGTTTAACATGCGAGGCTGTTGTTGGGTCCCGACGCTATAGATAATGCTCTCCGCGCCCGCTGTCTGGCGTGAAACGGCAGTCGATGCGCGCCTCGTCGGCGAATCAGCCATTCAGCAGCCGCGCCGCGTGCAGCGCATGATAAGTCAGCACGCCGGTGCAGCCCGCGCGTTTGAAGGCCATCAGCGTCTCCAGCACCAGCGCGTCACGCTCGCCAGCGCCGGCAGCCGCCGCAGCCTCGATCATCGCATATTCCCCGCTCACCTGATAGGCGAAGACGGGGATGTTGAAGGCGTCCTTCACCCGCGCCACGATATCCAGATAGGGCAGGCCGGGCTTCACCATCACGCTGTCCGCGCCCTCGGCGATGTCCAGCGCCACTTCCCGCAGGGCTTCGGCGCCATTGGCCGGGTCCATCTGGTAGCTCTTCTTGTCGCCCTTGAGCAGCCCGCCCGAGCCCACCGCATCGCGAAACGGCCCGTAGAAGGCGCTCGCATATTTGGCGGCATAGGCCATGACCTGCACATTGGCATGGCCTTCGGTTTCCAGCGCTTCGCGAATCGCAGCGATGCGCCCGTCCATCATGTCGCTCGGCGCGATGATATCCGCGCCCGCCGCCGCCTGATTGAGCGCCTGGCCGATCAGCATTTCGACCGTCGAATCATTGACGACATAGCCGGTCTCGTCGAGCAGCCCGTCCTGGCCGTGCGCCGTATAAGGATCGAGCGCGACATCGGTGAGCAGCCCGATCTCCGGCACCGCATCCTTGATGGCACGGATGGCCTGACACATGAGATTGTCCGGATTGAGCGCTTCGGCGCCATCATCGCTGCGCCGGTCCGCCTGCGTATTGGGAAACAAGGCGAGACAGGGGATGCCTTCCGCCACCGCTTCCCGTGCGCGCTCCACGGCGAGATCGACGGACCAGCGCGAGACGCCGGGCAGGCTGGCGATCGGCTCCTCCACGTCGCTGCCGCTCGTCACGAACAGCGGCCAGATGAAATCCGCCGGGGAAAGACGGTGTTCGGCATGCAGCGCCCGGCTCCAGGCCGAGGCACGAAGGCGGCGCAGGCGCAGGGCGGGATAGGTCGCGTGGCTCATGGCCTTGCGGATAAGCCCCGCCCGCCTCCCGATCAATGGCGGAGTGGTTGGCATCGTCGTCCGCGGAACCTTGCGACCTTTGTCCTGTTGTTGGAATCCGAGGGGTATGAGACGCCATGATGTCTGCACGCACCACCCATTTCGAGGAATTGCTGGAGCGCATCGCCTCGGACACGCTATCGCCCGGCTCCGGCGCTGCGGCTGCCAGCGCTCTCGCACTCGGCATCGCCTGCTTGCGCAAGGCCGTGGCGGTGAGTGCGCGGCATGCCCCGGACGATGAGCGGCTGCCACAGGCCGATGCGCGCCTGTGTGGCCTGCTGGACCGAGCACTGGCGGCGGCGGCGGCGGACGCGATCGGCTTTCCGCGCCTCGTGGCACCGGATCGTCCAAATGTGGAGAAGGCGGAGGCAGCGGAAGATCTCGTGGAGTTGGCGCATCGCTTCACATGGCTGTGCGCCCAATTGATGGCGGAAGCCGAGCGTCTGGCGCCCATCCTACGCCCCAGCATGGCCAACGATGTCCTGGCCGCGCGACGCCTCGCTGACGCGGCCGCGGCCATCGCTCAGGCGAACGGCGCGGAGAATGAGGATGCGCGGCCGGACAGTTAGCGCCCCTACCCAAGCGGCTTGGCCCTTGCTAATCGCCACGCATGACAGAAATCCCCGATCCGCTGGACAGCATCACGGACCATCCGTTCGATTCCGCGCTGTCCGAGCGTTATCTCGTCTATGCGCTCTCGACGATCACGGCCCGCTCGCTGCCGGACCTGCGGGATGGACTGAAGCCTGTTCACCGCCGCCTGCTCTGGGCAATGCGCCTGTTGCGGCTGGAGCCGAGCGGCGCGGCGCCGGACGTTCTGGTCGCAAATCCGGCCCGCAACAACACGGCGTACAAGAAATGCGCGCGCGTGGTGGGCGATGTCATCGGCAAATATCACCCCCATGGCGACGCTTCGGTCTACGATGCGCTGGTCCGTCTTGCGCAGGATTTCTCACTGCGCACCCCCTTGGTCGATGGGCAGGGCAATTTCGGCAATATCGATGGCGATAATGCCGCCGCCATGCGGTACACCGAGGCGCGGCTGACACAGGCGGCCGCCGACCTCATGGCCGGGCTCGATAATGGCACGGTCGATTTCCGCCCGACGTACAATGGCGAGGAAGAGGAGCCGGAAGTTTTTCCGGGCCTGTTCCCAAATCTGCTGGCCAATGGCGCCTCTGGCATCGCAGTGGGCATGGCGACCAGCATTCCTCCCCATAATGTCGCGGAAGTGATCGATGCCGCCACGCTGCTCATCGAGGAACCCGATGCCGACCATGCGCAGCTCATGGAGCGGGTGAAGGGGCCGGATTTCCCTACCGGCGGCGTGCTGGTCGATGCGCCTCAGACGATTTCGGACGCTTACGCTACCGGGCGAGGCAGCCTGCGCCTGCGGGCGCGCTGGCACCGGGAAGACGAGGGGCGCGGCACCTGGATCGCGGTGATCGACCAGATCCCTTATGGCGTCGCCAAGTCCAGGCTCATCGAGCAGATTGCCCAGCTCATCGCGGACAAGAAGCTGCCGATCCTGGCCGACATACGGGACGAATCGGACGAGACCCTGCGCATCGTGCTGGAGCCACGCGCGCGTACTGTCGATCCCGATGTGCTGATGGACAGCCTGTTCCGTCTGACCGATCTGGAGAATCGCTTCTCCCTCAACATGAATGTGCTGGACGCAGGCCACACGCCCCGCGTCATGGGCCTCAAGGACCTGCTGCTCGAATGGCTCAAGCACCAGATCGACGTGCTGGTACGTCGCGCCGGCCATCGCATAGACCAGATCGAGGGTCGGCTCGAACTGCTGGACGGCTACATCATCGCCTATCTCAACCTCGACCGGGTGATCGAGATCATCCGCACGGAGGATGAACCCAAGCCGGTGATGATGGCCGAGTTTCAGCTTACGGATCGGCAGGCCGAAGCGATCCTCAACATGCGGTTGCGCTCGCTGCGCAAGCTGGAGGAGATGGAACTGCGTCGCGAGCGCGACGACCTCGCCGCCGAGCGCGAGGATTTGCAGAAGCTGGTCGAATCGCCCGCGCGGCAGAAGACGCGTCTCAAGAAGGACCTGGCCGAACTACGCAAGCGCTATGCGCCCGAGCAAGGCATCGGCGCGCGGCGAACCGGTTTCGAGCAAGCGGGGCCGGCGCGCGAAATCCCGCTGGAGGCGATGATCGAGCGGGAGCCGATCACCGTCATCATGTCCCAACGCGGCTGGATCCGCGCCATGAAGGGCCATGTGGATCTCTCGGCCACCGACACTCTCAAGTTCAAGGAGGGCGACGGGCCGGCCTTCGCCTTTCACGCCCAGACGACGGACAAGCTGCTGCTCGCGGGATCGGACGGGCGCTTCTACACGCTGGGCGCGGACAGGCTGCCGGGCGGGCGTGGCTTCGGCGAACCGGTCCGGCTGATGATCGATCTGGCCAATGAGGTCGGTATCGTTGC
>Ga0160433_100468_pt1 | contig 20149 bp, 15 predicted proteins | sample HID1972K_E0MG_FD_108235 | JGI IMG/M metagenome (GOLD analysis project Ga0160433, IMG submission 108235) | Enriched pill bug-associated microbial communities from UW Madison campus, WI, USA - HID1972K_E0 MG | ecosystem: Host-associated > Arthropoda: Insects > Digestive system > Unclassified ... | reverse complement strand
CCGTCCATTCCTGGACGAGAACAGTGTCTGGGAACCCATGGTCAAGGATATTCCCGGCGCCGGAGCCTATAAAGGCGATCAGATCATCGATGATTTTCTGGCCCCGGTCAGAGGCATGTTCGCGCAAGGCGACCCCAAGGTGCATGTCCAGAATATCTTTTCCGACGGCGATTTCGTCGCTGTCGAAAGCTATTCTGACGGTAAGCTTCAGGACGGGCGGGAATATTACAATCGCTACGCCTGGATGTTCAGGATGAACAACGGCAAGATCGGCTATCTCCACGAGTATATGGACAGCCATTATATCGCGCGGTTGTTCGGACTGTGAGCGCGCTTTCTGGCAGGAAGGTATTTATTTCCGGCGCGGGGCGGGGGTTGGGCGAGGCGATTGCCGAGCATCTCGCGGAACGGGGTGCCGTCGTTGCCGTTTGCGATATCGATGAGGAATCGGCCGCCGCGGTCGCTGCGAAGATCATTGCCGCCGGTGGCGAAGCGGTTGCCTATGGCGGCGATCTCGGGTCGCGGCAGGTCTTCCACGATACGATGGCCGCCTTCGCACGGGCTTACGGGCCTATCGATACGCTCATTAATAATGCTTCCTATCTCGTTTACGAGCCGATCGAGAAGGTGACGGAGGAAACGCTGGACCGGATGATTGCCAGCGGCCTCAAGTCCGTGTTTTGGGGCGTGCAGGCGTTCCTCGCACATCGCGATCCGGCAGCGGAGAAGGGTTGGATCATCAACTATTCCTCGCCGGTCGCCTATCGCGGGCGGCCCAATACCGGCGCCTACACCGCTATCAAGGGCGCGGTGGCTGCGCTCACCAATGTGCTGGCCGGCGAACTGGGGCCTCGGGGCATCAGGGTGAATGCCATTGCTCCCGGCTCCGTGCCGACACCGGCCACGGCGGGATTCGTTTCGGCCGAGGATTATGAGCGGCGTGCCCACGGCATACCCCTTCGCCGTAATGGACGACCGGAGGATGTGGCGAAAGCCCTGGCCTTCCTCCTCAGCGATAAGGCGGATTTCATCAATGGAGCGATGCTGGCCATAGATGGCGGCATCATCGCGGCGGGCTGAGAGGACAGGACAGACATGAGTGGCTTCTGCCAGGAGCGCCTGGACCATCTGAAAGCCGTGATCGAGCGCGATGTCGAGACCGGCGCCTATTATGGCGCGGTTTTGCGGGTCGCGCGTCATGGCGTGCTGGGCTTCGATGAAGCGATCGGCTTTGCTGATGGCGGGCAGGCCAAACCGTTGGCCAACGACAGCGTGTTCTCGATCTTCTCGACCAGTAAGGCCTTCACCAACATTCTGATCCTCAAGGCGCTCGAGGAAGGCCGGTTCGCGCTTACCACGCGCGTCTCCGAGGTCTTGCCTGAGTTCGCCGGGGCCCCGCGCGAGAAGGCGACTTTCTTTCACCTGCTGTCCCACACCTCCGGCTTACCTGGCGTGTGGATGCCCAAGCCGGACATGTATCTCGACCGGCTCGACGAGCTGTTCCAGGCCGTCATCGAGACTATCCATGGCACGGTGGAGCCGGGCACACGCTGCGATTACTCGCCGCTCGCCAATCATGTACTGATGGGCGAAGCGCTACGTCGAACAGATCCCAAGGGCCGCCGATTCCGCGATATTCTGCATGAGGACCTGTTCGGTCCTCTCGGGATGAGCGATACGAGCATGGGCCTGCGCCCGGACCTCAAGCCGCGCCATGTTCGTCCCGACATGCGTGGCACGGTTCCGATCAAGCATCTTTCGCGCACCATCCCTGGCGATCACGCGCTTTTCGAGGACCCGGATGTCGAAGCGCCCCATGTCGGTTGCGCGTCTACCGTGCCGGACCTCTCGCGGTTCGCAGAGATGCTCCGGCGGGGAGGTGAACTGGACGGGGCGCGAATCCTGTCCCCCCGCATCATCGAGATGGCGCGGCAGGTGTGGACGCAGGATTTCCCCAACGAGCTATATCGCACGGTGCATCTGCGCGCCGGATGGGAAGAGATGCCGGCGTATATGGGCCTTGGCTTCAATGTGCGTGGCACGAAGATCGGCCCCCATCAACTGGGCACCATGACCAGCCCGGAGACCTTCGGCAATTATGGCGCGGGAAGCGCGCTCTTCTGGGTCGATCCGAAGCTGGACGTGAGCTTTGCGTGCCTTACCGCCGGTGTGATGACCCAGGCCGCGAATATCGCGCGCTTCCAGAAACTCTCGGACCTGGTGGTCTCGGCATGTGTGTGAACGCGAAAATTCTGACGTTGGAAGGGGCTCCAAATGAGCGACTATGACATCATCGCCGTCGGCTCTGGCCACAATGGGCTCGTAGCGGCTGCTTATGCCGCTGTTGCCGGCAGGAAGGTGCTGGTGCTGGAGCGAAATGGCTGGTTCGGCGGCGGCGTCGTCACACGCGAACTGACATTGCCCGGCTTCCGCCATGACCAGCATTCGATGAGCCACATCTTCATCCAGGGCAATCCGATGCTCGTGAATGATGAGCTGGGCCTCAAATCGCGCTACGGCCTCAAATATCTCTTTCCGGAAGTTCCGATGATGTCGGTCTTCGAAGATGGCCGCACGCTGAAGCTCTATCGCGATGCGGAGAAGTCGGCTGCTAGCATCGCGCAGTTCTCGCCGAAGGATGCAGAGGCTTTCCGCCGGGTCTCCGCTCAGGCGGCCCAGTGGCTGCCCATGGTTCAGGCTTCCCTCTACTCCCCGCCAATGCCTGTTGGGGCGGGCAATGCGATGCTGGATTCCAGCTATGAAGGCCGCGAATTGTGGCGCGTCATGCAGATGAGCAGTCACGACCATCTGTGCGAACTGTTCGAGAGCGACGAGGTGCGCATGCACTTCGCGCGTGTGGCAGGAGAAAATCTCGTTTCGCCCGACGAGAAGGCCACTGGCATCGGCATGTATGTGTTCCTGGCCTTTCTCGAACGCTTCGGCTTCGGCGTCGCGGAGGGCGGTTCGGGCAGCCTCACGGCGGCGCTCATCCGCTGCATCGAGGATCATGGCGGCGCGGTTGTCGCGAATGCCGTGGTGCGGGAAGTCACGGCGTCAGGCGGCCGCGCGGATGGCGTGGTGCTGGACGACGGCACGCGGCACGCCGCCCGGGAAGCGGTGATTGGCGCGATCCATCCGCATCTTCTCCCCGAAATGGTGCCGGATATGGCGCCCCAGGCCGCGGCAGACGCCAAGCGCACGCAGATCACCGACGCCGCATGCATCACCATTCACGCCGCCTTGGACGCCCCCCTCAAGTTCAAGGCAGAAGGCGTCGATGCCGTCATGGTCGAGCTGATGCCGGACAGCTACGAGACGCTTCGCCGGTCTTTCGACGATCTGCGCTATGGCGGCTTCGTGCGCCAGCCGCTGATCGGGCTTGGCTCGCTTTCGCAATTCGATCCCAGTCGTGTGCCGGAGGGCAAGGCCATTCTCCATGCGTGGGACTATGTGCCCTACAATCGGCCCGACGGACTGAGTTGGGACGACACCAAGCGCGAATATGCCGACCGCATGATCGACCAGATCGCGCGGTTCGTTCCCAACATTCGCGACATAGTGCTGACGGCTCATGTGGACTCGCCAGTCGATATGGAGCGCACCTCACCCAGCTTCCTGCGCGGAGACCTCCACGGCATCGCGACGACGACCTATCAGTCGGGCGCTCATCGTCCCACGCCGGAACTGGGCCAATATCGGGTGCCGGGCGTGGAGCGTCTCTATCTCGTGGGGCCCTTCCAGCATCCCGGTGGCGGCGTGTTCGGTGCAGGGCGGGCTACCGCGCAGGTGATGTTCGACGATCTAGGTATCGACTTCGACAAGGTACGCGTGGCGTGAAGATCTATTCCGCCGACAAGAGCGAACTCATGCAGGTCGCCGCCATCGAGCGGGACGGCAACGACCTCGTCCTCAAGGGCAAGGTGTTCGGCACCATGCCGATGAGCGCGCGGCTCAAGCCTTCGGAAGCGCGGGCTGCGTTCAAGCTGCTGACGCCCGGCCTCATCTTCTTCCTCCTCACTCTTCCTTTCCGTAAAGGATAGTCACATGCCCAATCACAAGGATCGCGTAATCGTCGTCACAGGTGCTGCCGGCGCAATCGGCTACGCAACGGCGGAAATACTGGCGGGGCAGGGCGCCACCGTCGTCATGGTCGATATCTCGAAATCATTGGAGGAAAGAGCCGCCGCGCTTGGAAAGCTGGGCAAGGTGGACTTCATCCATGCCGATTGCGGCAGCGAAGCGGAGGTGCGCGGCTATGTCGAGCAGACCGTCGCAAAGCACGGCCGCATCGATGGCTTCTTCAACAATGCCGGCGTGGAAGGCCTCGTGAAGCCGATCCATGAATATCCCATCGAAGAGTATGACCGGATCATGGCGGTGAATCTCCGGGGCGTGTTCCTCGGGCTGCATCATGTGCTCAAGCAGATGGTCGCACAGGGCAGCGGGGCCGTGGTCAACACCGCCTCCATCGGATCGGAGCGAGGTCTGGCAGGGGGAGCGCCCTACAATGCCGCCAAGCACGGCGTGGTCGGCCTCACTCGCACAGCAGCAGCGGACCTGGGCCCCAAGGGCATCCGGGTCAATTGCATCGAGCCCGGCGTGATCCAGACGCCTCTGCTCGATGAAGTGCTGGTCCAGATGTTCGATGGCGACCTGAAGAAGGGCCTCGACAAGCTGGGTTGGGTCGCGGTGATGAACCGGGTCGGCCAACCCGCCGAGGTCGGCCATGTCGTATCCTTCCTCCTCTCGGAAGAAGCAAGTTTCGTCACCGGTGTGGCGTGGCCCGTCGATGGCGGCGCGCTTTGCACGATCAAACATGAGTGAGGCGCACGAAGCGCCCACCCGATTCTAAAGAGCGAGTTCGCCCATTCGAGGCTTGCCTCGTGCAGCGCGATAATCCCGCGGGCTCACCCCAAACCGCCGCCGGAACGAACGGCAGAAGCTGCTCAAATCGTTGAATCCCATATCGAAAGCGATCTGGGTAATCGTGACGTCCGTGCCTTCCTTGTCCAGGCGGGAGGCCGCGCGTTCGAGCCGGCGGCGCTGTATATAGGCCGATGGCGTGGTTCCCATCTCCGCAAAGAGGATCTGCACATAGCGTCCGCTCAGGCTGACTTTCTTCGCGATGTGCAGCGTATCCAGCTCCGCATCGCATAGGTAGGCCTCGATCACCTCCAGCACCGCGCGGCGGCGCAGATCACGGCGGCTTACGTCCTGCTGGGCCGGGCGGATGGAGGAATAAGCAAGATCGAGCAGGGGCCAGATGACATCGCTCATCGCGTCGCCCCAATCATTCTCACCAGCCTCGAGCTGCACCCAGGCATTGCGCAGGAAGCGGGAGAAAAGTGCGCCGGCACCGCTATCGCCCCGCATCGGAACGCCCACCATCTGCCGCAGGCGAGGCATACGCGCCTCCACATAGGCTACGGGGAGCCTCAGCACGACCGTCTGCGTGGGCTCGGTGAAGGTCAGCTCCAGCGGCTGCGACGGGTCGAACAGCAGGAAATCCCCTTCATTGAGGATGCTGGTGCGCCCGCCGGTGTGGTTGATACTGGTGCCGACATGCTGGAGCTGGAGATTGAACGCGCCCACATCCATGCCTGGCTGGTTGTAGATGCGCGCGGGGGAGGAGCAGGGCGAGATGATCTCGCAATCCCGCAATGCGGCGCGGTACATCCGGGCCTCGAATGCGCTATCGTCCGGCACCTCGATGGTCAGCGGTGCTATGAAACGGTCGGCCAGCTCGGTCCAGAAGGGAAGCCGGTCTCGTGCCGCCACGCTGCTTGTATCCATCTCCTGAAGCATCATTCGATGCATTCCTCTCGCTAGCCTGCGCACTCTGTGGTGGCTTGCCGCAAATCGCGGAGCGTGGAGGTTAGGTCCAAAAGGATGCAGCGGCAAGGCGTTAGCGGCAGGACATCTTGCTCGAGCCGCTTCAGCGCATCGGGAAATGGATGGATTGTCCGCTGGTGCAAGCTTTCAGATGAGAGTCTATCCCCGGCATGAAACCCTTGTGGAAGCCGAGGATCGCGCCTGTCGCTTCACTCCTGCGCAGGCTTTCCTGCGCTTCCTTCCAGCTTTGGCAGGCCAGATCGCGATGCCCCGCGTCGCGCGCGATGACGCCGAGGATCATCTGCGAGAAGCCGAGATTCCCCAAGGCGCCGCCCGTCCCAAGTTCGTCGGCGGCTGCCTTGCGGAGAGCGACGACATCGCGGGAAACGGCAATAGCTTCATCGAACCGCTCACCGTCGCGCAGATTCTGGGCCAGCGCCTCTTTGATGTTGCTCTGGAGCGCCTGAACCGCATCATCGCGGTCATCGATCAGCGCGAGCCGGTCTATGATTTGCGCGGCTTGTTCGATCAACCGGCCGGAGACGTTTTCCAGTCCGGCGCGAGATGCCACCGCAAAGCCATCCAGCCCGTTCCAGGCGGCACGATAGAGCAGAAGGGGATCGTCACGCCGCTCCGCGAGCAGCACATCATAAAGCTGCTCCGCGGCAAGGTGCAGTTCCGTCGCCCGATCGTAATCGGAGTCCGAAAAGACGAGCGCCTGATAATAGGCCAGCAATGCCCTATGCCGCCGCGCCTCGAAGCTTTCGCGATAGGCGGGCGACCAGTCGGCGCGGTCGGCATCGGCGCGTTTCAACAGCTCCGGCAAATGATCCCGGTTATCGGAAACGTCGGCAAGTTCCAGCTGGGCAAGGCGCAAGCCATTGAACGCTTCATGCCAGGCATCGCCAAGACCGGCCACAGGTGCGCTGGAAAGGCTCTTCTCGGCGTTGTCCAAGGCAGCGCGCGCCGCGTTCTCCTCCGTCTCGCTGTGGAGCAGGATGAGGCCACGATGCGTGGCGGACAAGCCACGATGAAGTTGAGCGAGCGGTTCGTTTTCCGGCTGCCTTGCCAGCAGCGCATCGGCGCGATCGAGATTGGCCTGGGCCCGCTCGGGTTCGCCCAGATTGGGCTTGAGTGGCACCGCCTGCACCTCGGCCAGCCGCAAAAGACCGCGCGCAGTCTCCAGTTGCAGAGCGGGCGCGGAACCCGGCGTTTGCGCAAGCGCCGACAGATAGGTCTGGGCTTGCTCGGCAAGGGCCGCGCGCGCGGCGGTGTTGCCGGGGACGCGGGCAAGCTGATCGTCGAGATCGAACAACATGTAGCTGGCCAATGCGCGCACGTCGTTAAAGCGTGTTTCCGCATCGACCCGTGCAACCTGAGCGCGATGGTTGGCGACGAGTGCAAAGACCAGCGCGCTCACCAGAAGTGCCAGCGCCAGCGCTGCAATGCCCAGCGGCAGCCGATTACGCCGGATGAACTTGGTGAGAACATAGCGCCGTCCACCTTCCATCGCCGCGACGGGCAGTCCCTTGGCCCATGCCTCAACATCTTCGGCGAGCGCTTCGGCCGTGAGGTAGCGGTCATCGGGATCATTGGCGGTGGCACGGGCGATGATGGCGCGGAACTCCGCGTCCTGCGCGGACATGAGCCATGCCAGCAGCTTGCCGAGCGAATAGATATCGGCACTGGTCGATACCGCTGCGCTGGTCATGCGCTCCGGCGCGGCATAGCCGGGCGTTAGGCTGAGGCTACCGATGGAAGGGACCCGCGCTGCCTCGGTCGAAGGCTTCAGGTCCGGGGCGCGTGCAATGCCGAAGTCGATAAGTTTGGGCGTGCCGTCCGCCGTCACAAGGACGTTGGATGACGTGATATCTCTATGAACCACTAGATTGCGATGCGCGAAGCCGACCGAGTGGCAGATCGCACCAAACATCGCCAGCCGGTCCTCCCGCGCGGGACCGTTATCTTCCACCCAGCGCGCCAGCGACAGGCCGTCCACCAGCTCCATGACGATATAGGGCGATCCGTCTTGCGTTTCGCCGCCATCATAGAGATGCGCGATGTTGGGATGGGATAGCTGAGCCAGCGTCTGCCTTTCTCGGCGGAAGCGCTCGGCCAGCACCTCGCTAAGCAGGCCCGGCTTGATGACCTTGATGGCGACCACATGATCGAAATCGCCAGTGATCCGCTCACCCCGATAGACGCTGCCCATCCCGCCGCGCCCGATGAGGCCGGTGATGCGATAAGCGCCGATCCGAGCGGGGAGGGGCTCTTGTGCCTCGTCCAGCCACGCGCCGCCTGTCCGCATATTGGCGCGGCGCTCCGCCGCAATCAGTGTGCGCAGGCGGCGTTCCAGTGGCAGGTTGCCGTCCGTCCGCTCGGCGATCCATGCCTCGCGCTTGTGCTCGGTTATATCCGCCAGTTCATCGAAGAGGAGCAGCGCGGTCCGCTCGCGCTCCAGATCATCCATTGTCCACCGGTTCCGCCAGCGCGTCCGCCAGCCACGTCCGTGCGCTGCGCCAGCGCCGCTTCACCGTGGCGGGAGACTGGCCCGTCGCGATGGCGACATCCTCGATGCTCATAGCGCCGAAATAGCGCATCTCCACCAGCTCCATCAGTTCGCGATCAATGGCACCCAAGCGGATAAGCGCGAAATTGAGGTATTCCAGATCAACCCGCTGCCCACCATCGATCCTGGTGTTGAGTTCGATGCGATGATGGCGACGCTTGTCCGTGGCCTTGGAACGGGCATGGTCGGTGAGCACGTTGCGCATGATGCGCGAGGCCAGGGCGATGAAATGCGCCCTGTCGGCCAGGCTGATGGTCTCGATGCGCATGAAGCGCAGGATCGCATCGTTGATAAGATCGTCTGTCGACAGCGAGCTGTTCGCCTCGCCGCGCAGACGAGCCGCCGCTACCAGACGAAGTTCCGGCAACATCCTGGCAATCAGGAGGTCGCGCGCATCCGCATCGCCGTTGCGCCACCTCATGCCAAGTTCGGCAACGCTTGCGTCCTGATCGTCCAATGCCATGCAGATTGTCCCCACCCGCAACCCGTTTGAAACCCACCCCGCTGACCTGTCCAGCGAAATTGCGTTTCATGCCGCGACCGCGCCCACTTCGGCTAGCAGTCCTTCATTACGAAGATGTGGTGTCGGTATTTCGCAAGGACCTTCAAATCAGCGGCCTCAACGGTTCAGCCTGTTGACAAGCTGTCACCGCCTCACCTAAGGCGCCGATCCTACCCCGTGCCCAGATGGCGGAATTGGTAGACGCACCAGCTTCAGGTGCTGGCGATCGCAAGGTCGTGGAGGTTCGAGTCCTCTTCTGGGCACCATTTACCTGTTCGCGGCAAGCCGCTGACGGTTACGAAACCCCCGAAAATCTGCGAAAAACCACCTCGGATTGTCCGGGGAGGTTCGCACGTGATCGTCATCAGCCGGGGTATTTTGGGGCCTCGCAGGGGGCCTTTTCTCCAAATGCCCCAAATTTGAGCCGTTCGTCAGTAACCGACGTGTTCGAGTGCCACGCGCATATCTTCCTGCGACATTATCCGAATGTCAAAGCCGTCGGCATTGACGGCGAAAGGCGCGGGGCGGCCCAGATCAAGCTGGACTGCCCCGTCATTGTCGGATCCTGTGGGTCAGAACCTGTAGGCGACACCCAGCAACACCTGATGACGATCGAACTTGGCCGCATCGCTGCCAAGGTCGCTGTAGCGATATTCGAGACGGGTCGAGACCTTGTCGCCAAGTGCCCGTTCAAAGCCGCCGCCGACCATCCAGCCATCATAGCTGTCCTTGCTGCTCACCGCGAGGTCGGGGCTGACCAGCGTGGTCCGGGCGCTCATATTGTCATAGCCGCCGCGCACATAGATCAGCGACCTGTCGTTCACCAGATAGCCGGCCCGCGCACTGACATCAAAGGCATGGAGCGGATTGACGGTGGTATCCACAGCGCCGCGCCGCCGCGTCATCTTGTCGTCGATGCCCATGTTGAAGCCGGCCTCCACGCCGAGCACGACGCTGGAGCCGATCTTGTGATCGTAACCGGCGAAGACCCCACCGGCGGCGGAATCTTTGCTCCGGTCCACGTCAACCACGCCAAGGTCACCATCGAGCGTGCCGATGTCGTTATGGTTCCAGCCGGCCTGCACGCCGACAAAGGGGCCGTTGAACGGCTCGGCCTGCGCCGGCGCGGCAACGACAAGTCCCGCTGCAACCATTGCCCCTGCGAGGGTGAGAACGGACGATTTCATGTTTTTGCTCCTTTTTCCGACACCGCTTGGTGCGTTGAAAAAGGAACTAGGCGATGACGATGGAGACTATGTGGAGAGACGATCGACGCGGTATGGAGCCAACATTCCGCCGGCTGGGCTGGCCGTCGCCACGGGCTGGAAGCTGTCCGCACGGGCCATTTCCCAGGCGAAGCGGTAAAAGGCGCGATCATGAGCGCCGGCCAGCAACTCACCCGGTTCAAGGAACACGTGCATCTGCGAAAACAGCCGGATTTCCGTCTCGCTGACCCGGCGCGCGAGATGATGCGGCGCCAGATCACCGGGGCATTCAATCCCGGCGGCGGCGAGCGGCGCGGCGGTATCGATCCACTATCGCGGCGGCGCGTCTCGCGGGACCAACCTGCTGTGGGAGATCAACGGCACGCAGGGCGACATTCAGGTGACGGGCACGACCGGCCATGCCCAGATCGTGCAATTGTCGATCCGCGGCGCCAATGGCGAAATGGGCGATCTTGCCCCGCTGACGCCGCCCGCCTCGGCCTATGAGAGTTGGCCGGACAGTTCGGTCGCCCGCAATGTTGCCCGGCTCTATGCTTTGATCGCCCGGGATATCCGTTCGGGCACGCGTTCCGGGCCCAGTTTCCGCGACGCTGTGGCCCTGCATGAGGTGATTGACGCCATCGAGCGGTCCGCCGCCGGAAAGGAATCGAAATGACCGCGCTTTCCATTCTCGAACTGGTCCGCGTCACACAGGATACGGACGCCGGTACGGCGCTCAATAACGCACGCGACCTCGCAGCCCCATGCCGAACGCCATGGCTATCAGCGCATCTGGGTGGCCGAGCACCACAATATGGCGGGCATCGCCAGTGCGGCCACCTCGATCGTCATCGCCCACATCGCCGGCGGCACGAAGACGATCCGTGTGGGCGCCGGCGGCATCATGCTGCCCAACCACGCGCCTTATATCATCGCCGAACAGTTCGGCACGCTGGAGCGGCTCTATCCTGGACGCATCGATCTCGGGCTGGGCCGCGCGCCGGGGACCGACCAGATCGCGGTACGGGCGATGCGGCGTTCGCCCGCCGCATCGGATCAGTTTCCGCAGGACGTGCAGGAACTTCAGGCATTTCTGGCGCCCGCCACTCCCGAACAGCGCATCCTTGCCGTGCCCGGCGCTGGAACCAACGTGCCGCTGTGGATATTGGGATCGAGCAATTTCGGGGCGTCGCTGGCGGCCGAACTCGGCCTGCCCTACGCCTTCGCCTCGCATTTCGCGCCCGACATGCTGATGCCGGCGCTCGACATCTATCGCAGCCGCTTCAAGCCGTCTGAGCAGCTCGACCGACCCTATGCCGTGGCCGGGATCAATGTCATCGCCGCCGATACCGACGCCGAGGCAAGGCGGCTTGCGACCACCCAGCAGATGTCCTTCGCAGACCTTTTCAGCGGGCGGCGCGGCCTGAGCAAACCGCCTATCGATGATATCGAAAACTATTGGTCCGCGCATGAGAAGGCGCAGGCCGGGCGCATGTTGGCGCGCTCGGTGGTCGGCTCCGCCTCTACCGTGCGCGCAGGGCTGGATACCTTTGTCGCTGAAACGGGCGTCGACGAACTGATGATCGTTTCGGACGTATATGACCATGCGTCACGGCTGCGTTCGATCGAACTGATCGCCGAAGCGATGAAGCGGTAATATGTTCGGCTAGCATCAGGGCTTATTATTTTGCATCGGATGGCGAGCGATTGGTTGATTCGCGTGCGCGCGCCGGCATCGAAAGTGTGCCGGCGCGCAAATAGCCCGCCCTCTTTGCTAACCCTTTGGTCGTTACCGACACAGAACGATCGCCCCGGTATCGCTTAACGACCGGTCTCCAATGCACCACCGCCGAGTGCGACGTAGAGGGACACGAGATTGTCCAACTCGCTTCTGCGAATCTGGATCAGCGCCTGTTCCGCCGTGAACAGATTGCGTTCGGCATCAAGCACTTCGAGATAATTGGCGACGCCTTCGCGATAACGGGTCTGGGCAAGGTCGGCGATCTGGCGTTGGGCTTCGGTCGCGCGCATTTGCGCCGAGACCTGTTCGGCCAGCCAGCGGCGTCCGGCCAATGCATCGGCAACCTCGCGAAACGCCTGTTGCACCGTGCGTTCATAGCTTGCGACGGCAATATCCTCGCGCGCCTCGGCCACGGTCAGATTGCCCTGGAGGCGGCCATGATTGAAAATCGGCAAATTGATGCTCGGGCCGAAGCTCCAGCTGAAACCGTCATCGCCAAACAGATTGTCGAGTGCGGTCGAGGCGAAGCCGAGGGTTCCTGTCAGCGAGATGCTGGGGAAGAAGGCGGCGCGGGCGGCGCCGATATTGGCTCGGGATGCGCGCAGGCTTTCCTCTGCGGCGAGGATGTCTGGTCGGGTGACCAGAAGATCGGACGGAAGGCCCGCGGCAATCGCCATGTCGCTTTCCTGCGCGGCCAGCGGCAGCGAGTCTGGAAGATCGGCTGGAATCGGCCCGCCGGTCAGTACAGCAAGGAAATTTGTGCTCTGCGCTCTGGCGAGGTGGAGGCCCGCCAATTCAGTCTCGGCCTGGGTCAATAGCGATTCCGCCTGACGGAAATCGAGCGCGGAGGTGACGCCTGCATCCAGACGTCGCTGAGCAATCCGCAGCCCTTCCTGGCGACTGCGCAGGGTGGCCTCGGCCAGCGCAATGCGCTCGTCCGCTTCGCGCGTTACGAAATAGGTTGAGGCGACGTCGCGAATGAGGGTGAGACGGAAGGCGCGCTGGGCCTGGATCGTTCCCAGATATTCCGAACGCGCGGCTTCCGAGAGGTTTCTCACCCGGCCCCAGAAATCAAGCTCGAAACCGGTGACGCCAACGCCGACGGAATAGCGGTTTGCGACGACCGACCCTGCGCCGGGCACACCGGTCGCGGCAGCCGGCGTGCGGCTGCGCGCGACATCGGCGGTAGCGCCCAAGGCGGGCAGGCGATCGGCGTCCTGGATGTTATAAAGGCCGCGCGCTTCCTCAATCTGGGCGACGGCGATGGCCAGATCGCGATTACGCTCCAGCGCGGTGGCCACGAGCTGCTGGAGTTGCTGGTCGGCGAAGAAATCCCGCCAGCCGATATCGACCGCCCGCTCGCCCAGCGTGACATCGCCAGCATATTCAGCCGGAAAATCCGGCGCCGTTGGCAGATTGGGCCGCACATGGGGCTGCGCCATCTGGCACCCCGCGAGCAGACCGGCGGCGGTAAGAACGAATGCCTTATGCATGGGTCGACTCCGGGTCGCCGTGATGCCGTTCTTCGCCGGGAGCGGGCGGCCGCGCTTTGCTGAGCCAGCGGCGAACCGCTAGATAGAAGACCGGGATGAAGAAAATGCCGAGCAAGGTCGCGGCGAGCATACCGCCGACAACGCCGGTCCCTACCGCGATCCGGCTGGCCGCACCGGCGCCAGTGGAGATGAACAGCGGGACCATGCCCCCGATGAAGGCGAGCGAGGTCATGATGATCGGGCGGAGCCGCAGCTTCACCGCCTCCATCGTTGCATCGAATGGTGACTTGCCGTCCGCCTCCTGCTCGATCGCGAATTCGACGATCAGGATCGCGTTCTTGGCGGCCAGCCCGATGATGGTGATAAGCCCGACGTTGAAATAAACGTCCGCCGACAGGCCACGCATCATCGTGAACAGGATCGACCCGAGAACCCCCAGCGGCACGACCAGCAGGACGGAAACGGGGATGGCCCAGCTTTCATAAAGCGCGGCCAGCAGCAGGAAGACCACCACGAAGGACAGGCCGAGCAAGAGGCCGATCTGGCCGCCCGACTGCTTTTCCTCATAGGAGATGCCGGTCCATTCATAGGCGAAGCCTTCGGGCAGGTCGGCCGCCAGCCGCTCCATCTCGTTCATGGCTTCGCCGGTCGATCGGCCAGGCACCGCCATGCCGGAGATGGTCATCGCCGGATAGCCATTATAGCGCTGGAGCTGCTGCGGGCCGGATGTCCATGCGACCTGTGTGAAGGAACCGAAGGGCACCATCTCGCCCGCCGCGTTGCGGACTTCGAGCGCAAGCACGTCTTCCGGCGTCATCCGATAAGGCGCATCGGCCTGTAACAGTACGCGCAGAATCCGCCCTTCACGGGTGAAGTCATTAGCATAGGCGCTGCCGAAAGCGATCGCGAGCGTGCCGTTGACGTCGGCGATGGAGAGGCCGAGCGCGCGTGCCTGAATACGATCGATCATGACGCGAAGCTGAGGCGCATCCTCCTGCCCTTCCGGGCGAACCCCGGCGAGGATCGGGCTTTGGTTAGCGGCGCCGATCAACTGATTGCGCGCAGCAAGCAGCGCCTCGGAACCGTTCCCGCCGACATCCTCCAGTTTAAAGGTGAAGCCGCTGGCGGTGCCGAGTTCCGAAATGGCGGGCGGATTCAGCGCAAAGACCAGCGCGTCCTTGATATTGGAGAAGGCGCCCGTTGCCCGATCGACAAGACTGAGCGAGCTGTTTTCCGCACCCGGACGTTCGCCCCATGGCTTCAGCGTGGTGAAGGCGAGGGCGTTCGCCTGACCCTGACCAAAGAAGCTGAAGCCGCGGACGATGAACATATTCTCCACAATGTCCTCGCCATTGTAGAAGGCCTTGACCTGCTCGACGGCTTCCTCTGTTCGGACGTTCGTCGCGCCAGGAGGGGCCTGAATGGCGGTTATCGTCGTGCCCTGATCCTCGACCGGCAGGAAACCGCCCGGCAGCCGGGTGAACAGGATCACGGTCAGGCCCACCAGAAGGACAAAAACCCCCAGCCACCGCAGTGGCGCACGGAGCATCTTGCCAACCCCGCCCTGATAATGCCCGGTTGTCCGTTCGAACCAAGCGTTGAAACCGCCGAAAAACCGTCCGGTATGGCGCGTGAACCAATTCTCCTCGCGCTGATCTTCCGGCACATGCGGCTTCAGGAACGTCGCACAGAGCGCGGGCGTCAGCGTCAGGGCCAGCAGGGCGGAGAAACCGATCGACACGATCAGCGTGACCGAGAATTGCTGATAGATCGCGCCAGTCGATCCGGGGAAAAAGGCCATCGGCACGAACACCGCCATCAGCACGAGGGTGATGCCGACAATGGCGGAGGTGATCTGGCCCATGGCCTTCACCGTCGCTTCATAGGGCGGGAGATGCTCTTCGACCATGATGCGTTCGACATTCTCGATCACTACGATAGCGTCATCCACCAGAATACCGATGGCCAGAACCATGGCGAACAATGACAGCACATTGATCGAGAAACCGAACAACCACAGGCCAAGGCAGGCGCCGGCCAGCGCGATCGGCACGACGAGCGTGGGTATGAGCGTGGCGCGCCAGTTTTGCAGGAACAGGAACATAACGATGAAGACGAGGACCATCGCCTCGATCAGCGTATGCACAACGGCCGTAATGGACGCGTCGATGAACAGGGTGGTGTCATATGGCACCGTCCAGCCGATATCCTGGGGGAACGATGTGGCGAGTTGCTCCATCCGCGCCCGGACGCCATCCGCCGTCGCAAGTGCGTTGGCGCCTGTCGTCATCTGGATTGCGATGCCGGCCACCGCCTTGCCGTTCAGTTCGGTATCGAACAGATAGGTCTGGGAACCCAGTTCAACCCGGGCAACGTCGCCCAATGTCACGGCCGAACCATCCGGATTGGCGCGCAGGATGATCTGGGCGAATTGCTCAGGACTGGTGAACCTGCTCTGGGTCAGGATCGTGGCGTTCAGCTCCGTCGTCCCGGCGAGCGGCAAATCGCCGAGCTGGCCGCCCGGACTTTGACTGTTCTGTTCCTGCACGGCGGCCAATGCTTCGGCCGCGGACAGGCGGTAATTGGCGAGCTTTTGCGGATCAAGCCAGACGCGCATGGCGTAGGGCGAGGCGAAAACCTGCACATTGCCGACGCCTTCGACCCGCCGCAATTCATCGACGATTCTCGCATTGGCAAAATTGCCCAGCTCAGCCGTTGCCGTGGTGCCCGCCTTGGATTCGATTGCGACGAGCATGAGGAAGCCGGCACTGGCCTCGCGCACCGGAATACCCTGACGCCGGACTTCTTCGGGCAGCCGCTGTTCGACCAGCGTCAGCCGATTCTGCACGTCCATCTGGGCCTTGTCGATATCGGTGCCGGTCTCGAAGGTGACGGCAATCGACGCCGAGCCGTTCGAATTGCTCGTCGATGACATGTAGAGCAGGCCTTCGACGCCGTTCAGCTCCTGCTCAATCACCTGGGTGACGTTCTGTTCCAGCGTTTCAGCATCCGCGCCCGGGTAGGTCGCGCTGATGGTGAGCGAAGGCGGCGCCACGGTCGGATATTGCTCGATCGGCAAACCGCGGAGCGCCAGGACGCCGGCCAGCATGATGCATAAGGCAACCACCCAGGCAAAGATGGGTCGATCAATGAAGAAGCGGGGCCCCATGGTCGGTTGTCCTTAGCGCGCGGTTGGCTGCGACGTGGCAGCAGGCCTGGTCGCCGCCGGAGCGTTGGATTTTGCATTGGCGTTGGCGTTGGCGTTGGCGGGCGCACCGGCAATGCGGACCTCCTGGCCCGGCCGCACCATCTGCAAGCCAGAGATGATCACGCGATCCCCGGACTTCAGGCCGTCGAGCACGACCCAATTGGCGCCTTGCAGGGAGCCAAGGCGAATCTGCCGTACCTCGACCATGTTGCCCTGGCCAACGACCATGACGGTGCCACCTTGCGCACCCACGGTCACACTGCGTTGCGGTACCATGATCCCTTCGGCCTCGATGCCGGCCTGAATGCGCGCACGGACGAATTGTCCGGGCAGAAGCATCTGGTCGGGATTCGGAAATTCCGCACGCAGCGCGGCAGTGCCGGTCGCTTCGTCGATGCCGAGATCAAGAAAATCGAGGTGGCCCACCGGGCCATAAGGCGTGCCATTCTCCAGTTCGAGCTGAACCATCACCCGCTCAAGGCTGGGGAGCTGGAGCCGGCCGGAGGTGATGTCCTGCCGGATCGCCAGCAGATCCGAACTGGATTGCGAGAAATTGACGTAAATCGGATTTGCCTGCTCGATCGTCGTCAGCAGCGTGCCACCCGCGGCGCTGACCAATGCGCCCTCCGTCACTTGCGCCCGCCCGGCCCGGCCTGAAATTGGAGCGGTGACCGTTGTGTAGCTAAGGCTGAGGCGTGCGCTATCCAATTCAGCGCGCGCCTGCGCGACATCGGCCTGGGCCGTTCGTAGCCGCGCCACGGCCGCGTCATATTCCTGCCTGCTGATCGCCTGATCCACGAGCAGCGGGCCATATCGGTCGATATCCTGCTGCGCATTGGCGGCGGCGGCTTGCGCGCGCGCCAATGTCGCCTCTACCCCATTGAGCCTGGCGCGCAATTCCCGCGGATCGATCGTGAACAGCGCCTGGCCGGCCCGGACATCCGTCCCTTCCTCATAGACGCGGCGCTGCACGATACCATCGACACGCGCCCGGACCTCCGCCGTTCGGATTGCTTGCACGCGGCCCGGCAATGTAACGATATTCTCCACCGACGCGGGGCGAATCGTGATGACCTCCACCTCCGGCAATGGCGGCGCCGGAGGCGCGTCGTCCGAACAGCCGGAAAGAGCCAGCAAGGCCAGACCGAGTGCAGCGCCGGCCGAAACCGTCGCTATCCTGAAACGACACATATATGTTGATCCCATGATATCCGCGGTGAGACTTGCAATTCACGCGTAATGTAACGTACATTACTGGTCAACGATCAAATATGAGAAAGTAGGGTGTACGCGATAATGGCCAAGGTCAATGCACGGCGGGAAGATCGACGACAGGCCATCCTGACTGCGGGCGAAGCTTTGTTCCTGGAGCAGGGCTTCGAGAGGGTCAGCGTCAATGCGATCGTCCAGCGCTCGGGCGGGTCGCTGGCGACCGTCTATGACATGTTTGGCAACAAACATGGCCTGCTGCGTGCTGTGGTCGATCAGGCGACCGATGAAGAACTCAGGGGCATTGAGGATATTTACAGCGAGGAAGCGCAGCCCGGCGCGACCCTGCGCAAGCTTGCGCTGCATTATTACGCCTTCGCCATCGGCCCCCGGATGCTGGCCCTGATGCGCCTTGTGATCGGACAGAGCTTGGCCGACCCCGAATTCGGCAACCAGTTCAATCATGATCTGCAATGGCGATTTTCGAGGCATCTTGCTGACGCATTCTCCCGCTGGACGGTCGAGGGCAAGGCGCGGATCGACCATCCATCAGAGGTGGCCGACCTGTATTTCGCGATCGTGATGTGCAACGCCCCCTTCAGAGCCATGTTCGGCATCGTTCCCGAGCCGACCGATGCCGCCATGCTGGAACGGCGCCTTGCACCCTTTCTTGCCTATTATCACATCGCTTCATGAACAATGATGCGGGTTTCCGGGAGGGTGCCGGCAGGATCCGGCGGCGGCGGCAACTGTGCAAGCAATCGCTGATCAGCGGGGACGGGCCAGCGCAGGCTGCTACCCCACAGGCTCTGCCGCGATCACATATTCAGCGTCAGTTTACGCCGACATAGCCGCCGTTCGCGAGCCGATACCCGACAGTAAATATCAGCCATCATTCGTGTTCAGTTTAAGGATCGATCAGTGGGTAAGAAGCGGTCGTCAGCCGAACGCCTCTGGCCCAAGCTCATCATATTCCAAACTAATGCTGATCAGTCGACGCAAACCTGAACCGGTATCATGGTCATACTGCCATTCATTCCCGAGACCGCGCGCATCTCTGCTCGTGCTCTCGTGCACGGGCGGCCATTTCGATCAGTCAGCTCATTCGCCTTTCGTCGCTCGGCGCGTTCGGCCTGAAGTTCGGCCGAGGGGCACAGCCATGAACGCAAACCATTCTTCCGCTGCAGCCCGCCCGTGCGGCACCCTGGCCGTTGGCCGACAAGAACAAAAGTACAGCTGCCGCCAAACTTTCCAACATTCACATCTCCACAACTGCGCTGCCGTGGGTCACCAAATCATGGTCAGTTGAGAATGGTGCGCCCGACAGGATTCGAACCTGTGGCCCCCAGATTAGGAATCTGGTGCTCTATCCTGCTGAGCTACGGGCGCCCGCCAAGCGCTGTATTCCGCGCGGCCGGAGCGGTCAATCATTCGCCATCGCTGCCTTTGATATCGCCGGTGAGGTGGATTTGTTTGCCCCAGCCCGCTTTTGATCGGCGGCTTTGACGTATTCGTCATCATTTGCGGAGAAAAGCGCCGGACAAGCCGAGTCGAAGTCGCAGCGGTGTATAATTTTTCCCCCGATGTCGCGTGATTGACCTTTTCCCGGCTCATTCGTTTCGGCGGCGGCGGCGGGTCGCTCATCGGGGACGCGGTTGACTAGTTTAGCGGGCGGATGTCATACGCCCGGCGCGCTGTTCGGAGGTGATTTTGGCAATTCGTGTCGCGGTGGTGGGGCTGGGCAAGATGGGGATATCACATCTCGCCATCATAAATGCCCTTGAAGACTTTGAAGTTGTCGCGATCTGTGATTCCACGACGCTGGTCGGTCAGGTCATCGAGAAGTACGGCAAGTTTCCATATGTGCCGCGCTATGAGGATCTGCTCTCACGGCCGAGTGTGGACGCCGTCATCATCGCTACACCCACGACGACCCATGCGCCCATGGTGCGCGCGGCGCTCGACAAGGGCCTGCATGTCTTTTGCGAGAAGCCGCTCACTCTGTCGGCGGCCGAGAGCGAGGAGCTAGCGGCTCTGGCGCAATCGAAAGGCCTGATCGCGCAGGTCGGCTATCACAACCGCTTCATCGGCACGTTCGGTGAAGTGAAGGCGCTCATCGACGCAGGAGCAATCGGCCGCGTCAGCCATGTCCAGGCCGAGGCCTATGGCCCTGTCGTGCTCAAGCCGGCCAAAGCCACATGGCGGGGCAAGGCGGGGCAGGGGGGGGGCTGCCTCTACGATTATGCCGCGCATCCCCTCAATCTGGTGAACTGGTATTTCGGTCGCCCGACAGGGTGCACAGGGGCCATGCTCAAGAGCGGCTTTTCGGCGGAAGTGGATGATGAAGTCTATGCCGCGCTGACGTTCGACAGTGGCCCGACGGTGCAGCT
>Ga0160433_100467_pt1 | contig 20208 bp, 18 predicted proteins | sample HID1972K_E0MG_FD_108235 | JGI IMG/M metagenome (GOLD analysis project Ga0160433, IMG submission 108235) | Enriched pill bug-associated microbial communities from UW Madison campus, WI, USA - HID1972K_E0 MG | ecosystem: Host-associated > Arthropoda: Insects > Digestive system > Unclassified ... | reverse complement strand
TGAAGCGAGAATTAAAACAAAACGCCGTATTTCCCCTTTCTGGCTGCTGCCGGTAATCGCCCTGCTCATTGCTGGCTGGCTTATCTGGAACAGTTTTGAAGATCGTGGCACAACGGTCACTATTGATTTCATCTCAGCCGACGGTATCGTCCCCGGCCGCACCCCTGTCCGTTATCAGGGCGTCGAGGTAGGGACCGTTCAGGAAATTAGCCTGGCCAAAAACCTCAATCGCATTGAGGTGAAGGCCAGTATAAAAGGCGATATGAAAGATGCGCTGCGTGAAGAAACGCAGTTCTGGCTTGTCACGCCTAAGGCGTCGCTGGCAGGCGTGTCCGGTCTGGATGCGCTGGTCGGCGGGAACTATATCGGCATGATGCCCGGTAAAGGCGAGAAGAAAGATCACTTTACCGCGTTGGATACCCAGCCGAAATATCGCCTGAACAATGGCGAGCTGATGATTCATCTTCACGCGCCGGATTTAGGATCGCTCAATAGCGGCTCGCTGGTGTACTTCCGCAAAATCCCGGTCGGACGCGTCTATGACTACGCGATCAACGCCAATAAACAGGGTGTCACCATTGATATCCTGATCGACCGCCGCTTCACCAATCTGGTGAAAAAAGGCAGCCGTTTCTGGAACGTCTCCGGGATAAAAGCCGATGTTGGGCTGAGCGGGGCGAAAGTCCAGCTTGAAAGTCTGGCCGCGCTGGTGAATGGCGCGATTGCTTTTGATTCCCCCGAAGATTCAAAAGCCGCGACTCAGAACGATGAGTTTGGTCTGTACGCCGATTTGGCCCACAGCCAGCGCGGGGTGATCGTGAAACTGGACCTGCCAGACGGTACGGGTCTGAAAGCCGGTTCGACCGCGTTGATGTATCAGGGCCTGGAAGTCGGACAGCTGACCAAACTGGATCTCAATCCAGGCGGCGCGGTGAGCGGTGAAATGACCGTCGATCCGAGCGTGGTGAATTTGCTGCGCGACAAAACCCGAATCGAACTGCGTAATCCGAAACTGTCGCTAGAGAATACTAATCTCAGTGCCTTGCTCACGGGCAGCACTTTTGAACTGGTGCCTGGTGAAGGCGAACCGCGTAAGCATTTCGTGGTCGTCCCTGCCGATAAAACGCTATTGCAGGAACCTGGCGTTGCCACGCTCACCCTGAATGCGCCAGAGTCCTACGGCGTCGAGGCCGGCCAACCCATTATTCTGCACGGCATTAAAATTGGTCAGGTACTCGAGCGTACGCTGAACAACAAAGGGGTATCCTTCTCGGTAGCCATCGATCCGCAATATCGTGACCTGGTACACGGTGACAGCAAATTCGTGGTCAACAGCCGCGTGGACGTCAAAGTCGGTCTCGACGGTATTGAATTCCTCGGAGCCAGCGCCAGTGAGTGGCTCAGCGGCGGCATTCGCATTCTGCCGGGTGAAAAAGGCCCGATGAAGCAGAGCTATCCACTGTTTGCCAACCTCGAAAAAGCGATTGAAAACAGTCTCGGTGAACTGCCGACGACAACGATGACGCTTACTGCCGACACGCTGCCGGACGTCCAGGCCGGTTCTGTCGTGCTGTATCGTAAATTTGAAGTCGGGGAAGTGATCACCGTTCGCCCACGCGCTAACGCTTTCGATATCGACCTGCACGTCAAACCCGAATACCGCCAGCTTCTGACCAAAAACAGCGTGTTCTGGGCAGAGGGTGGCGCAAAAGTGCAGTTGAACGGCAGCGGGCTGACGGTTCAGGCCGCCCCACTCTCCCGGGCACTGCGTGGGGCTATCAGCTTCGATAACCTCAGTGGCGCAAGTGCTGGCGCGCGTAAAGGCGATAAACGTATTCTGTATCCTTCCGAAACCGCGGCTCGCGCCGTAGGGGGGCAAATTACCCTGCACACCTTTGATGCCGGGAAACTTGCCGAGGGTATGCCGATTCGCTACCTGGGCATTGATATCGGACAAATTCAGACCCTGACGCTGATAACTGCTCGCAATGAAGTGCAGGCGAAAGCAGTACTCTACCCGGAATACGTAAACACCTTTGCCCGAAGCGGAACCCGCTTCTCGGTGGTCACGCCTCAGATATCAGCGGCAGGCGTTGAGCACCTGGACACCATCTTGCAGCCATACATCAACGTGGAACCCGGCCGTAGCAGCAATCCACGCCGCGATTTTGAGCTGCAGGAAGCGACCATCACCGACTCCCGATATCTCGACGGCCTGAGCATCATCGTCGAAGCGCCGGAAGCCGGATCGTTGAGCATCGGCACACCTGTTCTGTTCCGCGGCATTGAAGTGGGTACGGTGACCGGCCTGCATCTGGGCTCGCTCTCAGACCGCGTGATGGTGGGCCTGCGTATCAGTCAGCGCTATCAGCATCTGGTGCGCAATAACTCGGTATTCTGGCTGGCGTCCGGCTACAGCCTCGATTTCGGTATCATCGGCGGTGTAGTGAAAACCGGGACCTTCAACCAGTTCATTCGCGGCGGCATTGCCTTTGCCACTCCGCCAGGCACACCGCTCGCGCCGAAAGCGCAGGAAAATAAGCACTTCCTGTTGCAGGACGCAGAACCGAAAGAGTGGCGTGAATGGGGCACCGCGCTGCCACGCTAATTGCGAAGCGACTCCGGCTGTAAGAAGCCGGAGTCGCTGTGCTAAACTGCGCACCCGTTTATGAATTTGGTGCGTTTAGTGGCTTATCTTCCTGACTCCTTTCTTGAGGTGATGCGTGCAGCAATGCCGACTCATCTCTCCTTCGACGATTTCATCGCCGCCTGCCAGCGCCCGCTGCGCCGAAGTATCCGTGTTAACACACTCAAAATTTCTGTTCCGGATTTTCTGCAACTGGTTGCGCCTTATCGCTGGCAACTCACACCCATTCCGTGGTGTGAGGAAGGTTTCTGGCTTGAACGCGAAGACGAAGATGCCCTGCCGCTCGGCAGCACGGCCGAGCACCTGAGTGGTCTGTTTTACATTCAAGAAGCCAGCTCAATGCTGCCGGTCACCGCGCTGTTTGCTGATAACAATCAGCCTCAACGGGTGATGGACGTTGCCGCCGCACCGGGTTCAAAAACAACGCAAATTGCTGCGCGAATGGGTAACCAGGGCGCTATTTTGGCCAACGAGTTTTCCGCCAGTCGGGTGAAAGTCCTGCACGCCAATATCAGCCGCTGTGGGATCAGCAACGTTGCCCTCACCCATTTTGATGGTCGCGTATTCGGCGCTGCCCTTCCGGAATCCTTTGATGCCATTTTGCTCGACGCCCCTTGCTCCGGCGAAGGCGTGGTGCGCAAAGATCCCGATGCGTTAAAGAACTGGTCTCAGGAAAGCAATCTCGACATAGCCCAGACCCAACGCGAGCTGATCGACAGCGCGTTTCATGCGCTGCGCCCCGGCGGCACGCTGGTGTATTCCACATGCACGCTGAACCGTGACGAAAACGAGGATGTGCTGAGCTGGCTGCTGGCGCGCTATCCACAGGCGGTCGAAATCATGCCGCTCGACACGCTATTCGACGGCGCAACCCAGGCACTGACCCCTGAAGGTTTCCTGCACGTCTTCCCACAGATTTTCGATTGCGAAGGATTCTTTGTCGCGCGGCTGAAAAAAACCGCGGCCATTGAAGCCCTGCCCGCGCCGGGCTACAAAGTCGGCAAATTCCCTTTCCTGCCGATGCGAACCCGTGAGTCTTTGGCGGTGAAACAGGCGGCGGCGGCCGTGGGTTTGCACTGGGAAGAAAATCTGAATCTCTGGCAGCGCGATAAGGAGATCTGGCTCTTCCCGGCGGAGATTGAGCCGTTGCTTGGCAAGGTACGTTTTTCCCGCATCGGCCTGCGTCTGGCCGAGACTTTCAATAAAGGGTTCCGCTGGCAGCATGAAGCCGTTATCGCTCTGGCGGGCGAAAAAAGTGCGCGCTTCGAACTGACGCAGGCGGAAGCCGAAGAGTGGTATCGCGGACGCGATGTCTGGCCGGAAACGCCACCCGCGCGTGATGATGTTATCGTGACCTTTCAGGGACATCCGTTGGGACTGGCGAAAAAAGTCGGTTCGCGCATCAAGAATAGCTATCCACGTGAGCTGGTCCGGGACGGCAAATTGTTCGCTGGCAAAGCGTAACGCTGAGCCAAAAATAAGCACGTTCTGACTGGCAAAATGCTCGCCCTTGTCTACGCTAAAAAATGGGAAGACCTAACTGGTCATACCACAACGAAGCAGATAACCGGAGAGCATTATGACCAAAACCAGCGTACGAATCGGCGCCTTTGAAATTGATGACGGCGAGCTGCATGGCGAGCAGCAAGGGGAGCGAACGTTAAGCATTCCCTGTAAATCTGACCCTGATTTATGCATGCAACTCGATGCCTGGGATGCCGAAACCAGCGTTCCCGCCATTCTCGATGGGGAACACTCTGTTCTATACCGCAAACACTATGACAGTAAGTCCGATGCCTGGGTCATGCGCTTAGCTTGATTCAAAGGAACCCGCCCAATTTTAGGCGGGTTATTTATTTTCGTATTTCGCTTATTTCTCTTACACTTAAGGCACCGCGCAAGAGTGTGAGGATGCAATGTTCGCTCTGGTTTTGTTTATTTGTTATCTCGATGGCGGCTGCGAAGACATTGTGGTGGACGTCTATAACACCGAACCGCAATGCTTACGGGCAATGGACGCGCAGCGATTAAGGCATGGCGGTTGCTTCCCGGTTGAGGATTTTATTGACGGTTTCTGGCGCCCGGCGCAGGAATACAGCGATTTGTAACTACTGAAGCTGGACCAGTGTCAACTCACCGCCAAACACCGCACCGGTATCGATGTAATGCTGATTGAGCACATCATAACGGTGCTTTAACGGCGTGTGCCCAAACCAGAAGTGATCCGCGCCATCGATAGGGGAATGATTCCCTGCTAAATGGTCGCTCAGCCGCTGCCGATCCCACAGTACCCGATGCCAGTCTACGTTCTGTTGCCACTGATAATGTGCAGCCGGATAATCGGCATGTGCCACCACATGCACACCAGAATCGGCATCCACTTCAATGATATACGGCAAGTCATGACAGGCCTTTAGTCGACGACGGGCCTCAAGCTGTTCATTTTCCGTGCAGTGTTCAAACCACGCTCCCCCATTCAATTCCCACAGCGATAATTGCTGATGCTCAAGCGCATCCATCGCCATTTGCTCGTGATTTCCTCGAATAGTGAAAAACCATTTTTGATGAATAAGTTCAAGGCATCTGAGACTGTCGGGCCCCCGATCAATCAGGTCGCCAACGGAGATAAGTACATCCTGATAAGGATTAAATTCGTGAGCCCGGAGTTTAGGCATCAACAAATTAAAACAACCATGCAGGTCGCCAATGAGCCATATATGCCGCCAGGCTTTGCCGTCAATTCGTTGATACATAGCGTTGCCCCCTGGTTTAAGTATAGGGGATTCACGGAGAGCCTTACGCTTTTTGAAAAACGTAAATCAAGTATAAACGAACGCGGAATAAAGTCTGTGCGTGCATTAAGATTAACCTCACCGGCCGTTAGAATAGCCTCAGAAAAATGATGAGGTTATTATCATGTCGGACAACACCCTGCACTCCGCCTATTCACCTGAACCGCGTTCACATATTATTTCTGAACTGGTCAGCGGCAAACTTGCGCCAGCGCCAATCTGGAAAAATGCGGACTACCGTCTGAAATTTTTGCTGCGGACGATGATTTTTTATCGCTCAACCCGACTTATGCTCGACACTCTCGGCAAGCGCCCGGACTTCATGCGGCTGCTGAACGCGCAGGTCACCCTGCCGAGTAAAACACATCGCCAGTATCTGGCGCGGGGATTATCGTCAACGCAGCGTGCGCAAGCAATTGTCGGCCATTATCAGTTTATCGACTCGCTTAAAAGCACCCGACTCGCCGCGGCATTAACCGCCACCGAACCGACAGAGCTACTGAGTTTTGAGGGCAAGGATGGTGCACTGTTTACGCTTTACGCCTCCTGTGCGCACAAGGCCGAACGTGAAGGCGAAAGCACGCTGTGGTTTTGCGACGCGGACAATACGGTTTTGGCCAGCACAACCTTCAGTGTTGCCCGGAGCCACGACGGCTGGGAGCTCATCGTCGGCGGTCTGCAGGGACCGCGCCGCAGCGTTTCTCATGAAGTGATAAAGCACGCCACCCGCGCCTGTTATGGGCTATTCCCGAAACGTATTCTGGTTGAATTCTTTGGCCTGATGGCTGCCGAGTGCGGGATAACCACGCTCTCCGGCGTCAGTGATAATGGGCACGTTTTCCGCGCTCTCCGTTATCGCTTCAGCAAAGGCCGTCATTTCCATGCCAGTTACGACGCGTTCTGGGCATCGTTAGACGGGGTTAAAAACGATGCATTCCGGTGGCAGCTACCGCTGGCGCAGGAACGTAAATCTTTGGAAGACATTGCCAGCAAGAAACGCGCAGAGTATCGCCGCCGTTTTGCGTTGCTCGATGAGATAGCCGCCCAGTTCAACGCACTTTTCCCGCGCACGTAAGCGCAACTGCATTGGCCTCTGCTGTACACAATGGCAGAGGCTTTCGCGCATCACGATTGCACAAGCCCCAGATGTTTCGCTATCATCATGAGGTATTCCTCTGATACCTCGCTGGCGGTACTTCCTGGCTATGAGCAAAATCGAAATTGCCCTGACAATTCTCGTTCTGGTTTTACTTGGGCTGGGCATCTGGTTCATTTTGAGCGATCAAATTTGGGTGCTGGTCAGCTATCTTGAAACCCTTCTCTATCCCGATATCGTCACGCCTGAATAATCCCTGTGGTTTCGCCAATTCAAAATTAAACAAGATGGCATTTGAATCACACCACCGTGATGCATACCATTCTTAGCGAAACATAGCGCGGCGGGCTGCTTCTTCCTGACAGCACGTGGCATTACGTTTCAGGTCTGACTGACTCCACATCCCTGGACGCGCAACTTTCAGACCAAACCACCTCGCGGCGCTGCATATCCCTGTAAAGCCGTAAAAGTGAGTCCGAAAATATAATATTCATTGCAAGCTTTTCCCCTTTGCCCTGCGAAGCGAAGGGGTTTTTTTTATGCTTTTTCGTCTATATATATCCCCCTTCCTGCTGACATAACGACATTACTCGTGGTCGCGCGGATCTGCATTTTTCGTGTAAAAAAAATGTTAAGACCGATTTTGATGTGATATAAAAGAAAACAGGTTGGCCGTGGAAGTGTGGGGAATTTTCAGGCTGATGCTGTAAGTTACTGATATAACTTACAGATAAAAAGAGACCGAATACGATTCCTGTATTCGGTCCAGGGAAATGGCTCTTGGGAGAGAGCCGTGCGCTAAAAGTTGGCATTAATGCAGGCTAAAGTCGCCTTGCCCTTTAAGAATAGATGACCATGCCAGGTTTTCCAGTCCGCGACAAAAGTGGTCAGAAAAAAACCGTGAGCAAAGCGTCACAAAACGCAAAAACCGCAAGCTTTCGTCAGAAAAACTTGCGGTTTTTTATTGTCTGTCAATCAGTTAGCGTTGCGTCTTAGCAGAGCTTTTCAGCGCGGGCGATAAACGGTGCCAGGCTCATTTTTTGACCCGCATGCTCAGGATCGTCGACCTGGATCACAGAAATCGGCTGGGCATTGGTCTTCCCTTCCTTCACTTCCTGCTCGGCAACGGTATTTAACGGATATTGCATCAGCGTGCTGGGGTTAATGGCATACAGCGCATTGCCCGGACGGCAGGTCAACATCACCTCTTCACGATTAAATGCCCACTGTTCTTTACCCATCTCAAAACGACTGACGGTGATAATTTGCGGTGCCGCCAGGGCGGTTCCAGTTGTTGCCAGTAACAACATTGATAAAACGAGTTTTTTCATGATTCTGCCACTTAATTCAGAACGGTTCCCAGGTTGCGAAGAGGCTTACCGCCGCCAGCACCAGAGCCCCTAAAATCATTTCCGCCTGCGTCGTGCGCACAAACAGCCGCTGTATGCGCTGTCTGTCTGTCGCCATTCGCGGCACCAGAACATACCTGTTCACCAGGGCGATTACCACCATCAGCGCCACGAACGCACATTTCACCAACAGCAAACGCCCATAGGCCGTACCCGACACCAGTTGCCCCTGAATCAGCCAGGCATTAGCCAGCCCGCTCAGGATCACCCCAATGACCGCCAGATGGCCCCAACGAGAAAAACGCATCATGGAATTGATGGCCGAGGTGCGCCAGGGCCCCTTCGCCAGGCGCAGGCAGTACAGAAACGGCAGCAGGCCACCAAACCAGGCCCCCGCGCACAGAAGATGCACGGCGTGATTCATTCGCTGTAACGCGCCAATGGTGCCCTCGCGCATCGCCGCATGCCCTACGCCCGCCATAAGTAAAAACTGTGCGATGCACAGAATCAGTAACAGCGGCGCCAGCCGATGCGGTTTCAGGCAGACGACAATCAGCGCAATCCACGTCAGCAGAATTTGCCACAGCCAGATGCTACCAAAACGCGTACCCGCCACGGCGAGCCAGACCTCAGGTTGCAGGACATCGCCCCAGCCGTTGCCCATTTGACCGCCCTGCAGCATCAGCATTGACGTTGCCGTTATGGCGTTCACCAGCAACGCGACACGCATAAACGGCAGGAAGCGTTGCATCATCAGCCGACGCAGCTGGGGCGTTGCCCACCAGGCACCATACAGCACGCAACCGAAGGCGAGCATTATGGCAATGAAATGCAGGCCTCGCAGCCCGACATACACCGACGCCAGCACGGTTATTTCACACTGAAGTGGTACTGGCCTTTGGTTTTGTGACCGTCCACCGACACCACGTGCCAGTCAACGGTGTAATCGCCGGGTTTGAGAGATTGCTCGACCGGGACGATAAGCTGGGTGTTGTCTTTTTCATTGAGCTTCACTGCGCCAACAGGAATCTGCGCCTGCTGTGAGCCCGTCAGCGTGACGCCACTGAATTTCACCTCAACCCCTTCCGAGAAATTGAGAGTCAGCGCCTGGGGAGCCGCCGTAACTTGGGCATCAGCCGCAGGATATTGATGTTTAAGATGGGCGTGGGCGAAGGCCGCGGAAGTGGTTAAAACGCAGGTCAGGAAAACACCGGTGCGCAGCGCGCGGGAGGCGATACGATTCATTCTCTACATTCCCTTTTGTTATATATCTGTGGGGGAGAATAACCTCGTATAATGTTTACGTCGAGATTCACTGCCGTTGATCTTGCTATTTCGCGACACTCTTAGTACTTTCAGCCCCGATATCAGAAGGAGCCCAAGATGAACACCAATCTGGCAAAACTTCCCCAGGACGAGATGGACAAAATTAACGTCGATTTGGCCGCCGCCGGGGTTGCATTTAAAGAGCGCTACAATATGCCTATCGTGGCTGAAGTAGTGGAGCGTGAACAGCCGACGCACCTTCGCGACTGGTTCCGCGAGCGTCTGATCGCGCATCGACTGGCTTCGGTAAACTTATCCCGCCTGCCATACGAACCAAAACAGAAGTAAGACTTACTCACTGTTACACTTCCTTACACTACCGCGGCTACAATCTTGAGAATATTCTCATGTATGACTCAGGGACTCTGAGTCAAGAAAAGTGATAAGGAAGCCACTATGCCTGCATGGACGATTGCTGCTGCACAGTACACGGCCCGCAACAGGAGCGTTGCGGAAAATATTGACCATCATCTGCGTTTTATCGACGCGGCGGCGAAGCTGAACTGCCAACTGATTGTGTTCCCGGAAATGTCGTTGACGGGACCGGACACCGATTCTCCCCTTCCCCCCATTCCCACCGATGAACTCCTGCAACCACTTTGCGCTGCGGCGAAACGTCATGGGATCACTGTCATTGCGGGTTTACCGATCGACATGAACGGCGAACGTCACAAGGGCGTGGCCATTTTTGTGCCCGGCGCGTCCTCACCGCTCACGATGCATCAAGGACAAGGCACCTGCCTTGCACCACAGACGCAGCAAATCAGTGTGCTGGCCGCCGAAGCGGAGGCTATCGAACTCGACCCAAATGCCTCGCTGCTGGCCACCGGAACCTGTACCTGCGAATTTCAGCAACAGCAGTCGGTGCAGCGACTTCAGCGCCTGGCCCACCGTTACGCTATCGCAGTATTAAAATCTAACTATTCCGTCGGTAGCGCGCTGTGGGATGAAAACGGTCAGCTGATCGTGCGCGCCGACAGCGGGGACCTTTTGCTGACCGGTCGCAAATACGAAGGCGGCTGGGAAGGCGACATTATTCCACTGCGCGAAAGCCTCTGTGCCATTGACGAAAGCCTCTGTGGCGCATAACCTGCCTCTTTTCAGCCGGGAGAGCACAATGTTACGCGTTATCGATACGGAAACCTGCGGTTTACAGGGGGGCGTGGTTGAAATCGCCTCGGTGGACATCGTTGACGGCAAGATAACCCATCCCATGAGCCATCTCGTGCGCCCGGACAGACCGATTAGCCCACAGGCGATGGCCATCCATCGCATCACCGAAGAGATGGTCGCTGATAAGCCGTGGATTGAGGAAGTTGTACCGCATTATCAGGGCAGCACCTGGTACGTGGCGCATAACGCCAGCTTTGACCGCCGCGTATTGCCTGAAATGAACGGCGAGTGGATTTGCACCATGAAGCTTGCCCGCCGCCTGTGGCCGGGCATCAAGTACAGTAACATGGCGCTCTACAAATCCCGCAAGCTGAGCGTGACTACCCCGCCCGGTCTGCATCATCACCGGGCGCTGTATGACTGCTACATTACCGCCGCATTACTGATTGATATTATGAACGTCTCCGGCTGGACCGCTGATCAGATGGCCGATATCACCGGGCGTCCTGCGCTGATGACCACTTTCACCTTCGGGAAATACCGCGGGAAGCCAGTGTCAGAAGTGGCCGAGAAAGATCCCGGCTACCTCCGCTGGTTGTTCAACAATCTTAATTCGATGAGTCCGGAACTGCGCTTAACACTTAAGCACTGGCTGGGCGAATAACTATCGTGGAGCCTGGCCCGGCAGCGTACCCTGGGCCAGTGCAATCAGGAATGTGAATTCCAGCGCCACGCCTTCATAGCTTTTGAATCGCCCCGATTTCCCGCCGTGCCCGGAATCCATATCGGTACAAAGCAGCAGCAGATTATCGTCGGTTTTCAGCTCCCGGAGCTTCGCCACCCATTTGGCCGGTTCCCAGTATTGCACCTGAGAATCATGCAACCCGGTGGTGACCAGCAGGTGCGGATAGGCTTGTTTCCCGACGTTGTCATAAGGGCTGTAGCCTTTCATATAGTGATAATACTCAGGCTCCTGCGGGTTGCCCCACTCCTCAAACTCGCCGGTCGTCAGCGGGATCGACTCATCCAGCATCGTCGTCACCACATCGACGAACGGCACCTGCGCAATCACCCCGTGGAACAGTTCCGGGCGTTGGTTGATAACGCTGCCCATCAGCATTCCGCCTGCGCTGCCGCCCATCCCGTAACAAAGCTCAGGATTGCCGTAGCCCTGCGCCAGCAGCGCATCGCAGACATCAAGATAATCGTTGAAGGTATTGTTCTTCAGCAGGAACTTGCCGTCTTCATACCACTGCTGGCCTAATTCGCCGCCGCCGCGGATATGAGCGATGGCATACACGAACCCGCGGTCAAGCAGGCTCAGACGGCTGCTGCTGAAATCAGCGTCCATGCTGGCACCGTAGGAGCCGTAACCGTACACCAACAACGGATTGTTCCCTTTGCGGAAATGCTCGCGGTGATAAACCAGCGAAACCGGTACTTCAGCACCATCACGTGCTTTGACCCACAGATGCTCGCTGCGATAGCGACTGGCATCAAAGCCCTTCACTTCCTGCTGTTTCATCACCCTTCGTTCGCCGGTATCCATATTCAGCTCAAACAACGTGTCCGGGGTTGTCATTGAGGAATAACCGTAACGCAAGCGCGCGGTATCGGGCTCCGGGTTATACGCCAGCCAGGTCACATATGCCGGATCGTCAAACGCAATCCCGGTGGACTCCCGAGTTTTACGATTGATCTGCCGCAGGCTGGTCAGGCCGTGCTGACGCTCTTCGACCACCAGCCAGTCGGTAAACAATGTAAAACCTTCCAGCATGACTTCTTTGCGCGGCGGGATCAGCACTTCCCAGCGGCTTTCATCCCGGACGGGCGAGCGGTAAAGTCCAAAATTTTTACCTTCGCGGTTGGAGCGCAGATAAAAATTATGCTGGAAATGATCGACGCTGTATTCGTGATCTTTGCGGCGCGGCAGGAAGCGCAGCGGCTGAGCATCAGGCAGTTCAGCATCCAGCAGCAGCACTTCACTGGTGGTGGCGCTGGCCAGATGGATAATCACGTAATGCTTCGAGCTGGTTTTATGCAGGCTGACGTAGAAAGTGTCGTCCTGCTCTTCATAGACCAGTTCGTCGGCGGTGACCGGCATACCCACGGTGTGGCGCCACACCTGATGCGGCAATAGCGTCGTCGGATGTTTTCGCACGTAATACAGCGTTTGCGAATCATTGCCCCAGACGAAGCCCGGCTCGACGTTTTCCAACGTCTCTGGATACCAGTTATCGTTTTCCAGGCTACGGATACGCAGGCCATACTGACGGCGCGAGAGATAGTCTTCCGTTAGCGCCATTAACGCGTTATCTGGCGAAACGCCTAAGCCACCGAGGGTATAAAACTCGCTGTGCGCCGCGCGCTGATTGCCGTCGAGCAGCACTTCCCAGTCGTCCCACTCTTCTTTCTGCACCGACTGACGCTGATAAATAGCGTACTCGCAGCCCGGTTCGTAAATCTGCCGGTAGCGGTAGCCATTTTTGCTGTAGGGGGCTGAAACTTCGCGCTGCGGAATGCGATCGACAATCTCTTTGAGGATTTTATCCTGCAGGTTTTGCTGCAACGCCATGACTTCGCGGCCATAGTCGTTTTCCAGCTTCAGATAGTCGAGCACCGCGGGCTGCGTGCGGTCGTCGTCACGCAGCCAGTAGTAGTTGTCGACCCGGGTATCACCATGAAGCGTCATGGTGTGGGGAATACGTTTTGCTTTTGGTGGCATGTCGTTGTTCTTCTGCAAGTTACCTACCCTAAGGGTGGCAAATGTGCAGAGCGATGCAAGCGAAACATGCCAACTTGAGGTTAAAGTGCCTGTTTTTGTGCCTTTAAATCGTTTTCAATGCCTTCCCGCACCTCGTGTGGAATATTCAACGCATCGCCGAGCGCGTTCAGATAGCTACGTTCCATAAAGTGATCGACATCGATTGCCGCACAGCTCAGGAAATACAGCTCGAGCGCTTCCTCTTCATTGCGCACATCTTTGGCCAGAAGTTGCGGGTCCAGCGGCTGAGCGATCGCTTTATCCACTAGCTGACGCCCCTGCGCTTCCACGCCCGCTTCACGCAGTTGCGAATCAATCACCGCTCGCTCTTTATCATCGATATGCCCGTCGCTTTTTGCGGCAAACACCAGCGCCAGGATCAGGCGTTCGGTACGCATATCCACCGGGCTGGTTTGCTGCCCGTACTGCGGTTCACCCTGATGGGCTGTGCGAATTTTGTCTTTGTACTTGTTCCACAACACGCTGCCCGCCACTGCCCCGCCGCCGACAAGCAGAGCGCCGGTTCCGTATTTGGTCAGCAGTTTGCGCGATGATTTGCTGGACACCAGCAGCCCGGCAAGACCGCCGAGCGCACCGGGAACCAGCAATTTACTGAGTCCCTGCTCGCCGGATGGCTGAGCAGAAGACGATGATTGACCGAGAAGGGATTGAATCTGATTTAGCCAGTTTGCCATTGTATCCTCGCCATACTGAGATGAATGCTCTCAGCCTAAGCGAGACGATGTCAGGAAACGTCTGGTCTGGCTAAAGATGCGAAAATTACTGCGCGCGATAGGTGGCGCTGCCTGCTGCACAATCCACTGTCACGACGTAATGCAAATCGGTATTTGTCCCACGCACCGTGAGCGGCACTTTCCATTTATCCTTTGCCCCGGTCACGTCATGGGGATTAATCCACGCCACGGGATCGATCTGCCCCAGCGTTTTCTGGTCATCCGCCCACTGATTAATCCGATTCTGGGTGTAATCCTGCTTCACCTTCGCGGCAATGCCGTCGGCGTCCAGGCCTTCACACTTGCTCATTGACACCGTTTTCTCACTGGCCGCCTGGACCGCAACGCTACTCATCAGCAGCAAAACTGCCGTCATTACTGTTCTCTTTTTCATGTGAATGTCTCTCGCGCCTGATAACCCTCAAAAGCATGGTACAAAACCCCGACAACGCAAGTAAGCGTCTGTTATTTATCACGTCGTTCCTGCCCCGAGACAGACGCAAACGTTTTCGTATATACTGGCGTTCATTTTTTTACTGTGGAATTTCGTTATGACTGTACTAGGCACAGCGCTGCGTCCGGCGGCAACCCGCGTGATGTTATTGGGCGCAGGCGAGCTGGGTAAAGAAGTGGCCATTGAATGCCAGCGACTGGGGATCGAAGTGATTGCCGTCGATCGTTATGCGGACGCTCCAGCGATGCACGTTGCCCATCGCAGCCACGTCATTAATATGCTGGACGGCGTGGCGCTGAAGGCGCTGGTTGAGCAGGAAAAACCTGCGTTTATCGTCCCGGAAATCGAAGCCATCGCGACTGATATGCTGATTGAACTGGAACAGGCCGGTCAGCACGTGGTGCCCTGCGCTCGCGCAACAAAGCTCACCATGAACCGGGAAGGGATTCGCCGCCTGGCTGCGGAAGAACTCAAACTGCCGACCTCAAGCTACCGTTTTGCCGATAGCGAACAAAGCTTCCGCGACGCTGTCAGCGAAATCGGCCTGCCCTGCATCATCAAACCGGTGATGAGCTCATCCGGCAAGGGCCAGAGTTTTATCCGTGGTGAAGAACAGCTCTCAGCCGCCTGGCAATATGCCCAACAGGGCGGCCGTGCCGGAGCGGGACGAGTGATCGTCGAAGGCGTGGTGAATTTTGATTTTGAAATCACACTGCTGACCGTCAGCGCCGTAGACGGCGTACATTTCTGTGCCCCAGTCGGCCATCGTCAGGAGGACGGCGACTACCGCGAGTCATGGCAGCCGCAGCAGATGAGCCCGCTGGCGCTTGAGCGTGCCGAAGCCGTTGCCCGTGACGTGGTGTTGGCCCTGGGTGGCTATGGCCTGTTTGGTGTAGAGCTGTTTGTGTGTGGCGATGAGGTGATTTTCAGTGAAGTATCGCCACGCCCTCATGATACCGGCATGGTAACGCTGATTTCGCAGGACCTGTCCGAGTTCGCACTGCACGTCCGTGCATTTCTGGGTTTGCCGATCGGCGCGATTCGCCAGTACGGCCCCTCTGCTTCCGCCGTTATTTTGCCGCAGTTAACCAGCCGCAACGTCAGCTTCGGCAACGTGGAATCTGCGGTAGGGGCTGGCCTTCAGCTGCGTTTGTTTGGCAAACCGGAAATCGAAGGCTCACGTCGTCTGGGCGTAGCGCTGGCAACGGCTGAAGACGTCGAAACAGCGGTTGAGCGGGCGAAAACCGCCGCCGCCGCTGTCGTCGTTAAGGGATAAAAAAAGGTGGGAGGCGCGTGCGCACTCCCACCTTTTTTTCATTTCGCCGGACAAATATCTCGCCCGGCAAATAAGTCTTACTTCGCGCCTTCTACGGCTTCGCGTGCAATTTTGGTGATGCGATCGTAATCACCGCTTTCCAGCGCATCCGCCGGAACCAGCCATGAACCACCGATGCACAGAACGCTTTTCAGCGCCAGGTAATCGCGATAGTTCGCCGGAGAGATGCCGCCAGTCGGGCAGAAACGGATATGCGCGAACGGGCCTGCAATCGCCTGCAGCGCTTTGGTGCCGCCGTTCGCTTCTGCCGGGAAGAATTTGAACTCTTTCAGACCATAGTCCATGCCCAGCATCAGTTCAGACACGGTGCTGATGCCTGGGATCAGGGGAATAGTCCCTTCGGTTGCGGCTTTCAGCAGCGGCTCGGTCAGGCCCGGGCTGATGGCGAACTGTGCGCCCGCTTCGGTCACTTCTTTCAGCTGTTGGACGTTGGTCACAGTACCGGCACCGACGATAGCATCAGGGACTTCTTTCGCGATGGCGCGGATAGCGTCCATGGCACATGCGGTACGCAGGGTCACTTCCAGCACGCGTACGCCACCGGCAACCAGCGCTTTCGCCATGGGTACAGCATGTTCCAGTTTGTTAACAACGATAACCGGGACAACCGGGCCGTTGGTCAGGATTGCTTCTGCACTTGTTTTCCAGTTTTTCATCAGAGTTTTTCTCTCGCCAGAATGAGTAATGTCGTCTTATTAAAAAGTGATGCAGGTTGCGCCCTGCTCTGCACCGGAAAGATTCTCACGCAGTGCACTGAACAGTTCGCGACCACTCCCAACCCGTGATGCACGCAGGTCAGGTAAATGCGGTTTACGGGCAGCCAGTTCGGCTTCATCCACCAACAGCGTCAGCTCGCCGGTTTGTCCATTCACGCGGATCATATCGCCGTCATGGACTTTCGACAGCAGCCCACCGTCGTACGCTTCAGGCGTGACGTGGATAGCTGATGGCACTTTACCGGATGCCCCTGAAAGCCGTCCATCGGTGACCAATGCAATTTTGAAACAACGGTCCAATAATACACCTAATGGCGGCATAAGTTTATGCAATTCTGGCATGCCGTTAGCTTTTGGCCCCTGAAGACGCACGACAACCACGCAATCTTTATCCAACAGACCCGCTTCGAAGGCAGGCAACACGTCATGCTGGCTCTCAAATACCACCGCTGGGGCTTCGATAATCTGATTTTCAACCGGCACGGCGGACGTCTTCATCACTGCACGACCGAGGTTGCCGCTCAGCACTTTGGTGCCGCCGTGATGAGAGAACGGTTTGTCGATGGTGGCAATGACCGCGTCATCCAGCGATGCCTGCGCGCCTTCGCGCCAGTCCAGTTCGCCGTTGTTCAACCACGGTTCCATGGTGTAGCGAGAGAGGCCGTGACCCGCAACGGTTTCTACGTCTTCGTGTAACAGGCCGCCCTTCAGCAGTTCGCGCACCAGCACCGGTACGCCACCCGCCGCCTGGAAGTGGTTGATATCCGCAGGGCCGTTCGGGTACAGGCGCGCCATCAGCGGCACCACGTCCGAAAGATCAGAGAAGTCATCCCAGTTGATGATAATGCCCGCAGCTCGCGCCATCGCCACCAGATGCATCGTGTGGTTAGTCGAACCACCGGTCGCCAGCAGCGCCACGATCCCGTTCACCACAGCTTTCTCGTCGATCATTTTACCGAGTGGCATCCATTCATTACCGTTGCCGGTCATGCGGGTCACCTGGCGAGCCGCAGCGGCGGTCAACGCTTCACGCATGGGCGCATCCGGATGCACGAATGAGGAGCCCGGCAGCTGCATGCCCATAAATTCGATAACCATCTGGTTGGTGTTTGCGGTGCCGTAAAACGTGCAGGTGCCTGGCGCGTGATAGGACGCGGCTTCAGATTCCAGCAGCGCCATGCGGTCAACTTTACCTTCGGCAAACAGCTGGCGAATGCGCACTTTTTCTTTGTTCGGCAAGCCGCTGGACATCGGACCTGACGGAATGAAAATCGACGGCAGATGACCAAATGACAACGCGGCCATGGCCAGGCCCGGGACGATTTTGTCGCACACGCCGAGATACAACGCGCCGTCGAACATATTGTGAGACAGCCCAACGGCCGCAGACATGGCGATCACTTCGCGGCTCAGCAGCGACAGCTCCATTCCGTCCTGCCCCTGCGTGACGCCGTCGCACATCGCAGGCACACCACCGGCAACCTGAGCCACTGCGTTCACACCGTGCAGCGCTTTACGGATAACGTCGGGGTAGTGCTCGTACGGCTGGTGCGCAGAAAGCATGTCGTTATAGGAGGTGATGATAGCGATGTTGTTACGCAGCATGCTTTTCAGCGACGCTTTATCATCCGGTTGGCAGGCCGCGAAGCCGTGCGCCAGGTTACCGCAGGCCAAACGCGAACGCTGCACGGTGTCAGATTTGGCCTGATTGATGCGGGCGAGGTAAGCGTGGCGAGTCTCTTTAGAGCGCTCAATAATACGATTTGTTACGCGTAACAATGCGGGATTCATAAAATCTCCTCAAACTCTGAGTGTCTGGGCTTATGCATTAACACGAAATTCAGGAGTCATTAACAATGCTGAAACGCGCGTCTGCTGTAGCTCAGGGGCAAATTCATCTCCCGTAATTGTAATGAAAAAAGCCCCGGGGGTGAACCTCCCGGGGCTTAAAAGTGCATATTTCGAACGAGATACTGTGTCAGATCATGTTACCGGTAAAGCGACCTGTTCGGCGTAGCGTCACACGCTACTCAAATTCATTCCAGGAGCGACCATCACGGGTAATCATTGCCACAGAAGCGACGGGACCCCAGGTGCCAGCCTGATACGGTTTTGGCGCATCCTGATCGGCGGCCCAGGCTTCGGTGATTGAGTCGACCCATTTCCATGCTTCTTCCACTTCGTCACGACGCACGAACAGCGCCTGGATGCCGCGCATGGTTTCCAGCAGCAGACGCTCGTAAGCATCGGCCAGGTGCGTCTCATTGAAGGTTTCGGAATAGCTCAGATCAAGCTTGGTGGTTTGCAGGTTGTGCTTGTGATCCAGACCCGGCACTTTGTTGAGGATCTGAATATCAACGCCTTCGTCCGGTTGCAGACGAATGGTCAGTTTGTTCTGGGGCAGCTCCTGCCAGGACTCTTTGAACAGGTTCAGTTCAGGCGTTTTGAAGTACACAACCACTTCGGAACATTTGGTCGGCAGACGCTTACCGGTACGCAGGTAGAACGGCACGCCAGCCCAGCGCCAGTCATCGATATCAACGCGGATCGCCACGAAGGTTTCAGTGTTGCTGCTCTTGTTCGCGCCCTCTTCTTCGAGATAGCCCGGCACTTTTTTGCCCTGCGCAAAACCGGAGGTGTACTGGCCGCGTACGGTTTTATCACGCACATTGGAGCGGTCAATGCGACGCAGAGATTTCAGCACTTTTACTTTGGCATCACGAATACTGTCGGCGCTCAGATCAGACGGCGGCGACATCGCAATCATGCACAGAATTTGCAGCAGGTGGTTCTGGATCATGTCGCGCATCTGCCCGGCCTGATCGAAGTAACCCCAACGTCCTTCGATACCCACTTCTTCCGCCACGGTAATTTCCACGTGGTCGATAGTGCGGGAATCCCAGTTGTTGATAAACAGGGAGTTGGCAAAACGCAACGCCAGCAGGTTGAGTACGGTCTCTTTACCGAGATAGTGGTCAATGCGGTAGACCTGGCACTCTTCGAAATATTCGCCGACCTGGTCATTGATTTCGCGAGAGGTCGCCAGAGAGGTACCCAGCGGTTTTTCCATCACGACGCGCGCCGGTTTAGCGTTCAGCTTCGCTTCGCCAAGACCTTTGCAGATAGCGCCAAAGGTGCTCGGTGGCATCGCAAAATAGTTGATGGTGGTGCGTTCTTTCTGATCGAGCATTTTGCCAAGGCGGGTGAAAGATTTGGTGTCGTTGACATCCAGATTGCAGAAGTCCAGGCGCCCACTCAGGGTGTCCCACAGACTCTCATCAATCTTCTCCTTCATGAAGGTTTCCAGCGCCTCGCGCACCACTTTGGTGTATGCATCTTTGTCCCAATCAGCACGTCCTACCCCAAGGATACGCGTGTCCGGATGGATCTGGCCCGCTTTCTCCAGTTGATACAGGGAAGGCAGCAATTTACGACGCGCCAGGTCACCCTTCGCGCCGAAAATGACCAGATCGCATGCCTGGGCCGTTTGCGTTACCGCCATGTCATTCTCCTCAGTTGGATTGCCTGGTGCTTCTGCCAGGCGCTATTTGTAATTTTCTTACGCTGCACTGTACTGTGTTTACGTTAATGCCGAAACCCCTTACCCCCGCCGATGCCAGATAAACGCATTTCTGGAATAAAAACCCCGGCTGGAATGGGCCAACAGCTTATTTTTGCTCGTCATTTCACCAAAAATCGGTCGGTAAAAGTCGACTGCGATCATGTAATGAAAAAAAACAACGTAATTTGTTCTCTTTCTTCTGCATTGCAGGATCCACAGGGGTATATTCTCACTAAATTGCCCGGCGATTTCACCCATTAATGGAATCGCTTTCACCGATGAGCGCCTGTTAACCATGAACATGCTGGAAAAAATCCAG
>Ga0160433_100465_pt1 | contig 20329 bp, 19 predicted proteins | sample HID1972K_E0MG_FD_108235 | JGI IMG/M metagenome (GOLD analysis project Ga0160433, IMG submission 108235) | Enriched pill bug-associated microbial communities from UW Madison campus, WI, USA - HID1972K_E0 MG | ecosystem: Host-associated > Arthropoda: Insects > Digestive system > Unclassified ... | reverse complement strand
GATCGGCCTCGGTCGTCCTGAGGAACGCGACGATACCGCGCACGAGCATGAAGAGCGCGCCGGCCATGGCGAGGACGAGCAGGATGATGATGATGGCATTGCCCATGGGCGGACTCCTTGTGGCCCCGATCTAGGAGCCCTCGACCGCAATTCCAACCGGAAAGCGGCCGGCGCGCAAATCTTCCGCCAGCCGGGGGCCTTCGACGCCGTTTTCCCGCAGCTCGGCGAGGCTGAGGCCGGCGGCGCGCTTGGCCAGCCGCTTGCCCGCCGCATCCACGATGAGCCGGTGATGGCGATAGAGCGGCACGGGCAGCCCGAGCAGCGCCTGCAACATGCGATGGGCGTGGGTGGAGGCGAACACGTCCCGCCCGCGCACGACATGGGTGACGCCTTGCGCCGCATCGTCCACCACCACGGCGAGATGATAGCTGGCGGGGCGATCGCGGCCCTTGATGATGAGATCGCCCAGTGCGTGCGGGTCCACCGCGATCTCGCCGGCGGTCTCGTCATGCCAGACCAGCGGGCCGGTGCGCGCGAGCGCGGCGCTCATATCCAGCCGCCAGCTATGAGGGTCGCCGCGCGCGATCCGCGCCGCGCATTCCTCCGCGCTCAGGCCGCGGCAAGTGCCGGGATAGAGCGGGCCGTCCGCGCCATGCGGGGCATGGAGGCTGGCGGCCAGTTCGCGCGCGATGTCTCCGCGCGTGCAGAAGCAGGGATAGACGAGCCCCGATGCCTTGAGTTGCTCCAGAGCGGCATCGTAAGCGGGGAAGCGCTGCGACTGGACCATCAGCCCGTCCCACGCGATGCCGAGCCAGCGCAGGTCCTCGTAAATACCCTGCGAGAACGCCTGCCGGCAGCGGGTAACGTCCGTATCCTCGATCCGCAGCAGGAACGCGCCGCCATTTTCCCTCGCGAAATCATGAGCCAGTAGCGCGGACCAGCCATGACCTATATGAAGGCGACCAGTCGGGCTTGGGGCAAAGCGCGTCACCACATCTGGTTGAACTTCGTTTCGACTCATACAAGGCCTTGACTGGGACTCGTCGTCTCTGCTGTCATGAGGGCGTCACGCTTCTCTTGAAGTAGATGCGGGCGAAACCGAAAGGGGCAGGAACGCGCATGTATCATCCCGATCGAATACGCCATCCTGAAAATTGCCCGGCGCTGGTCCTCAACGCCGACTATACGCCGCTTTCCTATTATCCCTTGAGCCTCTGGCCCTGGCAGACCGCCATCAAGGCGGTTTTTCTGGACCGGGTGGACATCGTGGCCAGCTATGAGCGGGAAGTGCATTCCCCCAGCTTCCACATGGCGATCCCGTCCGTGATCGCGCTCAAGCAATATGTGCGGCCGAGCGAATATCCCGCCTTCACCCGGTTCAACCTGTTCCTGCGGGACAAGTTCTCATGTGTTTATTGCGGATCGCTCAAGGATTTGACCTTCGACCATGTGGTGCCGCGCCGCGCTGGCGGGCGCACGACATGGGAGAATGTCGCGACGGCCTGCTCGCCCTGCAATCTGAAGAAAGGCGGGCGGACGCCGCGCGAGGCGGGAATGCCGCTGCGCGAGATGCCGATCCGCCCGACGAACTGGCAATTGCAGGACCATGGCCGGGCCTTTCCGCCCAACTATCTGCATGAGAGCTGGCATGACTGGCTCTATTGGGATGTCGAGCTGCTGGCTTGAGGGGGGCGTGCATTCTCTCCTCGTCGCCCCGGACTTGATCCGGGGTCCAGCTTGTTCCAATGGCCGGTCAGGGCCAATTACCTCCGCCCATTGGCAATTGGTCCGATGACGCTATGTTCGACAACGCGCAAACGCTGTATTCGATTTTCGAACCAATTCATCTGTGTCATCGCTAAACAAAACCGCGCGCCCATAGTCGGCCGCGACCCCAGCATAAGCACGGCATTCGCTGCTTAATTTGCTGTCTTGTGCAGTTCGGTCGCATGTAACGGCGATGTCCTGCTCGAGGCCATCTTCACGCTCGCCCGCTAGATGACTTGTTTGCAACGCAAAACAAACCATCACCCGTCCCGGAATGTGCCCCTCTAAATCCTGGACAGGGGTTTTGTAGGCGTCGAGCAAGGAGCTACCCACTTCTGTCTCGCCGCATCCCGCCAGCAATATCAATGCCACCAATCCCCGACGCATCACCCTCTCCATACAGATAAAGTGCCATACGGAATAACGGGCTCACCCCGAAAGAGATAAATGCCGATCAGCCTGAATGACGGTCGTGGGCGGGCGTTTACAAAGGTGGGATCGCCCCTGAAATGCCTGCCACGCATTGCGGCGCCCCCTTGCGCTGAACGCGTCACGCGCTAGTTAGCGGCGATGGACCGCATCCTCATTCGCGGCGGCAGGCCGCTCTCGGGCAAGCTCACCATTTCCGGCGCGAAGAACGCGGCGCTCACGCTGCTGCCTTGCGCGCTGCTGACCGAGGAGCCGGTCACGCTGCGCAACCTGCCGCGCCTGGCGGACGTGGACAGCTTTGGCCATCTGCTCAACCAGCTTGGCGTCTCGACCACCATCGAGGGTTCGCGGCAGGAGGATTTCGGCCGGGTGATGACGCTCAAGGCGAGCCGCGTCACCTCGTCCGTTGCGCCTTATGACATCGTGCGCAAGATGCGCGCTTCCATCGTGGTGCTGGGGCCGCTGCTGGCGCGCACCGGCGAGGCGACTGTCTCGCTGCCCGGTGGCTGCGCCATCGGCAACCGGCCGATCGATTTCCACCTCGCCGCTTTCCAGACGCTGGGCGCCACCATCGAAATGGCCAATGGCTATGTGCGCGCCATCGCGCCCGATGGCGGGCTCAAGGGCGCGCTGGTCGCCCTGCCCTTCCCCTCCGTGGGCGCGACCGAGAACACGCTGATGGCCGCCGCGCTGGCGAGCGGCGAGACGGTGATCGAGAATGCCGCGCGCGAGCCCGAGATCGTGGACCTGTGCCGGCTGCTGATCGCGATGGGCAGCGAGATCGAGGGCATCGGCACGGACCGGATCGTCATCCAGGGCAAGCCGCGCCTCCATGGCACCACCTACCGCGTGATGGCGGACCGCATCGAGGCCGGCAGCTATGCCTGCGCCGCCGCGCTGACCGGCGGCGAGCTGGAGCTGGTGGGCGCCGATGCCACCGATATGCACGCGATCCTGCGTGGTCTGCGCGATGCGGGCGTGCAGGTGGAGGAAGGCAAGAGCGGCATCAAGGTGGCGGCCGACGGCAAGCTGAAGCCCCTGACGCTCTCCACCGCGCCTTTCCCTGGCTTTCCGACCGACATGCAGGCGCAATTCATGGCGATGCTGACGCTGGCCGGCGGCGCGAGCGTGCTCACCGAGACGATCTTCGAAAACCGCTACATGCATGTGCCCGAGCTGACGCGCATGGGGGCGGACATCACCGTGAACGGACGCACCGCCATCGTGCGCGGCGTGGACAAGCTGACCGGCGCCCCGGTGATGGCGACGGACCTGCGCGCATCGATGAGCCTGGTGCTGGCGGGGCTGGCGGCGCAGGGCGAAACGATCGTCAACCGCGTCTATCATCTCGACCGCGGCTATGAGCGGCTGGAAGAGAAACTGAGCGCGGTGGGCGCGGATATCGAGCGCGATAGCGACGGTTGAGGGGTTGTCAGGCGGAGGCCCTATCGCTTGACTGAACCGTCACCCCGGCGAAGGCCGGAGCCCAACGGGAGCGACCTGTGCATGGACCCCGGCCTTCGCCGGGGTGACGGCTGCTTCAACGCCGCCGGGTTACCGCTGATTTAGAAAGCTGAATCCGACTCTGCGGGCGCCGGCACCTGTCTGGACAGGTTGGCCGCAGCGCTCAGGCGACGATCGTCTCCTCCGCCAGCCGCCGGCTCACTTCGCGCCGCACCAGGATCGCGCCGGAATCGCGGGGCAGGATGAGCGGATCGAGATCGAACAGGTCAGCGTCGCCCATCTGTTGCTGGATGTCGGCCATCATCGGGCCATCCTCGCGCTCGAAAATGCCCTTGAAGAAGGCGATCAGCTTCTCGTCCAGATCGGGGCCGCCCTCCATCTGGAAGGTGCGGCTGAGGCCGGAGAAATAATGGCTGGTCGTAGGCGTCTCCGGCGTGATGAGGTGGGACTGCACCATATAGGGGCGGTTCGTTTCGGTAGGCGCGCCGGTGGGGACGGCGCCCATGATGAACTTCATGTTCGCGGGCGCGACCCATTCGGTATCGTTCCACTGGTCGAAAGGCTGACCGGCGGGAATGCCATTGTCGAACACCGAGGCCCGCTCGATATTGGGCACGAACGTGCGGCTCAGCACCTTGTCGCCTTCCACGCGGGCCGTATATTTCTCGCCCGGCGTGCCGCCCGCGTCCGGCTTCCAGCCGCCGATGGTGCTGGTGTGCAGCCAGAAAAGATGCGTCAGTTCCATGAGATTGTCATTGCCGAGCTGCCAGTTGCCATCGAACTTCACATGCCAGACGAGCGGGCGCATGGTCTCGTCATCGAGATGGCTGTGATCCGGAATGAGCGCAGGATCGGCCAGCGCGGGATCGCCCAGCCAGACCCAGATCATGCGGTGGCGCTCCACGACGGGATAGGTCTGCACTCGCGCCCGCGCCGGCGGCGTCTTCTGATAGGGGCTGCGCGTGCAGGCGCCGTCCGGCCCTAAGCGCAGGCCGTGATAGATGCACTCCACCTCATCGCCGATGCGGCGTCCCTTGGAGAGATAAGCGAAGCGGTGCGGGCAGCGATCCACCATCGCGACGGGATCGCCATTGGCTGTGCGGTAGAAGAGCAGCGGGCGATCCGCGATGCGGCGCGCGAACAGCGCTTCATCGCCCACCTCATGATGGCAAGCGGCGGCATTCCAGGCGTTCAGGATGAAATCGCTATTGGTGACGGATTTGCGGACGGGCTCAGACATGGGGGCCTCAGACATGGGAAATGCTCTCCTTCGGGCTCTTGGCAAGCCGGGGCCCCTCGGGCAGGGAATGCCGATGGCCAACGATAGTGGACAGATGGGCTTCCCCCACCTCGTGAAATGGATCGAAATGGCGGTGCGCGCGCGCGTGGAACGGGCGATGCGCGACCAGCCGATCTCCGCCAGCCAGCTCTTCGCGCTGGTGCTGCTGGCCGAGCATGGCGAACTGACGGCGGCGGAAATGGCGCGCCTCATGCACCTCACCCCGCAATCGCTGACCACGCTGCTGCGGCCGCTGCGCGACCAGGGCCTCATCGAGCGCGAAGTGGACGAGGCGCACAAGCGCAAGCTCATCATGCGCCTTTCCACGGCAGGCCGCGCCGTCATCGAGCAGGCACGGGCGCTGACGCCTGGCATCGAGGAGGCCATGCTCGCGCGCCTCTCGCCCCATGAGCGCGAGACGCTGCTCGCCCTGCTGGCGCGGATCGCCGGCCCGCTGGATTGATGGCATCGCGCGTCCTCTCCTTGCCTTCAATATAAGGTTTCCTTATACTTCATCTCACTCCGGTCCGGCAAGAGACCTGATGAGATTCGATGAGGAGGGATGCGATGACGGACATGGACATCAGGCCGCTGCCCGGCCGCTTCGGCGCGGAAATCCATGGATTGGCGACAAGTGAGCCGCTGGCTTCCGGGGTGCGCGACGCCATCGTCGATGCCTTTCACCGCTACCAGGTGCTGGCGATCAAGGGCCCCGTGCTGAGCCCTCATGACTTCGTGCGATTCGTGCGGCATTTCGGGGAGCCCGATTCCTCCGATACCTCGCGCTATCACGCGCCGATCGACGTGGATGGCTTCAAGGGCCTGCGGCTGGTCTCCAACATCGAGGAAGGCGGGCGCAACAAGGGCCAGTTCGGCAATGACGAGATGGGCTGGCATCAGGACCGCTGGACCGACGCCGCGCCGCCACCCGCCACCGTGCTGCATGGCGTGGAGATCACGCAGGGCGGCGGACGCACCGGCCTCATGAGCCTGTGCGAAGCCTATGACACGCTGCCCGAAGCGCTGCGGCGACAAGTGGAGGGGCGGACCATCCATTTCCCGCTCACGGTGAACGATACAGAGAACCGGCTGGCCGATGCAGACATCCATGATCCCGCGCTGTTTCGCATCGTACCGCTGGTGCAGGTGCATGCGGTGACGGGGCGCAAGTTCCTGTTCCTCGGCGCGCGGCGCATCCTCGCCTATATCGATACCAGCCCGCGCATTTCCGGCCTCTCGCGCGAGGACGGCGATGCGTTGCTGGATGCCATCTTCGCGCATATCTCCCAGCCGGGCATGGCCTATCTGCATCGCTGGGAGCAGGGCGACATGCTGCTCTGGGACAATCGCTGCTGCGTGCATCGGCGCGAAAGCTTCGACCCCGCCGAGCGGCGGCTGCTTTATGCTGCGCCGCTGGTGACGTCCGCGGTGCTGTGGAACGGAGATGTCGCGCGTGTGGCTTGAGGGGGCGGGTTTGGACTGGTGAGTGGCCGCCGCCGCAGCGCCGATGCGTCATCCGCCCATGAGGCAGCTTTCCGCGCCGGGTTGCTACCTGCGCGGGAAACACGGCGCGCCGGAAAAGAAGCTGGGCCCCGGATCGGGTCCGGGGCGACGGAGTGAGAATGCCGGAGACGTTCATGACCATGACGCAGGGGACTTGCCGGCACGCTGCGGCATAGCGAGATGCTGAGCCCCACCCCTCCCCGCACGCCCACGCTCGCGCCCTTGCCAAGGCGCGCGGCGAGGCTCATGGGACGGGCATGCTTTCGCTGCTTTCCATCCTGATCGGCACCATTGCGCTGGTGCTGGCCATTCCGGCGATCATTCCGGGTCTCGGCTGGGCCAATTGGCTGATCGTGCCGTTTGCCCTGTTCGGCGCGCTGATCGGGCAATTCGCGAGCGGCAGTGGCGCGCGCAATTATTGCCTCGCGGTCGCGGCGTTCGCGATGCTGCGGCTATGGGTCGGCGGCGGCCTGCTGTGAACATGCCGGCCATGGACGAACGGGACGCCGAGGCGGCGGCGCAACGGCGCGCGGGCCTGCTCGCGGGCGCCGGCGCTTATGGGCTCTGGGGCATACTCCCCATCTATTTCAGGCTGCTGGGCCATGTCTCGCCCTTCGAGATCGTGGCGCATCGGGTGATCTGGTCCGTCGCGTTCCTTGTCATCCTGTTGGCGGCGATGCGGCTTTACCCGGCCTTTCTCGCTATCTTCCGCCAGCCGCGCATCCTGGCGGCGCTGATGCTCAGTTCGGTGCTGATCGGCATCAACTGGCTCGTCTATGTCTGGGCGGTGGATACCGATCATGTGGTGGCCGCGAGCCTGGGTTACTTCCTCAATCCGCTCGTCAATGTGCTGCTCGGCACATTGGTGCTGAAGGAAGTGCTGCGCCGCCGGCAAGCGATCGCCATCGGCATCGCCACGGCCGGTGTCGTCCTGCTCGCCATCGGCGAATGGCAGACGCTGTGGATCAGCCTCTCGCTGGCCGTGAGCTTCGGCTTCTACGGGCTCGTCCGCAAGCTGACGCCGGTGCCGTCCGCTGCCGGGCTCGCGGTGGAAACGGTGGTACTCGCGCCCCCGGCGCTGGCGCTGGTCGGCTGGTTCGCCGCACAGGGCACGCTCGCTTTCGGTAGCGATCCGCTGGTGACGCTCGGCCTTATCGGCACGGGGGCGATCACCTCCATTCCGCTCATTCTCTTCGCCATTTCCGCGCGCGCGCTGCCGCTCGTGACGCTTGGCCTGATGCAATATATCGCGCCCTCCATCCAGTTCGTGACCGGGGTGTTCCTGTTCGGGGAGCCCATGTCGCTGGAGCGCTGGGCCAGCTTCCTGCTGATCTGGATCGCGCTGGCCCTGTTCGTGTGGGACAGCCTGCGCGGCGGGCCGACGAGGGTGAGAGCGCCGGCATGAGCGCGCCCGCCGTCGAGCGGCAGGACCGGCCGCTCTTCGCCATCATGCTGCGGCTGCTGGCGATGATGATGATCGGCGCGACCTACGCCATCGGCAAGCTGCTGCTGGAGCGTGGGGCCAATCTGACCGAAGTGCTCTTCTACCGGCAGCTTTTCGCATTCCCGGTGGCGGCGGTGTGGGCGCTGGCGATGGTGGGCACGGCCCTGATGCCGCGCGCACCGATCCGTGGCCACGCGACGCGCACGGCGCTCGGCCGGCTGGGCATGTTGCTGAATTTCGGTGCGGTGGCCCTGTTGCCGCTGGCCGAGGCGACATCCATCGGCTTCACCATGCCGATCTTCGCGACCATCCTCTCCGCGCTGCTGCTCAAGGAGCGGACCGGCATCCATCGCTGGAGCGCGGTGCTGGTCGGCTTCGTCGGCGTGGTCATCATGGCGCATCCGGAATCGGCCAATTTCGCGTCCATGGGCCTTTTCGTGGCGCTGGCGGGCGCGCTGGTGACGGCCATGGTGGCCATCGTGCTGCGCGACCTGGGCCGCACCGAATCGTCGCCGGTGATCGTCTTCTGGTTCACCCTGCTCTCACTGCCGCCGATGGGCCTGCTGATGCTCTGGTTCGGCCAGAGCCACGACCTTGTGACATGGCTGCTGTTCCTCGGCCTCGGCCTGACCGGCGGGATCGCGCAATTGCTGATGACTGCCGCGCTGCGCTGGGGGCCGGTCTCCCTCGTCATCCCCATGGACTACAGCCAGATGATCTGGGCGACATGGGCCGGCTGGCTGCTCTGGGCGACATGGCCCGAACCCTCCACCTGGGCCGGCGCGGCGCTGATCGCCGCGAGCGGGCTCTATATTGCCTGGCGCGAGCATGTGCGCCGCAGCGCGCCCGCCGTCAGCCCGACCGAGGACCGCGCCGGAAAATCAGGCTGAGATTGTTGGCCGGCATCTCCACGGTGCGGTCGAGCAGCAGCCCCTCGCCTAGCGCGGCGACCTCCACATCATGGACCCAGCGCAGCCCCCAGGCGGGATCGCGCGCGCGCAGAGACGCGTCGAAGGCGAGATTGCTGGGGGCGGTCTCCACGCCCTCCCGGAAATAGGGGCCGTAGAGATAGAGCAGCCCGCCCTCCGGCAGGAGCAGCGCAGCGCCGCGCAGGAGGCCGAGCGTTGCCGCCCATGGGCTGATGTGCACCATGTTGATGCACAGAACCGCATCCGCCTCACCAAGCGGCCATGCTTCCGGCGCGGCGGCGTCGATCCGCAGCGGCGGCGCGAGATTGGGCACGGCCGCTTCGTCCACCCACGCCGCGGTGGAGGCAAGCGCCGCAGGATCAGGATCGCTCGGCAGCCAGCGCAAGGCCGGAAAGCACTGCGCGAAATAGGCGGCATGCTCGCCCGATCCGCTGGCGATCTCCAGCACGAGGCCGGTGGCGGGCAATTGCAGCGCGAGCACTTGCGCGATGGCATCCCGATTGCGGGCAGCGGCGGGAGCATGGCGCTTGCCGGAGGGTGCGCGATCATCGCTGGCGACCCATGGTTTGGGCGTATCGTTCATTGGCTGCTCTCTCCCCGCCCCGTGCGGATTCGACAGCATAGCAGAGATTGGGATGATGGTCCCCCGGCGGGTGCGGGGGTTGGGCGCCCGCTTGAACGCCGGTGATCCAAATCCGTTCATGCTGAATGAAGGCTTTGGGTGAGGGACAATTCCATCCTCCCTGCGCGAAGCGTGGGGAGGGGGACCAGCGAAGCTGGTGGAGGGGAAGTGGCGCAAGATCGCCTGCGGCATCACCCCTCCACCGCTTCGCGGTCCCCCTCCCCATCTATGATGGGGAGGAATTTGGATAGGCAATCAGGCTGAGAACGCTCTAACCGCGCCGTTCCAGCTTGTCGCCGTAGATGACGCGATGTGCGCGCTCGGCGAAGCGATCGGTCATGCCGGCGATGTAGTCCGCGATGTGGCGGCTGCGGTGAGGCTCCTCGATGGCACAGCTCGCATCCCATGCCGATTCCATCAGCGCCGGATCGGCCTGATAGGCAGCGAACAGATCTGTGACGACGATCCGCGCCCGCGCCGCCGCTGCCAGTTGCACGGGGTGGTGATAGAGATTGGCGTACATGAAGCGCTTGAGGGCGCGCTCGTCCTCGCGCATCGCATCGGAGAAGGCGACGACCGGCCGATCGGCGGCGCGCACGGCCGCCACGTCTGCTTGCGCCAGCCCCATCGCATCCAGATTGGCGCGGATGGTGGCGATAAGATCATTGACCATGAGGCCGATCTGGTCGCGGATCAGCTCGCGCAGGAGGCGCTCGGGCGGAAGGTCCGGATAGCGCGCCACGACCTGATCCCAGCAGCGGCGCACGAAAGGCACTTCGAGGATCTGCTCCAGCGAGAGGATGCCGGCGCGCAGGCCATCGTCTATGTCGTGATTGTCATAGGCGATGTCGTCCGCGAGCGCCGCGACCTGCGCTTCGAGCGAGGGCCAGCTTGCAAGATCGAGCGGGAAGGCCGCGTCGACTGAGCGCATTGCCCAACCGGGGCTGGTGACGGGGCCGTTATGCTTGGCGAGCCCTTCCAGCATTTCCCAGCTCAGATTGAGGCCGGGGAAGCGCGGATAGACAGTCTCCAGCAGGGTGAGCGTGCGCAGGCAATGCGCGTTGTGATCGAAGCCGCCATGGGCCGCAAGCGCTTCCTCCAGCGCATCCTCCCCCGCATGGCCGAACGGTGGATGGCCGATGTCATGCGCGAGGCAGAGCGCCTCGGTCAGATCCTCGTTGAGGCCAAGCACGCGCGCGATGGTGCGGCCGATCTGCGCGACTTCCAGACTGTGCGTGAGGCGAACCCGGTAATGGTCGCCATCGGGCGCGACGAACACCTGCGTCTTGTGGCGCAGGCGGCGGAAGCTGATCGAATGGATGATCCGGTCCCGGTCGCGCTGGAAGACATCGCGGGGCCCACGCGCCTCGCCGCCGGGCTCGCCATGCTGCCGGCCCCGGCTGCGCGCCGGATCGCAGGCATAAGGCGCAAGCGCGCTCACTTGCCGCCGATCTTGACGACCTCTTCGCCCGCCTCGCTTTGCCAGAAGAAAGCATCGCCGCCGGCCTTCTTGAGTTCAGCAACCACGGCGCGGGCATCCTCCGCCCGGCGATAGGGGCCGACCAGCAAGCGCCGCGTCTCGCCCCACACCGCCGTCCAGCCATCCTGCCCCGCGATCGCCTCGCCATAAGTGCGGCGCAGGCGGCGCAGATCGAAAGCGAGCGCGTCGACATCCCGTCCGGCGGCGATCTGCACCCAATTGCGGGAGGGATTGGCGGCGAGCTTGGCCTTGCGCTCTGCCTCCGCCTTGCGCGCGGCATCGGCCTTCGCGCGGGCCTCGGCTTCCAGCTTGGCCTTGGCCGCAGCCGCATCGGCTTGCGCCTTTTCCTTCGCGGCGGCGGCCTGGGCGGCGGCGCGGCGCTGCTCCTGAATGCGGGCGACGGTATCGAGATTGGCGACGGCCACATTCGGCTGCCGTTCGGACACCTGAAGCGCCTGAACCACTGACGCTAGCGAGCGGGGCGGCTCGACAGGCGTGGAAGGCGCAGGCGCTGCGGACGGCATCTGCGGATTGCCTGGCGTCTGCCGAACAGGCGACACGGCGGCCACGGCAACTGGCGCGGACGACGTGGAGGCGAGCGGTACGCCGGCCGCCGGTTGTTGTGATTGGGCGAGCCGCGTGGGCGGCGGGGAAGCAGCAGGCGGAGTGGCGGCGGGCTGAGTTGCGGGCGCGGGCGTAGCGGGCTGGGGTGCAGCTGGTTGAGGCGCGGCGGGCGTGGCGGCCGGGGTCTGGCGCGCCGCTTCCCGCGCGGCCTGCTGTGCCGCGCGCCGCTCCGCCGCGCTGGTCCGGGGGCGCCGTTCGCGACGATTGGCGGGCTCCCGCGTCGTGCTCGCCACGGCCTGCGGTTCGCGGGTCCGGCCGGGTTCGGGCGGGGCCTGTCGCAGAACAGTCGCCGGATATTCGCCATAATGCACCGCGGCCGCCTTCTGCGCGGCATCGAGCAGAGGCAGGCGCTGCAGATAGGGATCGAGCGCGTCCGCCAGCCCCTTGGGCATGATCGACTGCGTGACGGTGCGCGCATCGGAAAGTCGGCCATTCATGGCGAAGATGAACGCCCGCATGCGCCATGCTTCCCGGTCGCTCTCGGCCAGCGCGGGCTGGATCTGCTGGTCGGCCTCGGCCCAGTTGCCGGAAATGCCCAGCGACACCGCGTAGCGCAGCCGCGTGGCGGCATCGGCGGGATTGGTCTGGAGGACGGCGCGGTAATCCTGCTGCGCCTTGGCCTGCTGGCCTGTAAGATCATAAGCCAGGCCACGATCGGAGAGATGGCCATCCGCGCCCACGCCCAGCGCGGCGGCGGCATCGAAATTGGCGGCGGCATCGGCGGGTTGCTTGAGCGCGATCTGCACGATGGCCAGGCCCAGCTTGGCGCGGCCATTGCGCCCATCGACCATATTGGCGCGCGTGAAGAAGCCGTTGGCCGCCTGGATATCCCCCAGATCAAGCGCGGCCTGACCCGCGCCCAGCAGCGCGTTCACGTCCTGCGGATTGCGGGAGAGAGAGGAGAGATGGCGATTGAGCGCCGCCACGGCTTCCGCGGGCGGCGTCGCCTGCACCACCTCACCGGTCTGCGCGTGCACAGGAAGGCCCATGGCCAGCGACAAGGCCAGGATCCAGCGCATCGATCTCACGAGTTCACATCCTCTTCCATCCGGCGGCGGGCGCGCGAGGGCGCCCGCCCGGACAGATTACTGGTTATTCTGCCGATTGAGGAAACGCGGCACCTCGAAATCGGAGCGGTCATTGACGCTTTCCTCAGCCTCGGTTCCCGTCTGACGGGACTGGCCACGCGCAAGCTGAGACATGCGCTCGAACAACGTCCCGCCCACGACCTTGGGCTGCTCGGCGACCGGCTCGGGGGGATCGACCCGCAGCGGCGGCTCGGGTGCCACGCTGTTGTCGAGCACCAGCTCGTCATTGCCGGTCATATCATCGAAGGTCGCGGCGACAAAGCGCGGCGCCGGCTGGGCCGGTGCGGGCGCGGATGCCGGCGCGGCGTCCTCAACGTCCGGCTCATCGGGGATGAAATGCGCGGCGGGCGCCCCCTCGGGCGCACCGAGATCGAGCGTGCCATCCTGCCGGGAAGCCGGCGTCGGCTCGGATCGGGTGAGACTGGCCGGCGCGGCCACGGCTGCGATGGGAGCAGCAGCAGGCGCGGGCCGGCTGGCGGCAGGCATGTCGCCCAGCTTGAAGGGCTGACTTCTGGCCTGCGTGCCGCTCACTTCATTATCGATGCCGGTCGCGACCACGGACACGCGGATCTTGCCGTTGAGCTGATCGTTGAAGGCCGAGCCCCAGATGATGTTGGCGTCCGGATCGACCAGTTCGCGGATGTGGTTCGCAGCCTCGTCGACTTCCATGAGGCGCATGTCCTCGCCGCCAACGATGGAGACGATGACGCCCTTGGCGCCGCGCATCGAGACGCCATCGAGCAGCGGATTGGCAATCGCCTTCTCGGCGGCCTGGAGCGCGCGACCGTCGCCTTCCGCCTCGCCGGTGCCCATCATCGCCTTGCCCATCTCCTCCATCACGGAGCGGACGTCGGCAAAGTCGAGGTTGATGAGGCCGGGCATGACCATGAGATCGGTGATGCCGCGCACGCCCTGCTGGAGCACCTCGTCGGCCATCTCGAACGCTTCCTTGAAGGTCGTGTTCGGATTGGCGATGAGGAAGAGATTCTGGTTGGGGATGACGATCAGCGTATCGACGTGCTTCTGCAGCTCCTCGATGCCGGAGTCAGCCGAGCGCATGCGGCGCGAGCCTTCGAAGGTGAAGGGCTTGGTCACGACACCGACGGTGAGGATACCTTTCTCACGCGCGGCCTTGGCGATGACGGGCGCCGCACCGGTGCCGGTGCCGCCGCCCATGCCGGCCGCGATGAAGCACATGTGGACGCCTTCCAGCGCTTCCTGCACCTCGACGATGGTTTCCTCGGCCGCCGCACGGCCGATGTCGGGCCGCGAACCCGCGCCCAGACCTTCGGTGATGCGCGGACCAAGCTGGATGCGACGCTCCGCCGGGGAGGCATTGAGGGCCTGAGCATCGGTATTGGCAACCACGAAATCGACTCCGTCCACCGACGCGCCGATCATGTTCGCGATCGCATTGCCGCCCGCCCCGCCGACGCCAATGACGGTAATCCGCGGCTTCAGCTCGTCCACATGGGGCGGACCGATCTCGATGCTCATCAAACAATCTCCTCCAGGTGCGTAGCGCACCGTCGCCATCCCTAGAATCATGCACCAGATGAGCGGTTAATTCACGTCCTTTTTAACCGTTCATCCACAATATATTGCGTCCCGGCCTAATAGCCCGCCCGCAGGGCTGCGATCAGCCGCGAGACCATCGCGGTCCCTCTTGCGCGATGGACGCGCTGCTCGCGCAGTGGCCGATGCAACAGGTCCTCGCGGTCTTTCGAGGCATGGAGAGCAAGGCCCGCCAGCGTGGTGAATGCCGGGCCGCGATGCGCCTCCGGCAAGGCATCGAGCAGGCGTGGCCGGCCGATCCTCACGGCGCGCCCCAGCGCGGTCTGCGCGTAGTCCGCGATGCCCTTGAGTTCCGCCCCGCCGCCCGTCAGCACCACTTGCCGACCGACCGGGGAATGGAAGCCCATCTCGTCCAGCGCCTTGTTAACCTCGGCCATGAGACGATTGAGCCGTTCGCAAATGACGCCGACCAGCTCGGCGCGCGTGACGCGGCGCGTCTCGGTCTGCTCCGCGCTGCTCGCCGCCGGGGCGATCTCGATGATCTCGCGGAAATCACGGCGCGACTGCATGGCGGAACCATAGAAGCACTTCATGCGCTCGGCCTGGCTGCGGCGGATGCCGAAGGCCGATGCGATATCGTCCGTGATGTCCGCCGCGCCGACGGGGATCGACTTCAAGCTGACCAGCATGCCGCCGATATGCAGCGAGACGTTGGTGACGCCCGCGCCCAGCTCGACCAGCGCCACGCCAAGATCGCGCTCCTCGTCCGAGAGGCAGGCGGCGGCCGTGGCCACAGGCGCGGCGACGATGCCCTGCACGTCCAGATACGCGCCGCGCACGCTGGTCTCCAGATTGCGCAGCGGCGCACCGTCCGCGAGCATGACATGAATGTCCACGCCGAGCCGATCGGCATGGAGCCCAAGCGGCCGGGCGACGCCGCGCATCCCGTCGATGGTATGAAGAGTCGGCTGGGCCTGGAGGATCACGCGCCCGGCGGGATCGATCCGCTCGCGCGCCTGATCGTAGAGGCTCTCCACGTCCGCCTGCTCGATGCGCCGACCGCCTACCGTCATCTCGACAGGTTCCACCTTGCTCTCGATGCTGCCGCCCGAGAAGCTGAGGATCACCTTTTCGATGTTGATGCCGGCGACCTTCTCCGCCTGCTCCACCGTCTCGCGCACGGCAAGCTCGGTGCGCTCCATATCCACGACGAGGCCGCGCCGCACACCCCTGCTCTCGCGCTGGCCGGTGCCGAGCACGGCCAGGCTGCCATCCTCCTGGCGCCGGGCGATGAGCGCCGAGACCTTCCAGGTGCCGATGTCGATGGCGGTAATCAGACTGTCATTACGCGGCGGTGCCATGGCTCAACCCTCCGCGCCCTGAGTGGATGAAGCGGGCGACCGTTCGCCCTCTCCGCTCGTGACCACCGCCGCGCTGCCCGCCGAACTGACGGCAGGCGCATCGGCTTCCTTCTGACCCGGCGGCAGGCGCAGCACGAAGCGGGCGGGATCGCGCATGTCGAAGCGCAACACGCCGCGCCCGAGCAGCCGATCGACGCCATCCATCCGCGCGAAGTTGACCAGCGCGGCAGCGGCCTCCGCTTCCCCTTCCGGCAGCAGAAGCTGCTCGCCGGACTGGAAGCGCAGATCCCACCGGCGATCGCCGACCCATGTCGCGCCCGCGAGCATGGGCTTGAGGGCCGGCGCGGCATCCATGAGCTTTGCCAGCGCCGCGGTGCGCTTGTTGGCGGTGGGTCCGACCACCAGCGGCAGATCCGGAATCGCTTGCGGCGAAACCGGGCCAAGCTCGATGCCGGCCGCATCGACGAGGCTGAGGCGCCCTTCATTCTGCCACACCGCGACCGGCTGGCGCTCGACCACATCCACGACCAGCGCGTCGGGCAGGCGGCGCGAAACGCGCGCGTCCTTCACCCAGCCGAGCTTCATCACTTCCGCGCGCAAGCTGTCGAGATCGACCGCGAGCATGGAGCGCTCGACATATTTTACGGCGATGTCGGAGACGGGCATCTCGTCCATCCGCTCAAGGCCGCGCACCTCGATCTTGGCGACGGCGAACCCCGCCCGTCCGGCGAGATCATTGACTTCCGCGCGGACCATGGCGGGCAGGCCGAGGAAGCTCGCGGCCAGCCAGAGGAGCGCGAGAAGGATGAGGCCGACGCCCCAGGTCATCAGCCGGTGGAGTTGCTCCTGGCTGAGCGGCACATAGGCAAGCAACCGCTGAAAGGCGCTCTTGCCGCGCCGGGGCCTGCGCGCCGGACTGCTGCTCCTGCTCCGCCCCGAGCGCTTGATCGTCGCGCTGTTCATGCTTCCCTCCCCCTCGCCCCCATGGCCTGCGCGATGATGGTCTCGACCAGCTCGCCATAGCTCATGCCCAGATATTTCGCCTGTTCCGGCACGAGGCTGAGCGGCGTCATCCCCGGCTGGGTGTTCACTTCCAGCAGGAACAGGCCATCGCGCCCGCGCTCGTCATCCCAACGGAAATCGGACCGCGACGTGCCCCGGCAACCGAGCAGGCGATGCGCCTTGAGCGCGACGTCCATCATCGCCTGCGCGATCTCCGCGGGCACGTCCGCCGGGCAGACATGCTCGGTCAGGCCATCGGTATATTTGGCATCATAATCGTAGAAGCCGCTTTTGGGCCGCAGCTCCGTGACGGCGAGCGCGCGGTCGCCCAGAACGGCGACGGTCAACTCGCGGCCACGGATGAAGGGCTCGGCCAGCAGATGGTCGAACTCCTGCCAGGGGCCGGCGACCTCCGGCCCTATGGGATTGCCGTAATTGCCATCCGCCGTGACGATGGCGACACCGACCGACGAGCCCTCGTTGACCGGCTTCACCACATAGGGGCGCGGCAGTGGATCGGCCCGGAACAGATCGCGCGACGCGACGACCTCGCCGCCCGGCATGGGGATGCCGTGGGGCACGAGATGCTGCTTGGTGAGCTGCTTGTCGATGGCGATGACGGAGGTGGCGAGGCCGCTGTGCGTATAAATGAGGCCCATGATGTCCATGAGCCCCTGCACGGTGCCGTCCTCGCCGGGCACGCCATGAAGGGCGTTGAACACCACATCCGGCGCGGCGGCGATGAGCTTGGCGGGCAGATCGCGCCCTTCGGCAGGCGTGGCGCCCAGATCGATGGCGGTCACATGATGGCCGCGCGCTTCCAGCGCCTCGACGATGCCCGCGCCGCTGGTGAGCGAGACTTGCCGCTCGGCCGACCAGCCGCCCATCAGGACGGCGACTTTCCAGGGGCCGCTCATGCGATCACCTCAGTCAGCATGGCAGGACGGCCCTTCGACAGACTCAGGGCGAATGGAGAGGCGGCGGGCGGGTTCATTCGCCTGCTCCCATCGTCGCGCGGCCGACGCGCTGGATTTCCCATTCGAGCATGATGCCGCTCTGCGCCTTCACGCGGCGGCGGACGTCCTCACCCAGCGCCTCGATCTCGGCGCTGGTGGCGGTGCCGCTGTTGATGAGGAAATTGGTGTGCTTCTCGCTCACTTGCGCACCGCCCAGCGCGAGACCCCGGCAGCCGGCGCGATCGACCAATTCCCATGCCTTCTCGCCGGGCGGGTTCTTGAAGGTTGAGCCGCCGGTCTTGCTGCGGAGCGGCTGGGACTGCTCGCGGGCGGCGGCGATGCGGTCCATCTCGGCCTGAATGACGGCGGGCTCCGAGGGCTGACCCCGGAAGGTCGCGGCGACGACCACGGCGCCTTCCGGCAAGGCGCTGTGCCGATAGGTGAAGCCGAGCGCATCGAGCGGCAGCGTCACGCGCTCGCCGGAGCGGAGCACGACATCGGCGTCGACGAGAATGTCCTTCACTTCGCGGCCATAGGCGCCGCCGTTCATGCGCACGAATCCGCCGACGGTGCCGGGGATGGAACGCAGGAACTCCAGCCCGCCGATGCCGGCATCGCGCGCGGCCGAGGAAACGAGGATGCCCGAAGCTCCGCCGCCGCAACGCACAGTCGTTGCATCCAGCCGCTCGACATGCGCGAAGGCTTTGCCCAATCGCACGACGACACCGGGCACGCCGCCATCGCGCACGATGAGATTGGAGCCCAGACCCAGCGCCATCACCGGGACAGCGGGATCGAGCGCGGCGAGGAACTGCGCGAGATCATCGGCATCGGCGGGCTCGAACAGCCAGTCCGCCGCGCCGCCCGCCTTGAACCAGACGAGCGGAGCCAGCGGCGCGCGCGGCGTGAGCTTGCCGCGCACGGCAATCCCGTCCGGCGCGGTGGTGACAGGTGCAGACAAGGACGGGCTTGCGCTCAAGGCCGACCGCCCCAGAAGCTCATCCAACGGCTCATCATATCGGCCTGCGCCTTGCTCGCCTGATTCATCGCCTCGCCCATGCCGAGCGCTGCCTTGCCGATATCGGCCTGCTTCTCGGCAGCGTTCATCATCGAGCGGGCCATATCGAGGCTCTTGCTCTGCGCCTCGATCATGCGCTCCTGCATTTCGAGGCCGATCCGCATCAGTTCCCACATCAGGCGATCTCCTTGTGTGCAGCGTCGATGGCGTCGGCAAGGCCGGCGGCCCATTTGGTGATGTCGCCCGCGCCAAGGCACACGATCATGTCATTGGCGCGCAGATCGGCGGCCAGCGCGGCGGCGAGCGCATCGGCATCGGATATGGTCTGCGCGGCGCGATGGCCACGGCGCTTGAGGCCCGCCGCCAGCGCCTCGGCATCCACGCCCTCGATGGGCTGCTCGCCGGCGGGATAGACCGGGGAAACATACACCACGTCCGCATCGTTGAACGACTGCTGGAACTCATCCATCAGATCGCGCAGGCGGGTGAAGCGGTGCGGCTGGACCACGGCGATGACGCGCCCGGCCTGCTCGATGCTCTGGATGCCTTCGCGCGCGGCCGCAAGAACGGCGCGGATCTCGACGGGATGATGGCCATAATCGTCGATGACGATGGCCCTGCCGCCATCCACGGCGATCTCGCCCACCTTGGTGAAGCGCCGCTTGACCCCGCCGAAATTGGCGAAGCCGGACTGAATGGTCGCGTCATCAATGCCCATCTGCAACGCGACGCCGATGGCGGCCATGGCGTTGAGCACATTGTGGCGGCCGGGCATCGGCAGGGCGATGTCCGCAATGCGGCGCACGCTCCCGTCGCGCTCGCGGATCTGCACGTCGAACATGTTGCCGCCGGGCACGGGACGGACATTCTCGCCGCGAATATCGGCCTGCGCCGAGAAGCCGTAGGTGACGATCCGCCGATCCTGCACGCGCGGGAGGATGGCCTGCACTTCCGGGTGATCGAGGCACAGCATCGCCGCGCCGTAGAAAGGCACATTCTCGACGAACTCGACGAACGCATCCTTCACCGCATCGAAGGAGCCGTAATGATCGAGATGCTCGGGATCGATATTGGTGACGATGGCATAGGTGCCGTCCAGCCGCAGGAAGCTGCCGTCGCTCTCGTCGGCCTCCACGACCATCCAGTCGCTGTTGCCGAGCCGCGCGTTGGAGCCGTAGCTGTTGATGATGCCGCCATTGATGACGGTGGGGTCGATCCCGCCCGCATCCAGCAGCGCGGCAATCATCGAGGTGGTGGTCGTCTTGCCATGCGTGCCGGCGACGGCGACGGTGGACTTGAGCCGCATCAACTCGGCCAGCATCTCCGCGCGGCGGATGACGGGCACGCGCTTCTCCAGCGCAAGCTCGACTTCCGGATTGCCCCGGCGGATCGCGGTGGAGGTGACGACAACGGCGGCGTCGCCCAGATTCTCCGGCTCATGGCCGATCATCACCTTGATGCCCAGATCGCGCAGATGCTGGATGACATAGCCCTCGGCCATGTCGCTGCCCTGCACGCTATAGCCCATATTGTGCATCACCTCGGCAATGCCGGACATGCCGATGCCGCCGATGCCGATGAAGTGGATTGTGCCGATATCGGTGCCGACGCCCTTCATGCGCCCGCTCCCGCAAGACCGGGCATGGCCGGCGCATCGACCCGCACCGTATCGATGGTCTGCGGCGCGGGACCGAAGCTCTCGATGAGATCGCACAAATCCTTCACCGCATCCGGGCGGCCGCAGGCGCGGGCGCGCTTGGCGGCGTTCTGCAGCGCGCCGGGCTCCATGGCGAGCTTCTGCATCTGCCGGGCCAGTTCGGCGGGCGTGAAATTCTTCTGGTCGATGTT
>Ga0160433_100464_pt1 | contig 20333 bp, 11 predicted proteins | sample HID1972K_E0MG_FD_108235 | JGI IMG/M metagenome (GOLD analysis project Ga0160433, IMG submission 108235) | Enriched pill bug-associated microbial communities from UW Madison campus, WI, USA - HID1972K_E0 MG | ecosystem: Host-associated > Arthropoda: Insects > Digestive system > Unclassified ... | reverse complement strand
GCGTAATGATGCGGTCGATCCTGATCCGGTCACCGTTATCAAGAAAAACATATATACCTTCCCCGGGAATGTCCTTCATCTCCACGATCGCTCCCTTCCGTTCACAAAGTCCTTCCTGGCAAAAATAAATGATTTTACCAGTTGTGCCCTCACCAATTCGTTCCTCAACTATTTCCCTGTATTCCCATGGAACCGGCAAATAGTCAGGTGCCAATGATTCTTTTTTGATATTCATGACATACATTTAGTTATTTGATTCGCCCCCTTCTGTGCACTTCGGGGCACTCAAAGTTACGGAGGAAATCTTACAACTCATCATCATGCCTGCCTTTTACTTCTTCCAACTGCCCCCCATCAACCCGTTGAATTCTAAGCGCCATATAAGGTTTTCCCGGAAGCTTTATCTTTGAACCCTCCTCATCTATAAACTTATAATTGTCGAGCATTTTTACTGTAAAGGTCTTTTTCACCGGAGTAATGGTCATATTCCAGGTGTCAATAATATCCACTTTAAATCTCATTCCAGCCTTCAGCTCATTATCAGGAAGAACAAAACTCCAGCTCCCCGGCGTTTCCTTCCCAAGATAAAAGAGATAGTACTCCCCTGCCTTACCGGCTGCATTCAAAACATAATACTGATCAATGGGCGTTAGCCCTTCTTTGGGACCCGACTCCACAATCTTCTTAAGAAACCCAATCCGCGAAGGGCTTTTTCCTGTCAGCTTTCCACCGAATGAAATCCAACCTTCCCTGGTAGCTTCACCATGAGTAGCATAAGCACCGCCAATATATGCCGACCAGAACCTGAAAGTCATTTCCTCCCCGCTTAACTGTCCCCAGCGTTTCTCTACATTCCCTTCATAGTTAATCTCGTCATGCACTATAGGTTTTTTATACACGTCCCTTAAAAGAGGCGATACTCCCAGCACACTCACCGCATTGTAATACTGTAAGCTAACATGCGTCACCCACGGCTTACCATAGTCATATATCCTTCCCGCATTATGTATCGAGCGTAAGTGTCCGTAAGGGTCGTATTTTTGTACCACCTGGAAATACCGATCCCAATCCTCATCCGTCAGATGTTTCATAAAGCTGTTCTCATTTGCCAGGCTCCACCAGACATTCGGGTAGGCGGCAAACCGCGCGATCACATAGCGCAGAAAGCGTTCGTTCGTTTCATTATCCATCCTGTCAAAACCCCATTTTCCATTATCATAAGGCCTGAGCAAGATCAGATCCGCCTCAATGCCAAGATCTGCCAGTTGCTTGACGTTTTCTTCCAATCTTCTGAAGTATTCCGGATTAAAGCGGGAGAAATCCCAATTCTCTTTTGAGTTACCTAGAAACGGAAAGATATCCATTTTAGCCGGCCCTTCCAGGTAGTGACTCTTGTATGGTGGAACGATCAGCATCCTTGCCTTATTGAAAGGAGATGTCCTGAGCGTCTCAATCGTTTCTGCCTGTTTCGCTTTTGTCTGGAAAGCCCACTCATAAATAGTCGTACCAACCGGATAAAAAGCGGTGCTGTCAGAGTACGCAAAATGATAAGTATTACGAACCCGAACCGGTCCACGGACATTTTCTTTAGCTGCTGTGCACGTAAAAGAACCTCGTTTTCCATCCAGTTCACCCTTATTACTCTTTGTAAAATAGGTCCATTCGCCCTCCTCATCCGGCATGAAGCGAACCTTGTAAATCCCTCCACCGTCATAGAAACCTTCCGCCTCGTAACGTTTGCTTCCTTTTTCGAAGCTCGCCTTGAAGTCCACTCCAATAAACGGATTGCCCGCCTCGCTACCTTTCAAGGTCAGTTCAAACATTCCCCATTTTGGCGTGGCCGTCTGGGCAAAGGAGATGTGCATAAATGCAAAAAGAAAGACAGATAATATAAGATACCTCATCACTGGCGTATTTTTAAATCAGCTTCGCAGTAGTTTTCTTAAGATCACGGTTCCTGGCGATTTCCTTTCCATCAGAGAAAATCCTCAGTCCTTTACCTTTGCCGTATTTTGATCCGGTTTTATCCCATAATATAGTCAGGATCTTACCATGGTAAGCTACCTTATCCAGACAGAACCAGTCCCATTGATCAGCCGGAATTAAAGGACTTATCTCAACTACATTATCAGCTCTTGGCTTCAATCCAACAAGGTCATTGATCACCAGGTCAGCAAACCCCGAGTGATTGTAAAACTCGCTGCGCGGATCATCACCTTTTAACCACTCCCCTGTTTTCTCATCCTGATACTCGCCCAGATAGATCTTCCCACCGAGGGATGGAAACTTATGAGACATGGCATATTTATGAAGCTGATCATAAAACACCTGCTTGCTCATTCTTCCATGATGCTTATAGTTGTTCAATAAATTAGATAAACCTTTTAATGTCTGCGTAGATGCAAAAGGCCATATCGCTCCGTCCCATTCGCAGCTACTTCCGGTTCCATGAGTACGAAAAAGCGGGTGACGTCTTTCCGCAGTCGTGAGTCCCCATGGAGCATCAAACCCGGCCGTATCAATCAACTGATCCCACTGCTCAGCATATTTCGCTTCATCCCTTGGCAAGTTAAAATACCATGGAATAAACCCGATCGCTTCACGTGCGTCACAAAGTCCTCCTTTTTCATACTGCACTTTAAAAAACTTCGCCTCATCATCCCACAGCTGATCATGCACGAGCTCCTTCAGTTCCGCAGCTTTCTTATTGTAAATCGTTTTCAATGTATCATTCTTCGCGATCGTTGCCATAGCAACCAGGGCCTTTGCGTTCCCATACATATAACTGTTTATCGTAGGCCTTACATTCTTCACTTTTCTACCACCGCTTATCGACTCTTCCATAGCATCCCTGACATCATATTGCCAGAACATTTGATTGGGCAATTGCTTCTCCTGCTCCCAGCGTATATAGTCCTTATGGAGATCCGGAAGCAGCTTGCGGATAAAGGACTCATCCCGGTTAACCAGATAACGATTATACACCGCATCATCAATCCAGCTGCTGAAAGCATGAAACCGCGATTTAGTATATACCGGATCTACGTAAAACCAAAACGATATATAATCATCCATATATGCGGGATTAAGCAACCAGCGCCCCTCGTTTATATGATGACCAAGTCCGCTGCTTATCGTATTATGCTTCCCGGCATGGTTAGCGGGCGTAATAAACTCCGTAAACACGTAACCATCTTCCGTTTTCTTCAGGTGCTTCCGATAGGCCCACCAGCGGAAGTAATAGACTTTTTGAATAGCGGAATCCGGACAGTCGAATAAAGGTATATTACTTGACAACCATTTAAAAGACTCCGCATTGGGAACGAAATTCTTAACACCTTCCTTGTCTTCAGCATTGAAGCTCTTCACATATTGGTCCAGCTTTTCTGTATTCAGAACATAACTCTTTTGAGCAAGAGACTTCTGAGTAAAAAAAGAGCAGAAAGCGACAATTATGAGTGATATTTTAAAATTCATCTTAAAGTTTTATATGTTTTATCTATTCGTCTATCTCTGATTTCGTCTCTACAGCCGTTCTTTTGCCTTTATCGAACATCAACTCACGTACGATATTCCCATCAGCATCCCATTCTGTCGCCGGACCGTGTGCAGATAAGCCCCACCATACAGACTCAGTTCTTTTCTTTCCGTCAGACCTGTAGTTTGTCCAGACATCCGTTCCGAAAGGTGTATGCTCGCGTGTCCACTTTAGCTTTCCATCCCGGTCCCAATAACTTTCAGTTCCTTTGATAGCTCCATTATTGAAAATCGCTTCATACTGCTTAGTGCCATCTTCGTAGAACCAGGCCTCCTTGCCATGCAATACAAAGCCATTTTTGCTTAACCAGCCACTGGAAGTGATTCTCACTTTTCCGTTCGGATATTTCTCAGTAATCGTTTGAAGTTCCGTGCTTCTTTTACCAGGCAGATGGTTCACCTCTCCCGTATAATCAGAAAGGATCCAGGCTTCGTTCAATGCAAAATGCATGGACGGCTTTCCTTTGGAAGTCATCAAATGAATAACACCATTCTCCGATTGTGTCACGGCAGAATAACCGACAGTACCAAACCCGTGCTGAGGTTTCATACCACTTTTAACTATACCACGCCAATCGTTATGTTCAGGTGCCAGAGCAAGATTCTTGATCTTCCAGGTTTGTCCCTCATCGTCAGATAAAGCCACATACGATCCCCGTTCCTCAATAGCTGCCGGCGGAGGAGTCTTCATCATTCTGATATCCTGATAATCACCAGCAAAGAACAGCCTGCCGCTCTTTAACCTCATAATTGAAGGGCGCTGATTACTTCCCAGTGCAGCAAAAGGCGTCTTCACACTTTCAGTCCAGGTCTTTCCATTATCTGAAGAATAGTTTTTTGGCATATAACCATCAATATCCGAATTCTTCCCGCCCATTGATAAAATACGCTTGTCTTTCAAAAGAACAAAAGTCGAGTGTCTTCCACTGGTCCTTCCCTTCGTATCATACCAGGTCTTTCCATTATCCGAACTAGCCCACAAGAACGATTCAGCCTCTACGCCATCACTCCCGAAATAAATGGTGCCGTCAGGTCCGCGAAAAGCACTATTGATAGGTTGGGCCGTAAAAGTCCCTACCTCTCCTTTAATCAGAGGTGTTTTCAAATCACTCCATGTAACACCGTTATCTTTTGATGTAGCAAATACAAAAGGAACATCGCCTAAACCTCTGCCGCCACCGAAGAACCAAAGAGTTCCGTTGTCATTCCACAATAAAGCAGCCTGATCATTCAATCCAGACCGATCATAGAACAACTCGGTCATATCCCATTGTTCAGCGCCATTACGAAGTCTTGTCACAACCATCGTTGTATTTGTCGCAGCTTCGCTTTTCAAACGTGAGGATGAGAAACCAATTAGCAACACGTCGCCGTTCGGACAAGCTACAAACCCACTGCTGTGGACTTTTCCCTGTATGGCATGATGAAGTCCACTAACCCTGATATCCACCGGCATGGTCAGGTCAGGAGGACTCGCTACCACCTGACGGGCTTTAAAATACGGCTTCGACATATCCGGCCCTTTTCCGGCGAACGCAGTTCCTTGCTTAACGCCCTGAAGCGGGAAGCTGGCTGTATAGATCAAAGGTTTGCTCTTTGGCAAAGCAGCCTGCACGACGCGGAAACCTACAAAATGCGGACTTAATCCTGTACTTCCGGGCGCCGGACAATCCGGCTGCATTGATGCTCTGTTTGCCGCACGATAATAAACAGCATCTTTTTCCGGATGAAACTCCACAGAAGTACCTTCCAGCTCACTGGTATGAGCTCCTCCACCTCTTATAACCCTGGAGAATCCTTTATCATAACCAACCGGATTAACTTGAGAAGATTCCGGATATTCACCATGCCAGTCATAGCACCACTCCGCTACCCCTGAATGCATATTTTTTATTCCCCAGGGATTGGTATCATCTGTCGGAAGCTGATCACCTGACCAGAAAAGGGTCTGGCTACCGCTACGGCAAGCAAATTCCCATTCCGCCTCTGTCGGTAAGCGATAAGGCTTCCCTTCTTTTTTACTCAGCCATTCACAAAACGCAGTCGCCTCGTTCCAGCTTATCCCCGAAACATAAGGTTTGAACAATCCCCTGTCTGTATACTCTTTTCTGAACTGGCGAAACTGCTCGATGGTCACTTCCGTTTCTGAGATATAGAAAGGATAATTGACTGATACCTGGTGAACAGGAAGCTCATCATAATGAGGTGCATCTTTCGAATAATCTGTTTTCTTACCGAGATCAAATTTCGTATTGATAGCACCCATTTTAAACGAGCCAGGCTGAACAGCTACCATTTTCATACCCAAGCTATTAGAAACAACCTTGAACTTCGCTTTGGTTGATTTAATAACCTGACCGTTCTGCCCGGTTGTCTGAGCAACCGAGTCGATTGAAGTATGCAGAAATAATAGCATAAAAGAGGCATAGCCTAGTAAATGGTTCATTTGTGTATGTGTTATTTGGTTAGTAGTAGGACATAAATCGGAAACATCACATTATCTGTCAGAAAATTTTGTAACGGTTGCTTCGTCGCCGCTAAGCCTGAAATTCAATAATTTAAAGCTACAATCAGATAAAATGATGAATTTAAAGCGATCTGGCGATTCACCTTGTATCCGTCTGTAATCGTTTACATTCAAAGCTAAGAACATTTTTTAAAGTGACAATACCGAAACCATTATGTTACACGGAATGTAACGATGGATCTGAACATACGTTTTAATCAGGGAGAATCAAGTCATCTTCCCTTGATAATTGAGGGGCTCCCCGTCATTTCGGATAGAGAGATCCCTCACAGTTACAGTCACAAATCTAAGCTACGATACTATTGGCTTGATTTTGACCTTCATCAATGTTTCTTAAATATTTTTGCTGCAACTTTGACTTTTAACAATGTTATAGATACGATTACAATGGTACTTGCAGACTTAATACAAAAGATAACGAGGCTCAATAAGGAACAATTAGCCACTGTTATTGCATGCTTTAAGCCGGTTGTAGCAAAAAAAAATGAGCAGTTGCTTGAGTATGGCGCGGTTGCAAACCGACTCTTCTTTATTAACAGAGGTTGTCTTCGATTGTATTATTGTAATGATGACCAAAGTATCATTACACGGTTCATGGCATTTGAAAATACGTTCCTAACCTCTATTGTAAGCTTCATTTCCAGAGAGACTTCAGCAGAATATATTCAGGCAGTGGAAACATCAGAACTCTTAGTTATTTCATACGAAGACTTCTCTTATTTAAGAAAAACTATACCGGGATGGGACGAAATGTATATTTATATTCTGGAATACGGGTTAACGGTGATTACTTCCAAATTAGGCAATCTGCTTACGCAAAGTGCCGCCGAACGCTATCGCAATCTGCTTAAAAACAATCCTGAACTTATTCAAAGGTTATCCAACTCCAATCTTGCTGCCTACTTGAATATATCGCCGGAAACGCTCAGCAGGCTAAAGTCGCAGATATAGTTATTCATTAAGCTGCATAAACCCTAATACAATATATAATATATATACCGGGCAAAATTTGCAGGTATGTATACAATAAATTTACAATATGAGAAGTGACGAAGTAAAAAAAGGGCATCAAAGAACACCACATAGGTCATTGTTCAGGGCTACAGGCTTAAAAGACGACGATTTTGTGAAGCCATTTATCGGTGTGGCAAACTCATTTATAGAGATCATTCCAGGACATTTTTTTCTGAATAAAGTAGCTGAGATCATAAAAGATGAGATCAGGGCAAATGGATGTGTTCCATTCGAGTTTAATACTATTGGTGTCGATGATGGCATTGCTATGGGACATGATGGGATGCTGTTTTCACTACCAAGCAGAGAACTGATTGCAAGCTCAATAGAAACCGTGATGAATGCGCACAAACTTGATGCAATGATAGCTATACCCAACTGTGATAAGATAGTTCCGGGGATGATCATGGGTGCGCTTAGAGTGAATGTACCAACAATCTTTGTAAGTGGCGGCCCAATGGCCAAAGGATATAAGAAAGATGGAACACCAATTGACCTGGCCTCTGCATTTGAAGCTGTAGGGAAACACGAAGCAGGAAAGATCAGTGATGAAGAACTTCTGGATATTGAATGTAATGCCTGCCCTAGCGGAGGAAGTTGTTCAGGTATGTTTACGGCAAATTCCATGAATACTTTGATGGAAGCTATGGGTATTGCGCTACCTGGAAATGGAACGATACTGGCCCAGACAAGCGAGCGTGAAGCACTTTACAGAAGTGCTGCGAAACGAATTTGTGAAATAGCAAAAAATGAGGCTACAGGTGAAAAGTTTAAGCTAAAAAACATCTTGAACGAAAATGCCATCAGGAATGCTTTTGCTGTGGACATGGCAATGGGCGGAAGCTCCAATACGATTTTACATATGCTGGCTATTGCTAATGAAGCAGATGTTAATTTTCAACTCAAAGACATCAATGAAATCTCTAAAAAAGTTGCTCATATTGCCAAGATATCTCCTAGTTTATCAATCGTCCACATGGAAGATATTAATAAGGCCGGAGGCGTAAATGCAGTGATGAAGGAAATGACAAAAAGAGGTAATGCAGTTTTATTGGATAATTTAACAATCGGCGGGGAAACGTTAATGGAGAAGATAGCGAGTGCAGAAATTAAAGATGAAAATATCATCCGTTCTATAAATAATCCTTACAGCCCGGTAGGCGGATTAGCAATTCTCTATGGCAACCTGGCTGAGGAGGGTGCTGTAATTAAAACAGCTGGCCTTACGGGTGCAAGGGTGTTTACCGGCAAAGCTATATGTTATGATGGGCAGGATGAAGCCGTGGCAGGAATTCTGATGAAAGAAGTAAAGATGGGAGACGTAGTGGTAATTAGATATGAAGGCCCTAAGGGCGGACCAGGCATGCAGGAAATGTTGACGCCTACAAGTTTGATCATGGGTATGGGACTGGGAAGTTCCGTTGCACTGATTACAGACGGAAGATTTAGTGGAGCAACAAGAGGTGCATCAATTGGACACGTATCGCCAGAGGCAGCCGAAGGCGGAATGATTGGCTTACTTAAGAATGGTGACGAAATCCATATAGACGTAGATAAATACATATTATCTGTCAATTTGGATGATGAAGAAATTGCCAAGCGGAAAGCAGCATTTGTGCCAATTAAAAAATCTTTGCAATCAAGGTGGCTAGGTCAATATAGGTCATTGGTTACAAATGCAAGCAAAGGTGCAGTCTTGAGAACAGATTTGTAATGTAAGCGCCCAGCAAACTCTTTACTAGGTTAATGATAAACCTGAAGCTTTGAAGCATAATTTAAAAGGCTTTGGGTCCAGACGTATTACGGGTGAGCATCGCCTTGTTTACCAAATAGCTGGAACTCAAAGAACCTAAAGCTTTCAGAACAATCTATTCATAAAGTATCCCTACGCGAAGCGCCTTCAATCCCCTGACTCCCTGTAATTCTTCGAGTTCCAACTCCTCAACGACATCACTGAGCAAATTTTGTCCCTGAAGGTAACGGATGTAGTCCCGGTATTCTTCTGCGTCGCGCTGATTAAAATAGACCATAGCGATCTTATCGGGTTGCGTTAATCGTTCACCGGTTTGTTTGACATGTACTTTATCGATCCTTTTTTTAATGATCTGGTACCGGATATTATAAGTGCCTTCTACATCAAAGCGGCGCTCGTCATTTCTAAAACTAATGTCGATTGAGTTCGCATTTATATAGATCAGCTGGGTAGTGTACATCGGAACTGACATCTGAGGCAGAAGACCCCTGGTAAGCCTGGCAATTCCAGCCATTGCACTCAGTTGTTGTAAACGTAGATTCTTAAGGAATAATGGATTGTAGGGCTGATCAGGTGCAATCGATTGACCGATATAGATATCGTATTCAACACCATCAGTCCTGAATTTTTCAAAATAACACGGATAAGTGTTCCACATCTCCTGACTTAAACAATCCAGATATCCGTTAATAGCGGTGTTAATGGTTTGCAATGAAAACTCCAAAGCTCTTCTGTTTGAAAATGCCTCTCCTTTCAGGGGATCCGTAGCCTCGTCGTATAATGCCACTATTCTACGTGTTTCTGCATTTGATTGCCTGAAGTGCTGTAGAAAAGAATCCACCTCCACTTCAAGAAAATCTTTAATTCGAACTTGTGCGTCATCAATGGATTCAGTATCCAAAGATTGCAGCATACTCCGGCATTTAAATATAATACCATCAACCAGCGTTAATTGTACGGTATTTCCTAAACTTTCCAGAGTCTGAATAAGCGTAACGAGTTGAAATCTGAGGTCATCTGACAGAGCCCGGTTTCGCTCAATTGTTGAATTTCTGACGTCTATAGCACCATAAAGCGGATGAACATTTTCAAACCGGATGGTTCCTATTTCCGCTCTGGCCTCATTTTCACGGACATTTCTTAAGTATTCCCAGGCCACATCATTGAATTTCCACTGGATCGAGGGCTGCAGGGGAGTAAACTTATCTTTGATAATACTTTCTACCTTGCTGTTTACTGCATCACCAAAATCCTTAAGGAACTGAGCGATTAAGGGTGAGGCAGTTTCCAGTTTGGCCAGAACATTCTCCTTGATCATATTCTCCAGTGGGGAAGACAGCTCGATAATACCAACGGTTTGTCTATTGAAGGTTACTGGAAGAATGGCGTAAGAAAGGATTCCAATTTCCCTCAGACCTTTAACCAACTCTAATTTTTCAGAAAAGGATGTTTCTGCACTGGAAGATAATAACATGGGCTTATCCATAAACATTTGGACAAGCTCCACGATCTTTTCATCTCCCAAGTCATTTTTTACCATCAGGTCAACTATAGTACTTCCATGGATATTCTTGTAATCGAAAACCAATTTGTTATTGACCTTCACCAGTGGAACGAGGCTCACTGATATCTCAGGATTCCCGATTAAATTTTTGAGTGATTGTTTAAGGAGAAGATGATAGCTATCATCTTCGTAAGACGCATTGTTGATAATGATCGTTTTGATATCCTCCAGGGATTGTTCAATGGTCACATCAGTAATCGTAATGATAGAAAATCCTTCAAAAACAAAGTCCTTAAGAGGCAGAATATCATATAATAGTTCCAGTGCAGTATCTGAATTCAACCGGTCTCTGATCTGATCAAAATTGAGTTCAGGTAAATCAAACTTGGGCTGAATTTCCACAAAGCGATTATCTAAATGGATCCGGTAATACTTAGGCAGCTTGGTTCTTTCATCAGTCAGTGATCGCACAAAGCTGTCCTTTCCTAAGTGATCAAAGCCAAAAAGCCTTTCCAGAATGAGTGAATAGGCGATCTCCGGCTTTTTATGCGCTTCCTTTTCTGTGGAAAATGCGTCCCGGATTGTTTTGCATTGTTCCTGTTCCATGAGACCATAAAAAGCATCTGTCCCGTAAAAGACGACAGGTGACATGGGCATTCCCAAACACCAGTATGTCTGTTGCTCGTCGGCCAGTGGTGCCACTACCAGGGTGTAAAGCAATGTCAGCTCATCTTTAAACTCGCCGGTCATATGCGGATCTATCCGACCCTGAATAAACTTATTAGATTCAAATTTTTTTAAGACGAAGTCAAAAAAGCCCCTTTTAGCTGATGTTTCCTGGGATACTCTTTGTCGTAATGAACTGATGAAAAGATCAAAAGATAAAACAGATTCGAATTCATCCTGGTGTCTTTCATCAATATTTAAAATTCTTGCTTGCATAACTCGGTTAAAAATTGAAACTCGATTTAAAATCGGAATCCCAGTGTAACATAAGGCAGCCATCCCTCTTTGGAATGCCCTGCCACCACCTGGAAGACCGTTAGCTGTGCGGGCATAAAAAATAAACCGCCACCATACCCCTGATGAATAGTGGAACTGTCATCTCCTTTGTTCCATACTTTCCCAGCGTCATAGAAGCCGATCAGTCCGAATTGTCCCGGAAGGATATAACTACCTACCTGTGCTAATTTGATCCGGGCTTCCAGGTTGTTATATATAGCGTGCTGACCAGCGAAACGGTATTGACGAAATCCTCTTAAGTTTTCATGTCCCCCAAGGAATGCGGATTGGTAAAATGTCGTTTTGCCAAATGTAGTTATCCCGCCCAGCCTTTCTGCTATAATAAGCTTAGATTGTTTGCCAACACTTTGGTAAATGGCCAACTCCGGCGATAATTGAAAATAATTTTTAGAGACACTATTAAGTCCGGCATAACCTGTTGCTTTTAAAAAGAAATAACCGCCAGAAGTAGGAAACAACTTGTTATCGCGGTTATCTTTCAAAAACTGTGCTGTGATGCCGGAGAATATTTTGTCTTCCCGAACGGTCAAACTATCATAAGATCCAATTAATGATGGGTCCATGATCAGTCGTTCTGAGTTCTCTCCGGCATTGAAATGGTAAAACTGTAAGGACGGGCCAACAGAAAAATAAGATTGCTTATCAAATCTCCATCTTAACGCAGGATCAATCTGATAGACACCAAACCTGGTGCGATAGAACTTCGCTGATGAACCGGTACGATCGAACACTGTATTATTACCAAGTCCGAAGAAGTTCTGTGTGTTTGGGGATAGAACCCTGCCTTCAAGGGTCAGATCAGCCTTGCCAAATGCCTGGATCCACTCTCCTTTATAATTGGCCCGGAATGCCCCGGTCTTAAATGAAACCATAGCTTGTAACTGGTGTGCGGAAGTATATGGCAACTTTCGAAAACCTTCGCGATGGATATAGCGGAATCCTCCGCCCGCGAGCAGTCCATCATCTCGATTAAAGCCGAGGGTTACAAGCGGCATCGTCACGTTATACAGGTTAACAGGTACAAAAGCGGTATTAGTGCTATCGTTAGATAAATGCTTTTTTATTTGATGAGTCGCTCCGTAGATAGTAAGATGTTCTGGTTTAGCATAGAGATTAATCTTCCGCCCAGATTCTTCTATCAGAAAGGCCTTCTGGCCGTTTTTTGCGATAAGTCGGATCTTAATAGCCTTATTGGCGGATTTAATCCGTATACTGTCATTGCCGTCACCTGTATAAATTCTGATCTCTTTAGTTAAAATCGGGTCATATACTTTATCCATCAGCGTGTCCTTCAATATTCCTTCTTTATTGATCTTCCTAACCATCAACCTGAGTGAATTCTGAGGAGCATTCATTATCTGTATAAATTCATTCTTATCGCTGGTATGGAGATCAACTATTTTGTTGATGAATGTATAATACTTATCCATTGCTTCGGGAAGTTCTTCACGGCGCTTCTGGAGTTTTTGGAAAAGCTCCCCGGCTCTTAATTCATGAGATGCTTCCGGAAGTTCATTCAGGGCGTCCTTTAGTACGCTGTCTGTTATTTTGGAAGTAAAATCATTAACCTGCTTCATCCATTCTTCATGACTGAACTGAGAAGCTGGATGCGCATTCAGGAATCTGGACTTAAATAAAGTGTACTGTTGTTTTTTCAGATCTGTGTCAAAGCCTGTCATCGAAGACAAAGCCCATTCTCTGGAAGCGAGGTAAGGGAATAATCCTTCGGTTACGCGCAGGACCTGATCGCGGTCTCTTGGCACCGCAACATAGAACTTTTCATTTTTTTTACCTGTATTCTTCCAACGCCATTGATCTTCATGACGGTCCCAGTCGTTTATCAGAAGGTCGAGCATTCTCGCTCTTAAAAAGCCATTCGCGTCATAACTATGATCATTGTCCTCTTGCAGATTTTTCACCATTTTGATTGAATTGTCTGACTTGCCCATGGGCTCCCTTTCTTCCAGCAGAACAAGCGTATTTTCAAAATCCTTGCTATAAATGTCGAGGGCAGGATCTGGAGCGATCACACCGATTACGGGAGTAGCATGCGGCACTTGCGCTGCGTGGGCAAGTGGAGGCACAATCAAGGCTGAATAGGGATGCTGTGAACTGGTAGCGTCATCTAACCAGTCGCGGGCAAATGTCTGCTGCAGCACACCGGGAAGCAGGGCATCAGGATTTTTATTGACACTTCTTATAACCCATTCCTTCCCGCTTGAATCAGCAAGCCTTAAAGATGTGGACTGCATGCCTCCTCCGCGTTGTAAGGGCTTCAGTCCACCGGCTATCTCTGAGATCCGGATCAGAGGAAAGGTTTCAGCGGCCGCCCATTCTTTCCTGAATCCTTCTCCAAATAATTTCCGGTGCTGAGAGCTGACTTTATCGTAGGCCGTGTTAGCCGGTACTGTGATACTGTCTGCTGTGGATACCGTCGGGTTGATAGATGACAGCTCCGTATATGGATTAATATAACTGTAAGTCTTTTTAATTTCGTCGCCGTCGTAGGTGTAAAAAGTAAACTCCACACTCTTGTTAAGGAGCAGGTCGGCGGTCACGAAACCCTGAGTGGAATTGGAGTAAAGGGAGTGCCTGCCTTTTTTTGCGTAAGAATGTTTAGCTCCCGCACCGCTTACGACCTGTAACCGGTGTTTGTCCTTAATCAGCTGAAGGCCGTGTTCATGCCCGGCTATATAGGTGACGTTCGGGAACCCCCTAAAGACATGGTCTACTTCCCTGATCAAATGCTGGTACATAGGGTGAGGCATATCTTCAGGATTAAGGAAAATGCTGCTCCGCAGGAGAGGATAGAGGGAACCAATCAGCGGCAGTGGGATGAAGAGTTTTTTATTGATCGCGGTCAAAGGGAATAGGTGGTCCTTCCAATTGTAATAACCGCCATGCACACCATAGGATGCAAAGGGATGGTGCCCCGCCAGTAAAATGACTTTGCCTTTGTTTTTATAAAACAACAGATTCAGCTGTTCGATAACCTCCTCTTCATCGTCGCACTCGCAATCAGCATTCGCCTTGTCATGCGTAAAAAGCCACCATTCGCTGTCATAGGCAATAATGACCATGTCGTTTGAGACCGGTATCTCCACAGGATCGGGACATCCGTTTGGAGGTACAAGCTTCAACAAAGTATCCTTTTGTGAATCGAGAAACCTCCATTGCTCTTTTATTTTAGCTAAGCCTTGTTTCCCCATCCTGTCCCAGTCATGATTTCCCGGAATAAAATATACGGGCGCACCTTTCGCCCGCATGGGTTCATACTGTGAACGGAGGATCTGCTGCGTACTTTTCTGTGTAGCACTTCCTTCAAGCCCTATTCCACTGGGATAAATATTATCTCCCAGGTACATTACGGTTGTTTTCCCCGCAAGAATGTGATTCGCCGCATAGGGAATCACCGAATGTTGTTCCTGGTTGATCTCTCCGGCATCTCCTATAAATATGATGCGCTGAACGATACTGTCCTGAGCAGTCGCAGGTTTGAACAAACAACTGAAGATAAAGAACAAGACGAGTTTGTAATTTGAATATATTTTCATCGGAGTCCCTGTGCTTGGGTAGTTCATTAAATCTTATTGCTGCTGATATTGAACATCGATGCCCGGCTTTGAGCCAGGTAGGAATAGATCGAGTCCTGGGAACGTATTCCGGATACCGCCGGCAGGGGATTATTTTTCAGGTTTTCATCCAGAGATACTGCTGAAACATCATCCTGCAACTGGAGACAGGTGATCTTTCGTATCTGGGCTTTCAGTTGCTCATGATAGATCGGGAAACAAACTTCTATCCGATGATAAATATTCCTGTTCATCCAGTCAGCAGAGCCAAGGAATATCTTTTCCTCGCCATTATTATGAAAAATAAACACGCGGCCATGTTCGAGATACCGGTCTACGATCCGCCTGACAGTGATATTCTCGCTCAGATCCTTCACACCTGGAATAAGGCGGCATATGCTGCGTGTTATGAGCTCGATCTTTACCCCGGCATTACTTGCCTCGTATAATTTAGCTATCAGCGTTTCCTCTTCCAGGTTATTGATTTTAATTGTTATAGCGGCAGGGAAACCTGATCGGGCATAATCTATTTCCTTGTTGATCAAGGATAAGAATCGCCCCGTTAAATTGAACTGAGCAATGAGCAGATGTTGTAAAGTAAACTGATCCCCCCGGCTGCTTTTTTTACGTTTCTCAAGAAACAAGAACAGCTGTTCCAATTCCTGTAACATCTCCTGATGAGCAGTCAGAAGAAAGTGATCTGTGTAAGTGGCAGCCGTCTTTTCATTCAGATTTCCGGTACCTAACAGCCCCATTAAAATCTGCTTGTCACCGCTTTTTAATTTTACAAGTGCCACCTTAGAATGGACTTTGAGCTCAGGAATGCTGTGGATAATCCTGACTCCTGCTGCTTTCATGATTTTTGACCACTTAATATTGTTGGCTTCATCAAAGCGGGCTTTCAATTCGACAAACACAGTTGTTTTTTTGCCGTTCCTTGCCGCATTCATGAGTGCATGAGCGATCCGGGAATCGTTTGCTACCCGATACATGGTCGTGTAGATCTCTTCCACATCCGTGTTGATGGCGGCTTCGTTAAAAAAACGAAGCACAGTGTCGAAAGAATGGTAGGGCGTATGCACCAGAATATCCTGACGCTGGATCTCACTAAAAATAGATTTCCTCCCTTGTACTAATGGATAATGTAATGGAGGTTGTATCTCGTACATTAGCGAAGCATCCCGAATGGGGAATCCAAAAAAATCCTTCAGATTGTGGTAATAGCCGCCCGGCATCTTATTAGCTTTTTGCAGCTTAAGTTTACTTGAAAGTATTTCCAAAACGTTTTCTGGCAGATCCGGATCATAGAGGAATCGGGTGGCCAGGCCTAAGTCTCGTTTTGAGAGCTGCGCTTCGATTTTAGCAGCAATATCCCCCTCATATTCGTCCTGAAGGTTTAAATCCGCGTCACGCGTCACTTTAAAGCTATACACACCTCCGATCTGATACTCAGGAAAAAGATGATGTATGTGGGCTCTGATAACATCATCAATAAAAACCACAAAATGCAGCTTGTTTATACACGTATAAAAAAACCGGGGAAGTATGTCTGACGGAATGTTAATGATTGCAAGTTGTGATTGTGCATGATCGCGCAGTTCGACAAGGAAGTAAAGCTGATTATTTTCAGGAAAGAACTTCCGGTCTTCAGATAAGAATATTATTTGCAGATAAGCCCCCAATGTTGTGAAGAAGTACCTTTCTGCTTCTGTCTCAAGACAACCGGGTAGCGGTTCTTTGTATACCAGGTAAATACCCTTTTGTTTCAAAGCCGGAATCAGGTCTGTGGTCAGAATATTTCCGAACTCTTGCTGTTGACTGCTGATCACCCGCCTTGTCTTTTTTAAGACGCTGCTTTCTACCAATTCAGATTCGCCGCCGCTCATTTTAGCAAGCTTTTTCAAAGCCATCAGCACCGGCATTCTCACCCGGTAGAATTCATCCAGATTCGATGAAAAAATACTCAGAAATTTAAGTCGCTCCAAAAGCGGCACGTCTTCCTTTCCTGCTTCCAGCAGTACTCTTTCATTGAAATACAACCAACTTAAATCTCTGTTAAAAAATAGTCTGTTTGTCATGATATTCCTTTATGAAAAAAACAGCGACGATAAATAAGTCCATTGCTTCTTGCTGGAGAGCTGAATATCCATGTTGCCTTGATTTCGAGAAACGTTTACTCAGGTTCTAAGTTAAGAAGTTAATTCTCACAATGCGACAAGAAATTCACAAGGCATCTCTAATCTCAAGCCTGGCGCTTTCAGATCAATTCATCATTAAATTCCTTTTCTATCTCTTCTATAGTTGGCAAGCTGCTTTTTAATTCTTCGGGTACTATTTCTGTTAAATTAAACTCACTGATACCTATAGGTTTATTCAAATCGCGTAAGGCGAACTCGGCCTCTATATTATTTTTTTCCCGGCAAAGTATCATACCAATGGTAGGCTTATCGCTCTCATCCTTAATCAGGCTATCTACCGCAGACAGGTAAAAATTCAGCTTACCGGCATACTCCGGCATAAACCCGGTGTTCTTTAGTTCGATAACCACATAACACTTTAAACGGGTATGATAAAATAGCAAGTCGATGTAATAGTCGTTCTCTGCAATTTCTAAATGGTATTGTTGCCCTACAAAAGCGAAACCCTTACCTAATTCTAATAAAAACCGGGTGATGTGTTGTACCAACTGATTTTCTATATCTCTTTCTCTGTATGGTTGCGCGATGCTGATAAAATCGAAAGCATAAGGATCTTTTAGCGTTTCTTGCGCTAAAGCAGATTGTAGCGGTGTTAACGTTTGATTAAAATTATTGATGGCTTTACCGGCCCGCTCATAAAGGTTTGTTTTTAGTTGAAGCGTTAAAACATTGCGGCTCCATCCATTTTGAATAGTTTGCTTAACATAAAATTGTGCCTCTTCCACCGAAGATGATTTAGTAAAAATCAGAATGTTATGCCCCCAGGGAATTTGGGCAACAGCGTGTTGCCTAATTTCAGTTTCCAGGCTATTATCAATATGATCTAATAAGTCAACAGGCTGCTGACTTATTACTTTACCATCGTTTTTCAACAGGTCCACAGGCTGTTGACTTTTTGTTGTCTCAATATTTTTTAAGTTTGCAACAGGCTGTTGGAGATATGCGGCATTATAGAATTCAAAAAACAACCGGCAGTATTTTAGGTTTGTGACAGAAAAACCCTTCATTTCTGGGAAAGCGTACGTTAAGTCTTTTGAAAGTTGTTTCAAAAAACCCGTACCCCAAGCCGTTTGCTTTTCGGCAATGGTTTTGCCCAGCTCCCAGTAGAGCTGTATCAATTGGGTATTGACTGAAACCGCAGCTTTAAGCTGAGCCGAACGTACTTTCTCTTTAAGATCAAAAATCCATTGTTTGTAGGCGGGATCTAAATGGCTCATGCTTAAATTCTTAATCCATTAAATTAATCTTCACTGAAATAACATCATGAAAAAATTCGGGTCGGGTTCTTTTAAAAATCTGTTTGTCCTCCCGCTTAAATTTCTTCCGCAATTTATAAAAAACCATTCCTTTTCCCTGCAAAATGCACGACTCAGCAAGTTTTAATTCTTGCGCATAGCTAACTGTTTTATTACCCGAAAATCCCTTCCTTTTGTTAAGCCTCAAAATTTCTTTTCCTGTTTTCAAGCTATCAATTCCCCGGAAATAAAAAGGATTACGCTGATAACAACTATTATTCTATACATTAAGGGAGGCCTATTAAGCAGTTGAGTGATATCCAGTCTTTTGCAGGGGCTTTAGACGGGCAACGGGCAAACAAAGGAATTTTTATCACTACATCCACCTTCTCCAACAGTGCCCGAGATTATGTTAGGACTATTTCAAAAAAGGTCATTTTAATAAACGGCCAGGAGCTCGCCGAATATATGATAGATTACGGACTTGGTGTATCTACTATCCAAACCTTTGAAATAAAGCGAATCGATAGCGACTATTTCGAAGAATAGGTAGAACATTCAACCTGAATGTCACTCTTTGCATTCAATGAGCATACACCTGCACAGAAATATCCCACACACTTAACAAATAAAAGAGATACCAGTGCTTTAACTGGTCCCTCTTTTATTTCTAGTTGAGACCGTCGCGTCGATCCGCTCAAAGGTGCCTTCATGAAAAGTCTTTGTTGATAACTAATCTCTTGGTTATCTTGGCAATTGTTGGAAAACAAAGACCTTATGTCTGATCAAATTTTGTCTTTAACGAACGAAGAAACTGTTAAGCGATGAACACCTAAGATTCTACCTATTGCGCTGTAAGATATCTTTTTTTCCATCAAAGATTTAATATCATCTTCTTTACCAGTTAACTTTCGCATTTGAGACTTACTCCCTTTCGGCCGACCAAGAACCTGCCCTTCCGCTTTCCTGCGCGCAAGAGCTTCCTTTGTCCGTTGAGATATTAGGTTACGTTCTATTTCTGCTGATAAACCAAAAGCAAACGCTAGTACTTTTGAATTGATATTGTTACCAAGCTCATAGTTCTCCTTAACCGTATACACCATGACATCCTTCTCCATGCAATCATGAAGAATTTTCATGATTTGCATGAGGTTACGGCCTAAGCGCGATAATTCAGAAACGACAAGAACATCCCCTTTTTGCATTCTTTGCAACAGTGCCCCGAACTTGCGAATCTCCAATTTCTTGGTAGAACTTATCGTTTCGTCTACCCATTCATTTATAAGTATTTGCCTTCTCTCTGTAAAATTCTGAATTTCAAATCTTTGATTTTCTGTGGTTTGTTTATCCGTGCTAATGCGAATGTATCCGTAATTCATGTTGATTAAATTATTATACTATTAAATTAGATAGTACAAGTATAAATTAACTTAACAGCGGATTAGATCCATCAGATATTTTGCAAAACAAATGAGCGATTTAATTAACACAAATAGGGTCTCGACCAGGTTCCCTTCTCAATCCAGTTGGGTAGTACTATCTGCAATTGAGAATGAACTCAAGCGGAAAGTAGAAGACGCTGGTATACCTCTAAAAAATTGGAATATCAATATTTATAGAGGTATCTTAACAGGCTACAACGAGGCATTCATTATTGATGAAAGCACCCGAAATCGATTAGTGGATCAATCTCCTAAGAGTCACGAAATAATTCAACCCATTTTGCGAGGCAGGGACATTCAAAAGTTTCACGCGAATTGGGGCAATATGTACCTTATTGTAAACCATAACGGTTATATTGATAGTTCAGGCAACTACATCAATCCTATAGAAGTGAATAACTACGAATCAGTAAAAAATCATCTCGATGTTTATATCGACAAGCTTAAAGCTAGGCAAGATAAGGGAGTAACTGAATATAATTTACGTAGTTGCATTTATATGGAGGATTTTTTTAGACCCAAAATCAT
>Ga0160433_100463_pt1 | contig 20343 bp, 17 predicted proteins | sample HID1972K_E0MG_FD_108235 | JGI IMG/M metagenome (GOLD analysis project Ga0160433, IMG submission 108235) | Enriched pill bug-associated microbial communities from UW Madison campus, WI, USA - HID1972K_E0 MG | ecosystem: Host-associated > Arthropoda: Insects > Digestive system > Unclassified ... | reverse complement strand
GGAACGGCCTTGTGCCGCGATCGACCGCGCAGCGGTCGCAACCCCTGTAACCGCGCTGCACCAGACAGATCGAGATGGCTGGCTTTACGGCCGCTTCGCAGCCGATCGCAGGACAAGCCAGCTTCTACAGGGTGGTGAGCCGCGCTTGCAGGCTTTGTTCTCTGCGCGACAGCGCAGCCCAGCGGGCTGAGTGGGCTCCTATAGAACAAAATTATCTTACTGATTTACTTAAGGTTTCCAGGCGCAATTAATCCTGTGGGAGCGGGTTTACCCGCGAAGAGGCCCGCACTGACCCCATCGGCGTATGGCACCGGCTTCGCCGGTGTTCGCGGGCAAGTCGGGGCGCCGAACCGCCGCTCCCACAGGGTACATCCAGAGATATGTTCTCTGCGCGACAGCGCGGCGCCAGGGCGGCGGGTGGACTCTCATGAACAAACGCTAACTCGTTGATTTAGCTGAACTGCGGGACCAACGAACCTTGCGCAGTGAGGGCTGCTGCGCCAGGGGACGACCAGGCACTCGCCTGGCCAGTCCCGAATAGCGTCAGCCCAATACCTTGTTAGCCACCTCGTCAATCGCGCTCTTGGTGATATCGACGATCAGCTCGGCATCTTCACAGGTCAGGATCAGCGGCGGCGCGAAGCCCAGGATATCGCCATGCGGCATGGCGCGGGCGACCATCCCGCGTTCCAGGCACGCGGCCGATACCTGCGGGCCGACCTTGAGCGCTGGGTCGAAGGCAGTGCGGGCTTCGCGATCGGCCATGAACTCCACGGCCGCGAGCATGCCATCACCCCGCACTTCGCCCACCAGCGGGTGCCCTTCGAGGGTTTCACGCAGCCTGCGGTTGAGGTAGGCGCCCACGGTGTTGGCGTTCTCGGTCAGGTTCTCGCGCTCGAGGATGTCCAGGTTGGCCAGGGCCGCCGCTGCACACACCGGATGGCCCGAGTAGGTCCAGCCGTGGCCCATGGCGCCTTCTTTCTGGGAGCCCCGCTCGATCACGTCCCACACCTTCTCGCCGACGATCACCGCCGAGAGCGGCGCATAGGCACTGGTCAGGCCTTTGGCGGTGGTGATCAGGTCAGGCTTCATGCCGTAACGCTGGCTGCCCATCTTCGAACCCACGCGACCGAAGGCGCAGACCACTTCGTCGGCGATCAGCAGCACGTCGTACTTGTCCAGGACGGCCTGGATGGCAGCCCAGTAGCCCTTGGGCGGCACGATGATGCCACCGGTGCCCATCAGCGGCTCGCCGATGAACGCTGCGACCGTATCGGGGCCCTCGGCGAGGATCATCTGTTCCAGTTCGTTGGCGCAGTACTGCACGAACGCCTGCTCATCCATGCCGACCGGGGCCTTGCGGTACCAGTGCGGGCATACGGTGTGCTTGATGCCTTCGGCCGGCAGGTCGAAGTTCTGGTGGAAGCTGGCCAGGCCGGTCAGGCTGCCGGTCATGATGCCCGAGCCATGATAGCCGCGGTCGCGGGAGATGATTTTCTTCTTCTGTGGACGGCCGAGGATGTTGTTGTAGTAGCGCACCAGCTTGATCTGGGTCTCGTTGGCATCGGAACCCGAAAGTCCGTAGTAGACCTTCTTCATCCCCTCCGGCGCCCAGTCGATGATGCGCTTGGAAAGCTCGATGATGGCCTCGGTCGAATGCCCCACATAGGTGTGGTAGTAGGCCAGTTCCTTGGCCTGCTTGTAGATCGCGTCGGCCACTTCGGTACGGCCATAGCCGATGTTCACGCAGTACAGGCCGGCGAACGCATCGATCAGCTCGCGCCCCTCGTGGTCCTTCAGGCGAATGCCCTCGGCCCCCTTGATGATCCGGCCCTTGAGCGCACCACTGCTGTGGTCATGGGCGTGGGTCGACGGGTGCATGAAGTGGGCACGGTCCAGTTCGAACAGTTGGTTGAATTCTTGGCTCATTGGGACGCTCCTTAAAACTGACCTTGGTGGTGCAAGCAAAAGTATTTGGTTTCAACGAAGGGCTCGAAGCCTTCACTACCGCCTTCGCGTCCTAGCCCTGAGGCTTTCATGCCCCCGAACGGGATGGGATGACCGGTGAATTTCACGCCATTGACGGCGATCATCGCGTGGTCCAGTCGGCGAATCAGTGGATAGACCAGGTCCAGGCGATTCGAGCACACATAGGCCGCCAGGCCGTACTCGGTGTCGTTGGCCATTGCCACTGCTTCGTCAAGGGTGTCGAACGGCATGACGCCGGCAATCGGTGCGAAGTTTTCTTCCTGGTAAATGCGCATCTGCGGGGTGACATCGGCCAGTACCGTCGGTTGGTAGAACCAACCGCCCAGCGCATGTGCCTCGCCGCCGACCAGGCGCTGGGCGCCTTTGCGCACGGCATCTTCGACGCGCTCGGCGGTGACATCGAAGGCAGCCTGGTGCATCAGTGGGCCGACATCCACGGACGTTTCTTCATCGCCTTGCATAGCCGGCCCCACCCGCAGCGCCCTGACCGCGTCGGCGAAACGGGTGACGAACGCCTGATACAGCGGCCGCTGCACCATGATCCGGTTGGCCGCGCAGCAGTCCTGCCCTGATGTCTGGAATTTGGCCGCGACGGCGACTTTCACCGCCAGCTCCAGGTCGGCGTCGGCACAAACAATGAACGGCGCGTTGCCGCCCAACTCCAGCGCCACCTTCTTCACATCCTGGGCCGCCGCTTGCAGCACCAGCTTGCCCACCCGAGTCGAGCCGGTGAAGCTCACCGAGCGCACGCGTGGGTCGCGTACCAGGGTTTCCATGGCCATCTGCGGTTCGCCGATGACGACGTTGAAGACGCCTGCCGGGAACCCGGCTTCCTCAGCCAATTGCGCCAGCGCAAGGGCCGAATACGGTGTTTCATGCGCCGGCTTGACCACCACGGTGCAGCCGGCAGCCAATGCGGCGGCGGCCTTGCGGGTGATCATCGCGCTGGGGAAGTTCCACGGCGTGAGCAATGCGCACACACCGACCGGCTCCTTCAGGGTACCCAGGTGCGCACCGGGAATGTGGCTGGGTATGTTCTCCCCATAGAGGCGCCAGGCTTGCTCGGCGAACCAGGGAATGAAGCTGGCCGCATAGGCGATCTCGCCACGCGACTCGGCCAGCGGCTTGCCCTGCTCTTCGCTGAGGATCCAGGCGAGCGCTTCCTGGTTTTGCAGGATCAGGTCAGCCCAGCGCCGCAGCAGCACCGCCCTGGCTTCCAGGCTTTGCTCGCGCCATTGGCCAAAGGCCCGCTGGGCGGCATCGATGGCGCCGACGATCTGCTCCTGATCCAGCAATGGCACGTGGCCGATGACGTGGCGGGTGGCCGGGTTGTGTACCGCGATACGCTTGCCGCTGGCGCTGTCCAGCCATTGGCCGTCGACATGGCAAAGGCTCTTGAGCTCTGGATAATGTTTGCGTGGCATGACCTGTCCTCCAAACTTTCTTGTTATCGCCCCGCCCCATGGCGAGGTGCACAACGCGCTAGCGCACCACCTCGGCGATCACCGCCAGGGTGTCGCCGCACTGCACCAGCCCCGGGAAGTGGCGGGCCGCCAGCAGCCCGCTGCGCCGGGCCCGGTACTCGACCGGCGCCGCCCCGCTGCGCTTGATGTCGTGGATACGGGCGATGACCTCGTCCTTGACCACCGTCTCGCCAAGGTCGCGGCACATTTCCAGCAAGCCGTCATGTTCGCTGGCCAGGAAGCAATCGCCATCCGGCATGTCGAGCATGATCGATTCGCTGACCGCTACCTCGCCTTCGAGGATGCCGGTATGGATCAGCAGGTTGCGGACTCCACGCTCGGCGACCGCGACGCTGCGTGCGGTCGACGAGCCGCCACCACCCAGCTCGGTGGTCACGAAGACCTTGCCTTGGTCCTCGGCGGCGGTGTCATACATGGCCTGCGCGTCCAGCTCGAGCATGCGCATGCTGTACGGGGCGCCGAAGGCCTGCATGCCCGCCTCGCAACGCGCTTGCTGCGCTTTGTCGGGCAAGACATGGCACGCGGCGAACGGCAGGAAATCCAGGGTCCGGCCACCGGAGTGGATATCCAGGACGACATCGGCAAGCGGCAACAATGTGCGGCGGAAATAGTCGGCGATCTTTTCCGTCACGGTGCCGTCCGGTCTGCCGGGGAAACTGCGGTTCAGGTTGCCCTTGTCGATGGGCGACGTGCGCCGGCCAGCGTGGAAGGCAGGCGTGTTCATGAACGGAACGATGATCACCCGGCCCTGCACCTGCGCGGCCTCGAGGCCCTGCGCCAGCTTGCTCAAGGCCACGGGACCCTCGTATTCGTCGCCGTGGTTGCCGCCGGTGAGCAAGGCGGTGGGGCCCGTGCCGTTCTTGACCACGGTGACTGGGATCATCACCGCGCCCCAGGCCGAGTCGTCCCGTGAATACGGGAGCTTGAGGAAGCCGTGCTGCACCCCATCACGGGCAAAATCGACGGTGCTGCTGATCGGGTTCGCCGGCAACGTAAACTCTGGCAATGTCGCGTTCATGGCTCAATCCTTCACGAACAATTGGCGGGGCACGTTGCACAACGTCTCGACGCCGGTTTCGGTGATCAGAATGCTTTCGGTGATTTCCAGGCCCCAGTCGTCCATCCACAGGCCGGGCATGAAGTGGAAGGTCATGCCGGGTTGCAACACACTGGTGTCGCTAGGACGCAGGCTCATGGTGCGCTCGCCCCAGTCAGGCGGATAACTGATACCGATCGGGTAGCCGCAGCGGCTGTCCTTGTGGATGCCGAACTTCTCCAGCACCGTGAAGAACGCCTTGGCGATATCCCCGGTGGTGTTGCCTGGCCTGGCAACCTCCAGCCCGGCGGCAATGCCTTCGACCACGGCCTTCTCGCCGTCGAGGAAGTGCTGGGGCGGCTTGCCCAGGTAGATGGTGCGTGACAGCGGGCAATGGTAGCGCTTGTAGCAGCCGGCGATCTCGAAGAAGGTCCCGGCGCCCTTCTGGAAGGGCGTGTCGTCCCAGGTCAGGTGTGGCGCGCTGGCGTCCGCTCCGGTCGGCAGCAGCGGCACGATGGCCGGATAGTCACCGCCATGCCCCTCGGCACCGAGGATGCCGCTGTGGTAGATCTCGGCCACCAGCTCGTTCTTGCGCATGCCTGGCTCGATGCGTTCGAAGATCCGCGCATGCATGTTCTCGACGATGCGCGCGGCAATGCGCATGTACTCGACTTCCTGCGTGGACTTGATCGCCCGCTGCCAGTTGACCAGGCCCGCCGCATCGCTGAATCCGGCCTGGGGAAGATGCTTTCTCAGGGCCAGGTAGGCGGCGGCGCTGAAATAGTAGTTGTCCATCTCGACGGCGATTTTCGCCGCTCCCCAGCCTTTGGGGATGATGACTTCCTGGCACAGGTAGTCCATCGGATGGCGCTCGAGCGACTGCACGTAGATATCCGGGTAACCGACGATATTCTCGTGCCGCATGAACACCGTGCGCTTGGCGCCATTGGCATCCTGGCCACGGCCGAACCAGATCGGCTCGCCGTCCAGCGCCAGCAGCACGCACTGGTGCACATAGAAGGACCAACCGTCATAGCCGGTCAGCCAGGCCATGTTCGATGGGTCGGTGACCAGTAGCAGCTCGATGCCTTTCTCTTGCATGGCGGCGCGGGTCTTGGCCAGGCGCTGCGCATATTCCTGCCGACTGAACGGCAGATTGACGACGACCTCAGACATGCAGATGCCCTCTGTGGGTGGTAACCGGTGTGTTCAGCTATTGAATGTGAAGCCCTTGCCTGCCTGTAGCGCTCGCTCCAGGGCAAGGTTGGCGATCGCCGTGTCCTGGGCACCGGTGCCGGTCAGGTCACACAGCGTGACCTCGGCGTCGCTGGTACGCCCCGGGCGTTGGCCCGCGATGATCTGCCCCAGCTCGCTGAATCCGCTCTCCTCACTGATGAGGCCCGCCTTCAGCGCGTGATGCATCTCGCCCAACACCCGCGTCTGGCTGAGCCGGTCGGCGACATAGCGGTCGACCGTGGCCAGGGCGCGGGCATCGATTTCATTCTTGTGTTCGGCATCGGAACCCATCGCCGTGATGTGCAGGCCCGGATGCAGGTGACGCGGTTCAATCAGCGGCTCGCGGCTCGGTGTACAGGTAACGGCGATGTCCACGCCTTGCATGGCGTCGTCGATCGTGGCGCAGGGGATCACCCGCAAGCTGCCATCACGCCCGAGCTCATCGCACAGCGCGGCGGCCTTGGCCAGGTCCCGCGCCCAGACGCGCACCGTGTCGATCGGCCGCACCAGGCGCAGTGCCTGCAGCTGCAAACGCGCTTGCTCGCCACTGCCGATCAGCGCCACGCTGCGGCTGTCTTCACGCGACAGCCAGCGGGCAGCCACGGCGCCTGCCGCTGCGGTGCGCACGGCAGTCAGGTAACCGTTGTCGAGCAACAAGGCATCCAGCAGGCCGGTGCGCGCCGATAACAGCATCATCATGCCGTTGAGGCTGGGCAGCCCCAGCTTGGGGTTATCGAAGAATCCAGGGCTGACCTTGATCGCAAAACGCTCAAGGCCCGGCAGGTACGCGGTTTTCACGTCGACCTCGCCGTTATGTTCCGGCACATCCAGGCGCATGATCGGCGGCATCGCCACCTCGGCCGTCGCCAGCAAGGCAAACGCGTGCTCGACCGCTTCGACAGCGGCCGTGTCGAGGGCGACGCAGGCACGCAGGTCGGCTTCGCTGAGCAGGGTAGTAGCAGACATCGAAAGACCTCCATTGAGAACAGGACGAACGACCTAGGCGTCGGCGCCATTCATTACGCGCAAGTGCTGCTGCACATCGACATTGCGACCGCTGACCACCACCACGATCGGACCTCGCGCCGGGATCAGGCCGTCGAGCAATGCGCCAATGCCCACTGCGGCGGCCCCCTCCACGACTTGTCGCTCGTGCTGATAGGCGTGGCGCATGCCATTGGCGATCGATGCTTCGTCGAGCAGGTGGACCTGGTCGCACAACGCACGGGTCATGGCAAAGGTGTACTGATTGTCCAGGCCGATCCCGCCGCCCAGCGAATCGGCCAGGGTTGGCATCTCCTGTACGTCGACGGGCTGGTCAGCCTCCAGGCTGGCGTGCATCGCCGCGCCTCGGCGCATGCTGATGCCGTGCAGGGTGATGGCCGAATTAGTGCTTTTCAGTGCCAGCGCGACACCGGCGAACAGGCCCCCGCCGGACAGCGGCACCAGCACCTGCGCGACATGGGGAAGCTGTTCGAGGATCTCCAGGCCCAGCGTGCCCTGGCCGGCAATGATTGCCGGGTGGTCGAAGGGGGGCAGCAAGGTTGCGCCCTGGGCAGCGGCGATGCGCTCGGCTTCGCACTGGGCGTCATCCTGGGAACTGCCAACGATGCAGACTTCGGCGCCCAGGTCACGAATCGCCTGGACCTTGTTGGCCGGTACCAGATTCGACAGGCAGATGGTCGCCGGCACGCCCAGCTCGGACGCCGCATAGGCCAGCGCCCGGCCGTGGTTTCCGGTCGAAGCCGCCACGACGCCCCTGGCCTGCGCTTGCGGCGTGAGCAAGGCAATGGCGTTGCTGGCACCGCGCAGCTTGAAGCTGCCGGTGATCTGCTGGGATTCAAGCTTGAGGTAGACCGCCACGCCCAGTTGGCGCGACAGGCTGGGCGAATGCTCCATTGGCGTCGGCCGGATAAGGCCGGCGATACGCTGGCGAGCAAGGTAGATATCGTTAAGCGACAGCTCTGACATGACCGCGTCCCAACCCATGTGGTGTTGAGCCGAGTGTAAGAGCGGCAAATTGTCGTGATGAATGTACTAGTTCAATTGGCGAAAAGATTTTTTCAGGGCCTGATGCAATCAGAAATCATGAATCTGGGGGTATTGCCCAAAGAGCTCCCGAACCCCTGCCAGTGCTTGGTGCATCTGCTCATCGCTGCACTCGGCGCCCACGCACAGGCGGACTGCGCGAGGCCTGGAAACGCCCCGCACCAGAAAGGGTTCCGGCGGGGTCACGGCAATGTGGCGCTTGCGTAACGCACGCACCAGGCTATCCACCTCCCAATGCTGCGGAATGCTCAGCCAGGCGTTGAGCGCTTGCGGATGCTGTCCCAGCACATGTTCTTCGAGGTATTCCCGGACCATTGCCTGGCGCTCGCCAAGCAGCTTGTGCTGCAGCTGCAACAGGGTGTCGGCCCGGCCGTCGCGGATCCAGCGGGTGGCCACTTCCGCCACCAATGGCGTGGCCATCCAGCTGTTGACCCGCAAGATGCTCTCGGTGCGCAACGCCAGGCGCTTGGGCATCACCAGATAGCCGACCCGCAGGCCGGTGAGCACCGACTTGGTCATGCTTGTGCAATAAAACGACAGTTCCGGTGCGTAATGGCTGATCGGACGCGCGTGCCGTTCGGTCAGCAACGGGCCGTAGACATCGTCTTCGATGATATGCACGCCAAAGCGTCGCGCGATCGCGGCAATCTCACGGCGACGGGCATCTGGCATCAGGCTGGTGGTGGGATTGTTCAGGTTCGGCGTACACACCAAGGCGGTGATGCGCTCATTGCTGCACATGTCCTCGAAATGTTCTGGGTCAATTCCATCACGGTCCATCTCCAGGCCCTTGAGGGTAAAGCCCAGTACCTGCGAATTGCCGATCACGCCGTGGTCGGTCAAGCCTTCGCACAACACCACGTCATCGGGCCCGGCCAGCGACGCCAGGGCCAGGAAAATGCCATGGGCAGCGCCATTGGTAATCAGGATGTCGTTGCGTTCGACGTCCATTCCCAGGCCGCCGAGCCACTGCACCGCTGCCTCCCGGTGCGTCTCGAACCCGGCAATGGGGCGAGCGGCCTGGATCCAGGGTTGTTCTTCTTCCTGGCTGAGCTCAAAGCAGGTATCGCGCCAGATCCGGTCATGCACCTGGGTGTGCAGGATACGGGCGATCGACAAGTCCACCAGGGCGCGCTCCGGCGCATCGAGTATGTGGTTGGCTATCCGATCGCTCATGCGCCGGGTGACGAAGCTTCCACGGCCGATCTCGCAGCGCACCAGCCCCTGGCGCTCCAGCTCTTTGTAGGCGTTGGTCACGGTCTGCACACTGATGCCCAGGTTTTCGGCGACCTGCCGTTGTGGTGGCAGCCGCTGGCTATTGGCCAGGCGGCCCTGCTCGATCTCGACGGTGATGGCTTGCACCAGGATCTTGTGTTTGGACTCGCCGATGCGAGCCGCGCCAAGGGCTACTTTCCAACTTTCCATGAAGATCGCTTCGCCTGTGCTGGTTTGAGGCACAGCATCGCCTGAGCGGTGATCGCAAGCAATTGTCCTAGTGCAATTACATCTCTGCCAGACCTTTTGTATGCTCAGACCCAGGTCGAGCCCAAGACGCCTTACAGCGCCAGAACAATAGCCAATCGACCGGTGCTGGGCGGTCAATCCGTCACCCGCTCCTGACATGAGCGACCCTGCACGTTGTTCTTGCTCCACTGCTCCTAACACAGCACCGTCCTCGACGGAGTCATAACAAACAGGAGATTTCAACGATGAGCCATCTGTTCAAGAACACAGCAACATCGTTCAGGCAACTAGTGGCAGCCTGCGCCGCGTGCGGCCTGATTGCCAGCGCCCAGGCCGCAACGCTGGAAGAGATCGAGCAAAACAGCCGCATCCGCATCGGCTACGCCAACGAAACACCCTTTGCCTTTACCGAAACGGACGGCAAGGTCACCGGTGAGTCGCCAGAAATCGCCAAGATCATTTTCCAGAAGATGGGCATCGAGAAAGTCGACGGCATCCTGACCGAATGGGGCTCGCTGATCCCCGGCCTGCGTGCCGGCCGCTTCGACGTCATTGCCGCGGGCATGTACATCACGCCGGCCCGCTGCAAACAGGTCATCTTCACGGACCCGCAATACCAGTTGCCCGACACCTTGCTGGTCAGCAAGGGCAACCCGAAGAACCTGCACAGCTACGCCGATATCGCCAAGAATCCCGACGTGAAGCTGGCCATCATGTCCGGCACGGTGAACCTGGCCTATGCCCGCGACTCCGGCGTCAAGGATTCGCAAATCCTCCAAGTCCCCGATACCACCGCGCAGCTCCAAGCGGTGCGCGCCGGTCGCGCCGATGCGGCGGTCGGGACCCAGCTGACGATGAAAGGCCTGGCAAGCAAAGGTGGCGAGAAGGTCGAGGCCATCGGTGACTTCGTCGATGACCCTGCGCACACGGGCTACGGCGCGCTGGCCTTCCGTCCGGAAGACAAGGCGTTGCGTGACGCGGTCAATGCCCAGTTGCAGAAATGGCTGGGCAGCGAGGAACACCTTGCGGCTGTCGCGCCTTTCGGTTTCGACAGCTCCAACGTGACCCGCAAGACCGCTGCCGAGCTCTGCGGCCAGCCTTGAATCGAAGTGGCATGACGACCACGTCATGCCGTTCCCTGCATAGCCGTCCATTCAGGTGAACTATGGCTGAGCTCATACCCCTGTTATTGCAAGGCGCCTGGATCACCATCCAGATCACATTCATCGGTTCGATCCTGGCCATTGTTGTCGCGATCCTGGCGGCGCTCGGGCGCCTGTCCCCGTGGCGACCCTTGCGCTGGTTCAGCGTGGCGTACATCGAGCTGTTCCGTGGCACCTCGCTGCTGGTGCAGCTGTTCTGGCTGTTCTTCGTGCTCCCGCTGCCGCCTTTCAACCTTGAACTGAGCGCCTACACCGTGGCGATCGTGGGCCTTGGCCTGCACATCGGGGCCTACGGCGCCGAAGTCATGCGCGGAGCAATCGGTTCGGTGGGCAAGGGCCAGTACGAAGCCTCGACCGCCTTGAACATGACCCCCTCGACACGCTTTCGCCGGATCATCCTGCCCCAGGCGTTGCTGGCGGCCATCGCGCCGGGAACCAACCTGCTCATCGAGCTACTGAAGAACACGTCCCTGGTGTCGCTGATCACCCTGTCGGACCTGACCTTCCGGGCCCGCCAGCTGGACCAGGCGACGTTCGAAACCTTGACGATCTTCAGCCTGACGCTGTTGCTGTACTTCATCCTGGCCCAGGCCATCAACTTCGCCATGCGTGGGGTTGAACGCCGCTTGAGCCGTGGTCGCCTGCGGGGAGGTCTGTCATGAATCTTTGGGATTGGGACTACGTCTGGCAGATCCTGCCCGACCTGCTTCGGGCATCGGTCAACACCTTGGGAATTACCCTCGTCGGCTTCATGATCGCCGTCGTACTGGGGCTGTTCCTGGCCGTTGCCCGGCGCAGTCAGAAGGCCTGGCTGTCGTGGCCTGTGACGTTGGTGATCGAGTTCATCCGTAGCACGCCGCTGCTGATTCAGGTGTATTTCCTCTACTACGTGCTACCCGCCTACGGCGTCAACCTGACGGCCATGCAGGCGGGCATCCTGGGCATCGGTCTGCATTACGCCTGCTATATTGCCGAGGTCTACCGCGGTGGCCTGGATTCGGTGGCGCGCAGCCAGTGGGAAGCGGTGACCGCCTTGAACTTCGCGCCGTGGACTGCCTACCGCACGATCATCCTGCCCCAGGCGATCCGCCCGATCCTCCCGCCTCTGGGCAACTACCTGGTGGCCATGCTCAAGGACACGCCCGTACTGTCAGCGATCACCGTCGTGGAAATCATGCAGCAAGCGAAAAACGTCGGTTCGGAAAGCTTCCGTTACCTGGAACCGATCACCCTGGTCGGTCTGTTCTTCCTGGCCTTGAGCGTCGCTCTGGCCTATCTGGTACGGCGCCTCGAAGTGCGCCTGGAGTTACGCTAATGATCACGCCCGTCACAAGCTTGACCGCCGCCCCTTGCTCCACCAGCCCGATCACGCAGGCCTATGCGGCCCCTCGGCCAGAAAGCGCACAGTCCATCGTCAACTTCAAGGACGTGACCAAGCGCTACGGTAACTTCACGGTACTCGACCAGCTCAACCTGAGCGTCGCGCCTGGCGAAAAGGTTGCCATCATCGGCCCCAGCGGCTCGGGCAAATCGACCCTGTTGCGCGTGCTGATGACGCTCGAAGGCATCGATGAAGGCCAGATCGAGGTGGATAACCAGTTCCTGACCCACATGCCCAATCGCCAGGGTGTGCTGGTGCCGGCTGATGCCAGCCATGTGCGCAAGGTACGCGCCAAGATCGGCATGGTGTTCCAGAGTTTCAACCTGTTCCCCCACATGACGGCCCTGCAGAATGTCATCGAGGCGCCGGTGCAAGTCCTCGGCATGAAACCCGCGGAAGCCCGCGAACGGGCCGCCGGCTTGCTCGAGCTGGTCGGTCTGGGCAACAAGTTCGAGCATTACCCGTCCCAGTTGTCCGGAGGCCAGCAACAACGGGTAGCGATTGCCCGGGCCCTGGCCATGCGCCCCAAGATCATGCTGTTCGACGAAGTGACCTCGGCGCTGGATCCGGAACTGTGCGGCGAAGTGCTCAACGTGATCCGCAAGCTCGGCGCAGAGCACAACCTGACCATGTTGATGGTCACCCACCAGATGGGCTTTGCCCGGGAGTTCGCCGACCGCGTGTGCTTCTTCTACAAGGGCCAGATCCACGAACAAGGCACGCCGCAGCAGATCTTCGAGAACCCGCAGAAGGAACGGACCTGCGCGTTTCTCAGCGCGGTGCAGGAAGCCAACTGATAGAGGCCGGCGCGGCGCGTGCCACCGGGAGCGGGCTTTCTGAACCTGTGGGAGATCGCCCAGCCCGCTGGGCGATCTCCCACACGAATCGCGCAGAGGCACCTGGCTCAGCCTTTGACACACACCACCTGACGCAAGGTATGCACCACCTCCACCAACTCCCGCTGGGCGTGCATCACCGCGTCGATGTCCTTGTACGCCATCGGGATCTCGTCGATCACATCCTTGTCCTTGCGGCACTCGACATGGGCGGTGGCGCGCTGCTGGTCCTGGACGGTGAAGCTGTTCTTGGCGCGGGTGCGGCTCATGGTGCGGCCGGCGCCGTGGCTGCAGGAGCAGAACGACTCTTCGTTGCCCAGGCCGCGGACGATGAAGCTCTTGGCGCCCATGGAGCCTGGGATGATGCCCAGCTCGCCTTTGCGCGCCGAAACGGCGCCCTTGCGCGTAACCAGTACTTCGCGGCCGAAGTGCCGCTCGCGCTGGACGTAGTTGTGGTGGCAGTTGACGGCTTCGAGGCTGGCGTCGAAGGGCGTGCCGAGCACCTGGCGGGCGGCGGCGATGACGGCGCGCATCATCAGTTCGCGGTTGTGCCGGGCGAAGTCCTGGGCCCATTCCACCGCCTCGACATAATCGGCGAAGTGTCGGCTGCCTTCCTCGAAATAGGCCAGGTCCTTGTCGGGCAGATTGGCCAGGTGCTGGCGCATGTCGGCCTGGGCCAGTTCGATGAACAGGTTGCCGATGGCGTTGCCGACACCGCGTGAGCCGCTGTGTAGCATGAACCAGACGCGGTTGGCCTCGTCGAGGCAGACCTCGATGAAGTGGTTGCCGCCGCCCAGCGTGCCCAGGTGCTGACGGTTGTTGGTCCTCTCCAGGCGCGGGTATTTGTCGGTGATGGCCTTGAAGCGGCTGGCCAGGGCGTTCCAGGCCTGGTCGGCGTGGTGGGGTACGTTGTCCCAGGCGCCCTGGTCGCGCCGGCCGAGGGTCTTGCCATGGGGAACGGCTTTTTCGATCGCGCTGCGCAAGCCGCGCAGGTTGTCGGGCAGGTCGCGGGCATTGAGCGAGGTGCGCGCGGCGATCATGCCGCAGCCAATATCCACGCCTACCGCCGCGGGGATGATCGCACCGACGGTAGGAATCACGCTGCCGATGGTCGAGCCCTTGCCCAGGTGCACGTCGGGCATCACCGCCAGGTGCTTGAAGATGAAGGGCATCTTCGCCGTGTTCATCAGTTGCCGGCGGGCCTCGTCTTCAACGGGCACGCCTTCGGTCCAGAGCTTGATCGGCTTGCCGCCGGCCACTTCGAGTATGTTCATGGATGCTGTTCCCTAGTGCCAGGCAACCATCATAGCGCGCAGCGCTACGCCCAAAGTCGTGGTCCGATGGGTTGCCAGCGGGGTGGCACTGTGCTGTATGCTTGCCCGGTCTTCAGGGCGGGGTGAAAGTCCCCACCGGCGGTAAATCGAAAGATGAGCCCGCGAGCGCCTTGGCCTTTGGCCGAGGGTCAGCAGATCTGGTGAGATTCCAGGGCCGACGGTCATAGTCCGGATGAAAGAAGGCGTCAGGCGGGGCCCCTGTGCCCCTGCGCACGCGTTTTGTTCGCCCTGAAACGTTCATCGATCTCTTACGAGGAGCGTTTCATGTCCCCTTTGCACCGCCAGCAGTTCCCCAATGTTGCGGCCGCCATCGCCGCCTTCCAGGCCGGCAAACCGGTTTTGTTGCTCGACGACGATGATCGCGAGGACGAAGCGGACATCATTGCCGCCGCCGAAAACCTGAGCCTGCAGACCATGGCCATGATGATCCGCGATTGCAGCGGCATCGTCTGCCTGTGCCTGGACGAAGCCACCGTCGATGCCCTGCAACTGGCGCCGATGGTGCAGAACAACCAGGCCCGCCACGGCACGGGTTTCACCGTTACCATCGAGGCGGCCGAGGGCATCACTACCGGCGTTTCGGCCCAAGACCGCCTGACCACCGTCGAAGCGGCCCTGCGTTCGACTGCCAGCGAGCGCCATATCGTCAGCCCCGGCCACGTCTTCCCGCTGCGCGCCCGCAATGGCGGCGTGCTGACCCGCCGCGGCCACACCGAAGGCACGGTGGACATCGCCCGCCTGGCCGGTCTGCGTCCGGCGGGTGTACTGTGCGAGCTGATGAATCCCGACGGCAGCATGGCCCGCGGCGAGCAGGTGACGGTGTACGCGCGCCAGTATTCGCTGCCGATGCTGACCATCGATGAGCTGGCGCGCTACCGTGAAGCGGTGCGGGTCGAGGCGCCGGTGGCGGTTTGAGGCAGGTCCTGTAGCGCTAATGGGATCGAGTGCCGCCCGCGCGGGCGGCGCTCGATCTGAATGCATCAGAATGCACCCGTGATCCACCCTCCCCATTTGCTCCCCCTGCCCCGCTCTGCTAGTGTCGCGCGGTTTATACCGCCACCGAGACAGCCGCCATGGCCCGAAAAAAAGCCTCCATCGATTTCGAGCAATCCCTCGCTGACCTGCAAGCGCTGGTCGAGCGCCTGGAGAACGGCGAATTGTCGCTGGAAGAATCCCTGGCTGCCTTCGAACAAGGCATCAGCTTGACCCGGGACTGCCAGGGTGCTCTGGCCCAGGCCGAGCAGAAGGTACAGGTTCTGCTCGAGCGCGACGGCGAACTGGCCGCCGAGCCCTTCGACGCGGATCCAGCCGCATGATCGAGGCCTACCAGTCCAGCTGCCAGACACGCGTCGACGCGGCACTCGAATCGCTGTTCATCGCGCCGTCCGAAGCATTGCAACGGCTCTACGCCGCCATGCGCTACAGCGTGATGAACGGCGGCAAGCGCGTGCGTCCGCTACTGGCCTACGCGACCTGCGAGGCCCTGGGCGCGCCAGCGGAGCACGCCAATGGCGCGGCTTGTGCCGTCGAGCTGATCCATGCCTATTCGCTGGTCCACGATGACCTGCCGGCCATGGACGATGACGACCTGCGCCGTGGCCAGCCGACCACCCACAAGGCCTTCGACGAAGCCTGCGCGATCCTGGCCGGCGACGGTCTGCAGAGCCTGGCGTTCAGCGCCCTGCTCGACCCGCGCCTGAGCCCGCAGGCCGACAGCATCCGCTTGCGCATGGTCCAGGCGCTGGCCGTGGCGGCTGGACCGGCTGGCATGGTCGGCGGCCAGGCAATCGACCTCGGCTCAGTAGGCATCAAGCTCGACCAGCAGGCCCTTGAATTCATGCACCGGCACAAGACCGGGGCCTTGATCGAAGCCAGCGTGCGCCTGGGTGCACTGGCCAGTGCGCGGGCCAATCAGGCGCAGCTCGACGTGCTGCAGCTGTATGCACAGTCCGTCGGCCTGGCGTTCCAGGTGCAGGACGATATCCTCGATGTCGAGAGCGATACCGCGACCCTGGGCAAGCGCCAAGGCGCCGATATCGCCCGCGACAAACCGACCTATCCAGCCCTGCTGGGGCTGGAGGCGGCCAAGGCCTACGCGCTTGAGCTGCGAGACCAGGCACTGGCCGCACTGCAAGGCTTTGGTGAGTCTGCCGATCCGCTGCGCGAGCTGGCGCGGTACATTGTCGAGCGCCGTAACTGACCCGCTCGCCCTCAATTCTGTGGGCGTGGCCCTAGGCCGGGACATTCGCGCACACGGTCTGCGGTGGCAGGAAGTACACGCATTCGACAAGCCTCCTAAATGGGCAGTTTCCTGAACAATGGGTTAAACTGCCGCCACTTCAAACCTATAACGATTCGCCTGATGCCCACGACGTTTCAAGAGATTCCCCGCGAACGCCCGGTCACGCCTCTGCTTGACCGCGCTGATACGCCTGCCGGCCTGCGTCGGCTCGCCGAAGCCGACCTGGAGACCCTGGCTGACGAACTGCGCCAGGACTTGCTCTATACCGTTGGGCAGTCCGGTGGGCATTTTGGCGCCGGCCTGGGCGTCATCGAGCTGACGATCGCCCTGCATTACGTCTTCGACACGCCGGACGACCGCCTGGTGTGGGACGTGGGTCACCAGGCTTATCCGCACAAGATCCTCACCGGTCGCCGCCAGCGCATGCATACCTTGCGGCAGAAGGATGGCGTCGCCGCCTTCCCGCGGCGTAGCGAGAGTCCGTACGACACCTTCGGCGTCGGCCACTCCAGCACCTCGATCAGCGCGGCCCTGGGCATGGCGATCGCCGCCCGCCTGCAGAACAACCCGCGCAAGTCGATCGCGGTGATCGGCGACGGCGCACTGACCGCGGGCATGGCTTTCGAGGCGTTGAACCACGCCCAGGAAGTCAACGCCGACATGCTGGTGATCCTCAACGACAACGACATGTCGATCTCGCGCAATGTCGGCGGCCTGTCGAACTACCTGGCCAAGATCCTCTCCAGCCGCACCTATGCGAGCATGCGCGAAGGCAGCAAGAAGGTCCTCTCGCGCCTGCCCGGTGCCTGGGAAATCGCCCGCCGCACCGAGGAATACGCCAAGGGCATGCTGGTCCCCGGCACCCTGTTCGAGGAGTTGGGCTGGAACTATATCGGGCCGATCGATGGCCACGACCTGCCGACCCTGATCGCCACCTTGCGCAATATGCGTGATCTCAAGGGCCCGCAATTCCTGCACGTGGTGACCAAGAAGGGCAAGGGCTTCGCTCCGGCCGAGGTCGACCCGATCGGCTACCATGCCATCACCAAGCTTGAGCCCGTGGACAAGCCCGCCACGCCAAAGAAGGCGGGTGGACCGAAGTATTCGGCCGTGTTCGGCCAATGGCTGTGCGACATGGCCGCGGCCGACCCGCGCCTGGTGGGCATCACCCCGGCGATGAACGAAGGCTCCGACCTGGTGGCGTTCAGCGAACGCTACCCGCAACGCTACTTCGACGTGGCGATTGCCGAACAGCACGCCGTGACCCTGGCGGCGGGCATGGCCTGCGAAGGCGCCAAGCCCGTGGTGGCGATCTATTCGACCTTCCTGCAGCGTGCCTATGACCAGCTGATCCACGATGTCGCGGTGCAGAACCTCGACGTGCTGTTCGCCATCGACCGCGCCGGGCTGGTCGGCGAAGACGGTCCGACCCACGCGGGCAGTTTCGACCTGTCGTTCCTGCGGTGCATCCCCGGCATGCTGGTGATGACGCCGAGCGACGAGAACGAACTGCGCCAGATGCTCAGCACCGGCCACCTGTACAACGGCCCCGCGGCCGTGCGCTACCCGCGCGGCACGGGCCCGAACGCGCCGATCAGCGACGCTCTCGCACCCTTGGAGATTGGCAAGGGCGTGATTCGCCGCCGGGGTAGCAAGGTGGCCCTGCTGGTGTTTGGCGTGCAGCTGGCCGAAGCGCTCAAGGTCGCCGAGGGCCTGGAGGCCACCGTGGTCGACATGCGGTTCGTCAAGCCGCTGGATGAGGCCTTGGTAAGTGAACTGGCCGACAGCCACGACCTGCTGGTGACCATCGAGGAAAACGCCATCATGGGTGGCGCCGGCGCCGCCGTGGGTGAGTTCCTTGCCCGTGAGGGCGTGCTCAAGCCGCTGTTGCACCTGGGCCTGCCAGACATTTATGTCGAGCACGCCAAGCCCGCGCAGATGCTTGCCGAGTGCGGACTGGATGCAGCGGGGATCGAGGCTTCGGTACGGGCGCGGATGGCTGCGCTCGGTCTTTAGGCGCTCATCGCGAGCAAGTCGGAACGCCGCACCACTGCTCCTGCACAGACCGCTCCGGACCTGTAGGCGCGGCGGTTCGGCACCCCGGCATGCCCGCGTAGCGATGGAACTGCAATGAACAACCTACGCTTTACCCCTCTTCTGCTCTGTCTCCCGACCACCCTGATGGCTGCCCCTGCGGACCGCGACAACGCGCTCAAGCTCCCCGACGTGCTGATCAGCGCCAACCGCCAGGTCGAGTCGCGCACCACCACCAGTACTGCCAACACGGTCTTCACCCGCGCCGACATCGACCGCCTGCAGCCGACCAGCGTGACCGACCTGCTGACCCGCGTCCCTGGCGTGCAGGTGGCGCCGACGGGCGGGCGCGGCAGCCTGCCGGGCATCTTCATCCGCGGCACCAAGGCGGCCCAGAGCCTGGTGCTGGTCGACGGCGTGCGTATCGCCAACGCCACTTCCGGCGACAGCGGCCTGCAGTTTCTCGCTATCGACCAGATCGAGCGGATCGAGGTGCTGCGCGGCTCGCGGTCAGCCCTCTACGGCAGCGACGCCATCGGCGGGGTGATCCAGATCTTCACCCGCCGTAGCACCGAACAGGCCCTGCAGCCGCGCCTGCGCCTGGCCGCCGGCAGCAACCAGACCTGGCAACGCAGCCTGGGCCTGTCGGGCAGCAACGGGCAGACTCGCTTCAACCTCGGTGCCAGCCTCGACGAGACCGCTGGCATCGACGCCACCGGGCCATCCTTCGCCAGTGACGGCGACCATGATGCCTATCGCAACACATCCTTGAACCTCAGCCTGAGCCACAGCGTCAACGAGCGTTTCGAGGCCGGTCTCAACCTGCTCGACAGCCGTGGCCGCAGCGAATACGACAATCCGTTCGGCCGCTTCGACCCGGTCACCTTCGAGAGCTTCGGCCAGCAGCCCTACACCGACTTCAGCGTCAGCAGCCTGGGCACCTACCTGGATGCGCAACTCAGCGAGCGCTGGCACTCACGGCTGGAACTGGCCCACAGCGAAAACCGCGACGACAAGCGTGACAAGCTCAGCGACGAAGCCAGCGTGTTCAACACCTACCGCGACCAAGTCACCTGGCAGAACGACCTGACCCTGGACGAGCGCAACAGCCTGCTGCTCGGTACCGATGGGTACCAGGACCGGGTGCACGGCAGTACCGCGTTCGACGAGGACAGCCGCTGGAACCGTGCGGCCTTCGTCCAGCATCGTTTCAGCGGCGAGCATTTTTCCACCGAGGTGGGTGTACGCCACGACCAGAACCAGCAGTTCGGTGGCCAGACCACTTGGAGCGGCAGCCTGACAGTGCCGCTGAACACCCGCAACGATGTGCTGCTGTCCTACAGCGAGGGCTTCCGCGCGCCGACCTTCAACGACCTCTACTACCCACTGTTCAGCAACCCGGACCTGGGCCCGGAGCGCTCGAAGAGCTACGAGCTGCAATGGCGCAGCCAGCTCGGCGCCAGCACCCGCCTGGAAACCTCGCTGTACCGCACCGACCTGCGCGACGCGATCATCTTCGGTGAAGGCTCGATTCCGCGTAATGTCGCCTCGGCGCGCATCAATGGCCTGGAAATGGCCTTGCACCAGGCGTTCTTCGGCTGGGAGGGGCAATTGGGCCTGGCGCTGGTCGATCCACGCGACCGTGACAGCGGCCACACCCTGGCACGCCGTGCGCGACGCACCTTGAGCCTGGACCTGGACCGCCAGTTCGAGCGGTTCAGCGTGGGCGCCAGTTGGCAGGCGGTCAGCAGCAGCTTCGACGACGAAGCCAACCAGAACCCCATTGGCGGCTATGGCCTGCTCGGCCTACGCGGCAGCTGGGCGGCCAGCCGCGAGCTCAGCCTGGCATTGAAGCTGGATAACCTGCTGGACAAAGGCTACACCCGCGCACGCTACAGCTACGAGGCCGACAATTACGCGTACCGCGAGGAAGGACGCACCTGGCTGCTCAGCCTTACCTGGACACCGGCACTCTAGTGTCCTGTCTCGGAAATACGTTCTCTTTTGGCGAGTGGCTTGGGTGTTCGGCCAAGGCGCCGCGACGAGTCATAGCAGGGCTATGGCGAGGAGTGGCAACGCCGGCCGGGCGCCCAAG
>Ga0160433_100462_pt1 | contig 20368 bp, 19 predicted proteins | sample HID1972K_E0MG_FD_108235 | JGI IMG/M metagenome (GOLD analysis project Ga0160433, IMG submission 108235) | Enriched pill bug-associated microbial communities from UW Madison campus, WI, USA - HID1972K_E0 MG | ecosystem: Host-associated > Arthropoda: Insects > Digestive system > Unclassified ... | reverse complement strand
TCGAGCCTGCGCCAGAACAAGGCCATGATGGCCCGCGTGACCTTCCAGGCCCTCGCCGTCCTCATCGTGGCCGTGCTGCTGCTGGTGAACAGCGGAAGCTGAGCGCGCCGGGCACACGTCCACCCATCCGCCACCTCGCCCCGGACTTGATCCGGGGTCCAGCTTCTCGTCAAATCGATCGATGGGCCGGGCCGAATGGACGTTCGCTCCGCTGCTGCCTGATCGCCGTTACGCCGGAACAAGCGGGACCCCGGATCAAGCCGGGGCGGCGGAGAAGAGATCCCGTCCGCGTTCTCCGCGCAGCCAGCCTGAAAACGCCATAAATCGCCATTTTCCCGCGCGGCCCTTCCGTCGGCGCATCTCCACCCTGTCCTACACGCCCTCAACCATGCCACACTGCGCGTCTTCCGCTCTTTGAACCGTTTATCCCCCGACGCAGTTCCCACCGCGCCGGAGGCTTCGCCGCGTCCGGACTTTTGACAACTCACCATGCCCGTTATGTGCGAGCTTCCAGAAGTTCCGCAGCATAAACCGTGGAATTTCGCCATTTCCTACATGCGGAAGATCTCAGGCCGGGCAGCGCACCCGCTTCACCGTGCCGATCGTGAGCGTATCCCCGCCGCCGGAGAGCGTGAGAATGGCGGTATCGTTCCACGTCTCGCCTTCGCCGGTATAGGTGGCGCTCACGCGCAACCGGTTGGGGGAGAGGGGGCGGGCGGCCGAGACCTTGCCCACGCTTTCGTAGAAGGTCATGCTGTCCGCGCCCACCGCGAGCCGCATGTCGTCGCCCGGCTTGCCGCAGGCCGCGGCGGATTCCGACCAGTTCCCCCGGAAGGACTGCGGAATCGCGCCCGCCCCGGTCTCGCCGCCGGGCGGGATGATCTTCACAGTGCCGCGTGGCGAGAGGTCGGATTCGGCGATCAGCCACGCCGCCTCGCCGGACTGACCCTCCTGCCCGCGCGGATTGCGCGACAGCGTCATCGTGCCCGCCATGTTGAACGGTCGGCCGTCCTCCCGCATCCGCCCGTACATCTGCACGGGCACGCGGGCCGTCTGCGCGCTTCCTCCCTCGGGCCGGCCGACCAGCACATGGATTTCCGAATAGCGGTGATAGGCCTGCGAGAATTGCGCTTCGGTCATGCCGCTCCGGCGGCCGGCATCGGCCCAGAGGCGATAGGCATCGCCATAGCGGCCCTGCGCGAGGGCGAGGCCCCAGAGCTGGATCGTCGCGCCGGAGGCTTCCAGGCTGCCCGGCAGGCGCGCGGCGCCCTCGTCGAGCGGCCGGCGATCGTCCGGCAGGCCGCCGGGCTCGCCGGGCGCGGGCGGCACCAGCGTGCCGAGGAATTGCGGGCTGATCTCGCCAGCCTCTTCCTCGTCGGCGGCATTGAGAGCATCGTCCAGCGCCGCGTCGGCCTGCGCGGCGTTCATGTCCCCGGCCATGTTGTTCGTCGCTTCCGGAGGCCCCTCGCATGCTGCCAGCGATAGCGCGAGGGCAGCGGTTGAGAGGAGGATGGGGGTGCGGATCATGCTTTCGTCTCCCTGGCCGACTGATGGAACAAACGCTCCGTCATGCGTCGAGTTGCCGCCATTGGCGCGACTCTCTCCCCATGCTATGGGGAACGCCCTTCGCCGTACAGGACCCTGATAGAGATGAATGACCTCACGCAAACGCCTGAAATGCTGATCGCCCAGCTTGGCGCGCGAGCCCGCGCTGCCGCTACGGTCGTGGCGCAGGCGCCAAGCGAGGAGAAGGCGCGGGCGCTGGTCGCGGCGGCCCGGTCGCTGCGCGAGGCAGTGCCGCAGATCCTCGCGGCCAATCGCGCGGATACCGAGCGTGGCGCGGCCAATGGCCTCTCCTCCGCCATGCTGGACCGGCTGCGGCTGGACGAGGGACGCATCAATGCGGTGGCCGATGCGGTCGAGCAGGTCGCCGGCCTTGCCGATCCGGTCGGGCAAGTGATCGACGAAGCCGATCGGCCCAACGGCCTGCGCCTCAGCCGCGTGCGCGTGCCGCTCGGCGTTGTCGGCATCATTTACGAGAGCCGGCCAAATGTGACGGCGGATGCCGCCGCGCTGGGCCTGCGTTCGGGCAATGCCGTCATCCTGCGTGGCGGATCGGAAGCGGTGGAGAGCAATCGCGCCATCCATGCCGCGATGGTGCGCGGCATTACGGAAGCGGGGCTGCCCGCCGACGCCGTGCAATATGTGCCCACCACGGATCGCGCGGCAGTGGGTGCGATGCTCCGCGCCGTGGGCTTCATCGACATCATCGTGCCGCGCGGGGGCAAGAGCCTGGTGGCGCGGGTGCAGGAGGAAGCGCGCGTGCCCGTGCTCGCGCATCTGGACGGCATCTGCCACAGCTTCGTCCATGCCGCCGCCGATCCGCAGATGGCGCGCGAGATCGTGGTCAATGCCAAGATGCGGCGCACCGGCATCTGCGGCGCGACCGAGACGCTGCTGATCGACCGCGCCTATCCCGAGCCCGAGGCGCTGATCGCGGCGCTGTTGAGCGCCGGCTGCGAAGTGCGTGGTGATCCCACCGTGTGCGCGATGGATACCCATGTGGAGCCGGCGCAAGAGGGTGACTGGGATACCGAGTATCTCGATTCCATCATCGCGGCTCGCGTCGTCGATGGCCTTGATGAGGCGCTGGCGCACATCGCGGTGCATGGCAGCCATCATACCGATGCCATCATCACGGCGGACGAAAAGGCGGCCGAACAGTTCCTGGCGCAGTGTGACAGCGCCATCTGCATGTGGAACGCATCCACGCAGTTTGCGGATGGTGGCGAGTTCGGCCTGGGCGCGGAGATCGGCATTTCGACAGGACGGATGCATGCGCGCGGCCCCGTCGCGCTGGAAGGGCTCACGACCTACAAGTGGATCGTGCGCGGCACCGGACAAACCCGGCCGTGATCATGGATCGTCGCATGTCCCTGTCGCCGCGCATCGCGGTTTCCTGTGTTGTGCTCGCTATGCTTGCCGGCTGTCAGGTCGTTCCGCAGACTGGCGGGGCCTCTCCCGCGCCAGAGCCCACACCTGCGCCCACGCCGGCCCCCGCCGCGCCAGCCCCGGCCGTGCCGCCAGCCTCCGCCGCACAGGTCGCCACGCCTGCGCCGCCGGCTCCGTCCACGCCCCAATCAGGCGAGTCATGGGAAGTCGCGCCGGTCGCGCCCGGTGATTGGCGCTACGATGCCAGCGCGGCAGGGAGTGTCGCGACGTTCGGTTCACCCGCCGCGCCTTCGCTGACGCTCCGCTGCATCAAGAGCCAGCGGCAGGTCGCTATCACGCTGATGCGCTATGGGGGCAGCCGTCTCGCTACGATCCGCACCAGCGCCGGTCCGCTGGAATGGAGCGGTGTCACTCAGCAGACCGCCGATGGTATCGGCGCACTCGTCATCACGCGACCCGCCAACGATCCTGGTCTGGACCGGATCGCCTATTCGCGCGGGCGCATCTCGATCGAGCCCGCCGGTGCCGCCCGGTTCATTCTACCGGTGGTTTCGGAAATTGGTCGGGTGATCGAGGATTGCCGGAGCTAGGCCAACTCTACGGCGCAGGCGCCAAAATCGGCGAGCGCATGATTATGATTCGAAAAAAGAAAAATACAAGACTTGTTCACAAGCCAGGGATGATTCACATCTAGGCCATCGCAAGGAAAAAGGCTTTCAGCTGATCCGGCGAAAGAGTTTCAACGCAAGCGAAAGGAGGTGATCCGATGTCTCATGGTTCAGCAATGGGGTCGGTCAAGTCCGTTCGGGGAACCTGCCACTAAATCATTGATGGTGGGTCGCGCGAAGATCTTCAGGAAAGATCGAGACGCGGCGTAAATCCCCGGGTGGCGGCACTTTCGGCCGCTGACCATGTATATGATGGGCCGCTCGGGACCTCCACAGCTTGGAGGTCCCGGCGGCCCCTCTCATTTATGCGTGAGGCAGGCCTTGCTGTTGCGGAAGTCCATTCCGATGGGCGAAAATGTCGGGGCTCAGACGAAGGTCGAGGACTCAGCCGCAATTTCCTTCCGTCCTGATCCCTGCTTTCACCGGCACGCGCAGCTTAGTGCCGCTTCAGCCGGACCTCGGCGCGCTGCTCTTCTTCGGCCTCTTCGGGCATTCCTCGGCCGGGCTTGGGCCCCTCGCGATCGTGCGGGTGATCGCCTTGTTCCCGATGATAGAGGATCTCGTTGCGAATATGGATGACGCGGGAGCCCAGCCGCGTCTCGATCAAGAACATAGCGAAGGCGATGGCGATCGAAATCATCGATCCCATGAACAGCAGGGCGATCAGCGTGCCGAGACTCGCATCCGTAAGATTGGACGCAAACAGCACGATCACCACTCCGCTGATCAGAAGCGCTGCCAGTACGGAAAGGAAGATGGCGGCATTCACGATGGTGATACGCCGGTCGAGAATGCGGATCTCCGCGATCAGCCGGTCGTGTTCCTCGCCCACCGATTCCGGCACCAGCGCTTCGATCGCGCGCGCCCGATCGATCACGCGGGCAAGGCGGCTCGTACATACGTTGAGAAAGCCACCGATGCCCGCGAGCAGGAACACCGGCGCCACCGCAAGCTGGATGGTATGGGCGACAACGCTGACTTCGGTCGTGACCAGCGCGCTCAGTCCGTTCACGCCGCGCCTTTGGTCGCCGGCGTGTTGATGCCCATGGATTGGAGGTAGCGCTTCACATTGCGCGCGGCCTGGCGCAGGCGCTGCTCATTCTCCACCATGGCGATGCGAACGTAGCCCTCGCCATCCTCGCCATAGCCAACGCCCGGCGCCACAGCGACCTTGGCTTGCGTCAGGAGTTGCTTGGAGAATTCGAGGCTGCCCATCTCCTTGAGCGCCGGCGGCAGTGGCGCCCAGCAGAACATCGAGGCACGAGCCGCCGGAATGTCCCAGCCGGCGCGGCCGAAGCTCTCCACCAGCACGTCGCGGCGCTTGTGATAGAGCTGGCGGTTCTTCTCCACGATGTCTTGCGGGCCATTGAGCGCGGCGCAGGCCGCAGCCTGAATCGGGGTGAAGGCGCCATAATCCAGGTAGGATTTGACCCGCGTCATCGCCGCGATCAGCCGCTCGTTGCCTACCGCGAAGCCCATGCGCCAACCCGCCATCGAATAGGTCTTGGACATCGACGTGAACTCGATGGCGATATCCTTAGCGCCCGGCACCTGCAGGATGGAAGGCGTCGGATTGCCGTCATAATAAAGCTCGGAATAGGCGAGGTCCGAGAGTACCCAGACCTGGTTCTCCTTCGCCCAGGCGACCAGCCGCTCGTAGAAGGCGAGGTCCACAGTCTCGGCTGTCGGGTTGGACGGATAATTGACGACGAGGATGCTCGGCCGCGGCACGGTGAAGTGCATCGCCCGCTCCAGCGCGCGGAAATAATTCTCGTCCGGCGTCGTAGGCACGGAACGGATCGTCGCACCCGCGATGATGAAGCCGAAGGTGTGGATCGGGTAGCTGGGATTGGGCGCCAGCACCACATCGCCCGGCGCGGTGATCGCGGTGGCGAGGCTGGCAAGGCCTTCCTTGGAACCCATGGTGACGACCACTTCGGTCTCCGGGTCCAGCTCCACGCCGAAGCGGCGCGCATAATAATTAGCCTGGGCGCGGCGCAGCCCTGGAATGCCCTTGGATTGGGAATAGCCATGCGCGTCGGGCTTCTGCGCAACTTCGCACAGCTTGTCGATGACGTGTGCTGGCGGCGGCAGGTCGGGATTGCCCATGCCCAGATCGATGATGTCCTCGCCCTCCGCACGCGCCGCTGCCCGCATCGCGTTCACTTCGGCGATGACATAGGGCGGCAGTCGCTTGATGCGATAGAACTCGTCGGACATTGGGACGTGATTCTCCATTGGGGTTGAAATGGCCGTGTCACACTGCAAGTGAAAGGACGGCCAGTGCTGCATATAGCTTGCGGCACGCCATCGTGCCACCAAAACAAGAGCCAGTGGCCCTAAAGCGAAATGAGGCCTCAAGTGGATCAGCAAGTGACGGAAGCGCCGGGCCTCGCCCAATTGCAGCACTGGACGCGCGTGGTGGGTCTCGCGCAGCAGGCGATCCTGGAACGCAGCGCCGATCTGACGGAGCGCGCGCTCAAATTTCGCGGTGAAGCGCGGCCCAATCTGGACAAGATCGCGCAGATCCAGGCCGAGGCGGCCGAGCGGAGCATGGAGGTCTGGCAGCGCTTCCTCACCCGCGCCAACGGTGAGGCGAGCGAAGCCGCGCCCATTCCAGCCGACCGCGACCGCCGCTTTGCCGATCCGGGCTGGCGGGACAATCCGGTGTTCGACCTTATTCGCCAGATGTATCTGCTGGCCTCGGACTGTCTCCTTCAGCTTGCCGACAGCGTGGACGGTCTGGACGTGCGCGAGAAGGAGAAGCTGCGCTTCGCCATGCAACGCTTCGTGGAGGCGTCGAGCCCCGCCAATTTCCTGTTCACCAATCCGGCGGCCATCCAGCGGACGATGGAGACCAATGGCGAGAGCCTGCTGACCGGCCTGGAGCACCTCCTGGCCGACCTCGACCGTGGGCAGCTCACCCATGCGGACGGGTCCGCCTTCGAGCTGGGCCGCAATGTCGCCGCCACGCCCGGCAAGGTGGTGCACGAGACGCCCCTCTATCAGCTTATCCAATATACGCCCACCACACCCACGGTGCTGGAGACGCCGCTCGTTATCTTCCCGCCCTGGATAAACCGCTTCTACATTCTTGATCTCAATGCCGAGAAGAGCTTCGTCAAATGGGCGGTGGACCAGGGCATCACCGTTTTCATGGTGAGCTGGAAGTCGGCGGACGCCGGCATGGCCGATATCGACCTTGGCGATTACATGCTCAAGGGGCAGGTGGATGCCATCGACGTGGTGCGCGATCTGCTCGGCGTCCCCAGCGTCCACACCATCGGCTATTGTGTCGCGGGTACTTTCCTGGCCGCCACGCTGGCGCTGCTGGCCGCGCGCGGGCAAGCGGAGAAGGTCGCCAGCGCCACCTTCTTCACGACGCAGGTGGATTTCTCCGAGGCGGGCGATCTCGCTCTCTTCGTGGACGATGAGCAGATCGCGCTGATCGAGAGCCTCGCCACCGACGGCTATCTCGATGGACGCTATCTCGCAGCCACGTTCAATCTGCTGCGCGGGCAGGATCTCATCTGGAATTACGTCGTCAATAATTACCTGCTCGGCAAGGATTATCCCCAGTTCGATCTGCTCTACTGGAATGGGGACACCACCAATCTGCCGGCCAAATGGCACCAGGGCTATCTGACGCATTGCTATCGGGATAACCGACTTGTTCTGCCTGGCAGCCTGGTCGTCGACGGCACGCCTATCGACCTGCGCGAGATCCAGACGCCCAGCTATATTCAGGCCGGCGTGGAGGATCATATCGCGCCGCCTTCCAGTGTGTGGAAGCTGATGGATCATTTCGCCGGGCCCAAGCGCTTCGTGCTCGCGGGCTCCGGACATATCGCTGGCGTGGTCAATCCGCCGGCGGCGAGTAAATATCAATATTGGACGAACGAGACGCCGCAGCCCGATTATGAAACCTTCCGTGCGAACGCGAAGGAAACCAAGGGAAGCTGGTGGTCGGACTGGTCCGCCTGGATCGAGCGGCAGTCTGCCACCCGGGTCGAGGCCATCGGCGCGCGCCAGCCGGGGGGCGGTAAATTGCCTGCAATCGAGGATGCTCCGGGTCGCTACGTGCGGCAACGCTGAACAGGGGAGGCGAACTGCACTGCAAATAAGATGGAATTGTTGCATTGCATCATTTTCCTTGCCAAGCGGGCCTGAGTCGTTTATGTTGCATCGCAGCAAATATCAGGAGTGTATTCGTGGCCACCCCGCCCAAGTCGCGTTCGTCGAAAGCTGGGTCCCGGACCGCGCGCGGCGCCGGCAATGCCCCAATCAGGGCCCTTTCCCAGCCGGCTGCGTCCAAGCCCGTCGCCCCGCAGTCGGCGGCGCCTGTAAAGTCCCCGCCCGCGCCGGTGAATCCCATGAACAAGGCGCCCGCGGCTGAACCTGCCCCGGCGCAGCCGCGTCCGGTCGCAGCGACCGTCGAATCCAAACCTGTCCAGCAAGCACCAACCCCTGAAGTGGCGGATACTGTCCCCCTTCCCAAGCCCGGGAAGTCCGCCGAAGCGAAAGGCGAAAAGATCATGACCGACGTGCTCGAAACCGCGAAGACCTATGCCGAGGAAACCAAGACCCACATGCAAAGCGCTTTCACCGAGGTGAACGAGAAGACGAAGACCGCGATGGAGAAGTCCGCGCGCGCTTTCGAAGAGCTGGGTGAGCTGACCCGCGGCAATCTCGAAGCGGTTGTCGAATCTTCCCGGATCGCGGCCAAGGGCGTCGAGACCCTTGGGCAGGACGCTGCCGAATTCGGCCGTAAGTCCTTCGAGAAGACCAGCGCCACGATGAAGAGCTTCGCGGGCATCAAGACCCCCGCTGAGTTCTTCCAGCTCCAGAGCGAGCTGATGAGCCAGGCCATGGACAGCTTCGCTTCGGAAACGGCTCGGAACAGCGAGAAGCTGCTCAAGCTCGCCAATGAAGTCTCGCAGCCGATCAGCAATCGCGTCTCGGTCGTGGCTGACAAGATCAAGACGCTCGCGGCCTGATCACCCGCGTAGGAAGCAAGAAGGCGGTCCGCTCCGGCGGGTCGCCTTTCTTTTTTCCGGCCGCGTGTCGCTGTGCCCTTGCAACCGAGGGTCGCCATGTCCTATTTTTGAGCCATGCACAGGAAGAGCGCGATGATGATCCAGCCATTCATGGCGGGAGGACCTGATGAGGAAGGGCCGGGCGGTCCGGGTCTCGGCATCGCCACACGCACGCGCGCACGCACCAAGAAGCCCACGCCCTACAAGGTGCTGATGCTCAACGACGATTATACGCCCATGGAATTCGTCGTCGATGTGCTGCAGCGCTTCTTCCGCATGGATATCGAGCAGGCGACACGCGTGATGCTGCATGTTCACCAGCGCGGCGTCGGGATATGCGGTGTGTTCAGCTATGAAGTGGCCGAGACCAAGGTCAACCAGGTGATGGACTACGCTCGCCAGAATCAGCACCCGCTCCAATGCACGCTGGAGCACGCCTGAGAGGCGAGCCCCTCTCACAAGGGAGATCAGTCGAAAGCCGCTTCCCGGCGTAGGCTTGGGTCCATCCGGCAACATCCGCCCTTGACCATCCCAGCGCTGCAATGCAGCATGTCCCTATGGCTTCCGAACGCCCCGCTATCACGCAGAACCCGGATATTCGCTATCTGGGGCGACTGCTGGGGGATGTGATCCGCGCCTATGGCGGCGAGCGTTTATTCCGGCAGACCGAGGATATCCGCTCCGCATCCGTGGATCGCGCGCGAGGGGTGGCGCCGGCGGAGCGGGTGGACAGCGGTCTCGATGCCCTCACGCTGGACGATACGCTCGCCTTCGTGCGCGGCTTCATGCTGTTCTCGATGCTCGCCAATCTGGCCGAGGATCGGCAGGGCGTAACGACCGAGCCGGGCGCGGACGTGGCCGGCGCCGTTGCGCGGCTGGGCGAACATGGGGTCGGCCCGGCGGATATCGTGAAGCTGTTGGAGAAGGCGCTGGTCGTTCCCGTACTGACCGCGCATCCCACTGAAGTGCGCCGCAAGTCGACGATCGATCATCGTAACGTCATTGCCGATCTCATGGCGCTGCGGGATGCCGGCGCGGCCGAGACGGCTCATGGCGACCCGATCGAGGAAGCGATCAGCCGCCAGATCGCGCTGCTCTGGCAGACGCGGCCCCTGCGCCGCGAGCGGTTGTTCGTGCAGGATGAGATCGACAACGCGCTTTCCTACTTCCGCGATATCTTCATGCCCGTTCTGCCGAGCCTCTATACGCGCTGGGACCGGGTGCTGGGTCAGCGCGTGCCCGGTTTCCTGCGGCTGGGGACATGGATCGGTGGCGACCGGGACGGCAACCCCTTCGTACAGGCAGATCAGCTGCGCCTCGCGCTCGGTCGGGCCAGCGGATCGGCGCTGCGTTTCTATCTGGATGCCTTGCACGATCTGGGCGCGCAGCTTTCCATATCCAGTGAATTGGCAGCGATTCCCGCCCCGGTGCGTGAATTGGCGGCCGCGAGCGGCGACGATGCGCCTAGCCGGCGCGACGAGCCTTATCGACGCGCGCTCTCCGGAATTTATGCCCGCCTTGCCGCTAATTATGAGCAGCTCATAGGCCACCCGCCGCCGCGCCGCGCGCAGTTCGCGGGGGAGCCCTATCAGGATGCTGCCGCCCTGCGCGCCGATCTCGCGACGCTGGGGCGGGGCCTGGAGGTGGAAGGCAATGGCGCGCTCGGCAGCGGCGGCGATCTTGCCCGGCTCATTCGCGCCGTCGAGCTGTTCGGCTTTCACCTCGCGACGCTGGACATGCGCCAGAACAGCGCGGTGCATGAGCGCGTCGTCGCCGAAATGCTGAACATGGCTGGTGTCGAGCCGGACTATCTCGCGCTGGATGAGGAAGCCCGCGTTGCCCTGCTGCGCCGCGAACTGGCGACCAATCGCCCGCTCGGCTCGCGCTTCGCCCGCTACAGCGAGGAGACGGCAAGCGAGCTGGCCATCGTGGAAGCGGCCGCCGAGGCGCACCGCAAATACGGTCCTGCCTCGATCACCCATTATCTGATTTCCAAGGCCGAGAGCGTTTCGGACATGCTGGAAGTCAATATTCTCCTCAAGGAAGCAGGGTTATGGCAGGTGGCGGAAGGTGGCGATCCGCCTCACGCCCCGATCATGGTCGTCCCGCTGTTCGAGACCATTGCCGATCTCGAAAGGGCGCCGGGGATCATGCACGAATACTTCGCGCTGCCGGAGATCGGCGCGCTGGTCCGCGCGCGGGGCCATCAGGAAGTGATGATCGGCTATTCGGATTCCAACAAGGATGGCGGCTATCTCACATCCACCTGGGGGCTGTATCAGGCGAGCCTCGCGCTTCTGCCTGTGTTCGAGAAAGCCGGTGTCGCCATGCAGCTTTTCCACGGGCGCGGCGGAGCGGTCGGGCGCGGCGGCGGCTCTTCCTTCGCCGCGATCCAGGCGCAGCCGCCCGGCACGGTGCAGGGGCGCATCCGCATCACCGAACAGGGTGAGGTCATCGCCGCCAAATATGGCACGCAGGAGAGTGCCCGTCACAATCTGGAGGCCGTCACCAGCGCTGCACTGCTCGCCAGCCTGGAACCCGAGCGGCTGTCCCCTGCGGACAGTGAGCGTTTCGAGGCGGCGATGGACCGGATTTCCGCTCTCGCGTTCCACGCCTATCGCGATCTGGTCTATGAGACGGAGGGTTTCCGCGAATTCTTCCGCGAGATGACGCCCATTCAGGAGATCAGCGGCCTCAAGATCGGCTCGCGCCCTGCCAGCCGCAAGAAGGGTAGTCGTATCGAGGATCTGCGCGCCATTCCGTGGGTGTTCTCATGGGCGCAGGCGCGGGTGATGCTGCCGGGCTGGTACGGGGTGGGGCAGGCCCTCAAGGATTTCGGCGATGATGCGCTGCTGCGGGATATGGCGCAGGCTTGGCCCTTCTTCCGCGCGAGCATGGCGAACATGGAGATGGTGCTCGCCAAATCCGATCTGGAGATCGCCGGCCATTATCTCCCGCTGGTCGAGGACAGGACAGCCGGGAACGCGATCTTCGAGCGCATCCGGGAAGGCTGGCAACTCGCCCATGACATGTTGCTCACCGCGACGGGCCAGCCTCACCTACTCGCGGATAATTCGGAACTCGATGCGTCCATCCGCTTGCGCCTGCCCTATATCGAGCCGCTCAATCTGCTTCAGGTGGAGTTGCTCAAGCGTCACCGCGCCGGCGAGAGCGACCCCCGCATCCGCGAAGGCATCGAGCTTTCCATCAATGCGATTGCGACCGCATTGAGAAACAGCGGCTAGCCTGGGGTAGCTCATCCTGCTTCCCGCCCGATCGCCCTGGGCTTGCCGAAGGGCTGTTCTTCTTCCCGGACAGGAGCTTTCAGCCTTGTGCCAAAAAAAACGGCCGGGAGAGGCCCCGGCCGTTTCGCTGGAAGTCCGTTGAGGACTTATCAGAACTTGGCGACAACACCCAGCATCGGGCGGAAGCTGTTGAAGTTGCCGCGCGTGTCGATCTGACCACGCAGACGGATATTGCTGGTCTCAGCCGTGCTGCCGAGGTCCGCGAGCGAAAGCTCGACGCCGCCGCCATAGGTCACGCCATGATAATGACGGTCGGTGTCGGCGGGCGGCAGGGCCTTGTCATTGAACTGGGTCCACTGATAGCCGACCTTGGCGAAGAACATGCTGTCCTTGCCCGCCTTCAGGCCTACGCGGCCAGCCGCGCCATATTCCCAGTCGATGTCCTGGTCGAAGCCCTTGGCAACGCTGCCCTCGGCACCGACGACGACCGGGCCGAGATCATAGTTAAGGCCGGCAACACCTTCCGCGACCCAGCCGCGATAGCCGCTGTTCGGGCCGCTTGCGGGCTGCTTGTTGTCGAAGTCGTGCAGGCCGCCCATCACACCGACATAGGGCTGGAGGCCAGCGGCTTCCTGAGCCAGTGCCGGAGCCGAGAGGCCAGCCGCGATTGCGACGGCGAGGGTGGTGAGGGGAATAGCTTTCATAACACTGAACCTTCTATTAACTGAATAGAGCATATTTGCCCTTTGTCCGAGATCGGTTCTGCGCCGATCACGAAGCCTAAAATGACCTCGGCGGCTGAACCGTTCCCGAACGAATTGTGGCGTAAAAAAGGTAAGACCCTGCTGTTGCATTATAGCGACACAGCAGGGTCATTCACTTGGCGTTCAATTTTACTCTAGCCGGTTTTGCTTCGTCTTGAAGTTTCGGCATATGTCCTGTTTTATGCTCAGTTCACCGTGGCTTTGATGATCTTGCCCGGTTCTGCGGGCGGCTCACCCTTGGGGAGGGCGTCGACATGCTCCATGCCCTCCGTCACGACGCCCCACACGGTATACTGCCGGTCGAGGAAGGTGGCATCGTCGAAGCAGATGAAGAACTGGCTGTTGGCGCTGTTCGGATTGGCCGCGCGCGCCATGGAGCACACGCCGCGCACATGCGGCTCCGCGTTGAACTCGGCTGGCAGGTCTGGCAGTTGCGAGCCGCCCATGCCCGTACCGGTGGGGTCGCCGCCCTGCGCCATGAAACCGGGAATCACGCGGTGGAACACGACGCCGTCGTAGAAGCCTTCCTTGGCCAGGCTCGTGATTCGCTCGACATGCTGGGGCGCGAGGTCCGGGCGGAGCTGGATCACGACATCGCCGCTATCGAGCGTCAGGGTGAGTGTCTGGTCGGCCATCGGGCAATCTCCTTGTCTCTGCTCGCGCCTTGGCCCGCGCGCATGGGGCAGGCGATATGGAGCGGCCTCCTATAGTGGCTGCATTCGCCAAGGGAAGGCCGCATCTCGTTGCATTTGCCAACGGCATCGGCAAAAGGAACGAATGCAAGGCGTGGCCAGTCGCGGCTGCCGCCGGAAAGGGAGGCGCCGCATGAGCGAGACCGAGGCCGCATCGCCGCCCGGCGCAAACCCGCCGGATGAGCAGGACGCGCTGATCGACACCAATCTCGATGAGGACGACCGCCTGCGCCCCGAATTCGTCTCGGCCGTGCTGGCCGCCGTTGACGATGGCGATCACGAGGCGGCGCGCGCGCTGGTCGAGCCGCTGCACCCCGCCGACGTTGCGGATCTGCTGGAACTGGCTCCTGACGATCGCCGCGCTGCCCTTGCCCACGCGCTGGGTCCCATCGTCGGGGCCGAGGTGCTTTCCGAGCTGAACGACTATGTGCGCGATACCGTCGTGGAGGCGCTGGAGCCGGCTCAGCTTGCCGAGCTGGCCGCCGCGCTGGATACCGACGATGCTGTCGCCATCATCGAGGATCTCGATGACGCGGAGCAACAGGCCGTTCTGGAGGCGATGGAGCCGGAGGACCGCGCCGCCATCGAGAGCGCGCTGTCCTATCCGGAGGAATCCGCCGGCCGCCTCATGCAGCGCGATCTCGTCGCGGTGCCTGAGCACTGGACGGTTGGCCAGACCATCGACTTCCTGCGCGAGACGATCGATCTCACCGCGGATTTCTGGGAAATCTTCGTCGTGGATGCCGCGCATAGGCCCATCGGCACCTGCCAGCTCAGCTGGGTCATGCGCTGCCCGCGCGAAGTGGCGATCAGCGATGTGATGAAGCGTGAGCAGACGCTGATCCCGGTCGATATGGATCAGGAGGAAGTGGCCCTGCGCTTCCAGAAATATGCGCTCATCTCCGCGGCGGTGGTCGATCCCGGCGGGCGGCTGGTCGGCATGATCACCGTCGACGATGTCGTGCACATCATCCAGGAGGAAGCTGGCGAGGACATTTTGCGCCTTTCCGGCGCCGGCGAGGGCGACATCAACGAGCCGGTGATGGAAAGCTACAAGGCACGCGTACGCTGGCTGCTCTCCAATCTGCTGACCGCGCTTGTCGCTACTGCAATCATCGCCGCCTTCGAGGACGCGATCATGCGCATGGTGGTGCTGGCCGCGCTCATGCCCATCGTCGCGAGCGTCGGCGGCAACGCTGGCAGCCAAACCATGGCCGTAACCGTGCGCGCGCTGGCCACGAACCAGATCACCGCATCGAACAGCTGGCGCATGGTGGTGCGGGAGCTGCACGTCGCCCTGCTCAATGGCGCCACTGTGGCGGCGGTGCTTGGCATCGGCGTCGGCCTTTTCTTCGGAGATGTCGCGTTGGGTGCCGTGATCGGCGTGGCCATGGTCGTGAATATCGTGACTGCCGGCTTTGCGGGTGTCGCCATTCCCATCCTCTTCGAGCGTTTCAAAATAGATCCGGCCGTTGCGTCCTCCATCTTCGTGACGACCATTACGGATTCGATGGGCTTCCTCGCTTTCCTCGGCCTCGCGACCATGGCGGGACTGACCGGGTAGGCAGTGGCCCGCCGCCCATTTCTATCCACCCGCACTCCGGTTAAACTCATCCCATGCCGCTGCACATGACCAAGATCGCCTTCCAGTCGGAGGGCGCCGCCGCGCTACGGGCGTGGCTGGAAAGCCATGCGGGGGAGGGAGAGGCACGGCTTATCACCCGCTATCTGCCCAAGCGGCACGCGGAGATGGCGGGCGGCTCGCTTTACTGGATCCTGGCGCATCAACTGGTCGGCCGCAGCCCGATTCTCGGCTTTGCGGAGCGGCCGGATGGCAGGCACTGGATTCGCCTCGCTCCTGCGCTCATTGCCGTGGTGCCGCGTCCCCGGCGCGCGCATCAGGGCTGGCGCTATCTGGCGCCGGACGACGCGCCGCTGGATCTCGGCACTGCAAGCGATGGCGAGGCCCTACCGGACGACATGGCGGCCGAACTGGGGCGGCTTGGGCTGCTTTAGGCGAACCGAAACGCACCTTCAGGGCAGCAGCAGGCTCGCATCGCCATAGCTGTAGAAGCGGTAGTCTTGCGCGATGGCGTGAGCGTAAGCGGCCTGCATTCGCTCGCGCCCCATCAGTGCACTCACGAGCATGAAGAGCGTCGAGCGGGGCAAGTGGAAATTGGTCATGAGACCGTCAATGGCGCGGAAGCGGTAGCCGGGCGTGATGAAGATCCGCGTCTCGTCCGCAAAGGGCCGGATGATGCCATCTTCACTCGCCGCGCTTTCCAGCAGGCGCAGGCTCGTCGTGCCCACCGCGATCAGCCGCCCACCGCTGGCACGCACGGCATTCAGCCGATCGGCCGTGGTGGCATCGATCCGGCCCCATTCCGCATGCATGCGGTGCCCGTCCGTATCGTCGACCTTGACGGGGAGGAAGGTGGCCGCGCCCACATGCAGGGTTAGCGTCGCATGGTCGATGTCCGCCGCTTCCAGCGCCGCTATTAGCGCGGGCGTGAAGTGCAGCGCGGCGGTCGGCGCGGCGACGGCGCCCGGTTCGTGCGCGAACATCGTCTGATAGTCGGCGCGGTCCCGCTCGTCCGTGGCGCGTTTGCTCGCGATATAAGGCGGCAGCGGCATCTGCCCCGCGCGCTCCAGCAGCAGCTCCACCGGCTCCTCGCCCAGGAAGGAAAGCGCCATGGCGCCGTCCGCATCCCGCTCCCCGGCGCGCGCTTCCACGCCCTGCGCGAAGGCGATGACGTCGCCCCGCCGCACCCGTTTCGCGTTGCGCACGAACACCTGCCAGTCGCGCGGTCCCAGCCGCTTGTGCAGCGTCACGCCCACCCGGGCCTCGCCGCGCCGGCCTTCGAGCTGGGCGGGGATCACCCGCGTGTCGTTGAAGACGAGGCAGTCGCCCGCGCGGAGCAGTTCCGGCAGATCGCGTACGCCAAGGTCGCGTAGGTCGTCCGCGCCCTCCAGCACCAGCATCCGCGCTGCATCGCGGGGGGAGGCGGGGCGCAGGGCGATCCGCTCGGGCGGCAGGTCGAAATCGAAAAGGTCAACGCGCATGGGAGGCCGCCCTTACCGGCTGCCGGCGGACTTGAACAGGCATGGCATCGGCGCTGCGTCGCCCGAGCAGAGCCAGCCGGAGCGCTGCTTCAGCTTGCCGGCGCCGTGGTCGCCGGGGCCGCCGCCTGCTGGTCGCCCTCGATATAGGCGCGCACGATCGTCGTGGGGGTTGCCGGCGGCTCGCCCTTGGCGATCGCGTCGACGCCCGTCATGCCTTCGATCACGCGACCGACCACGGTATATTTGTTGTCGAGCTGCATGCGCGGCATCAGCATAATGAAGAACTGACTGTTTGCGCTGTCTTCGCTTTGCGCGCGTGCCATGGAGACGGTGCCGCGCATATGCGGCAGCCAGCTGAATTCCTGCTTGAGGTCCGGCAATTCGGAGCCGCCGGTGCCGTCGCCGGCCGGGTCGCCGCCCTGCGCCATGAAGCCGTCGATCACGCGGTGAAACTTGAGCCCATTATAGAAGCCCTGCCGGGTCAGTGTCTTGATGCGCTCCACATGAGTGGGCGCAACATCCGGCCGGAGCAGGACGCGCACGCTCGCGCCGTCGGAAAGATCGAGCACCCATGTGTCCTCCGGCGTCACCGGGGTCATGGCCACTAGCGGCTTCGTGCCGGATTGCTCGGCTTCTTCCATCAGGGCGTCGGCGTCCTTCTGAGCGCGCGCCGCCACTTCCGCTTCCTTGAGCATGTCCTCGCCCGAGCGAGGAGGCTGCGCCTGGGCGGGCGCCAGGCCAGCCAGCAGGCCGAAGGCGGCGGCAAGGGCAATGCCGGGGCCAAACAGTCGGGTAACGCGCATCTTGTCCATCCTCATTTCATCCTGCCGCCGCATGGCTGAACCGGGGATGACCCGTCAACCATCCTCATGCCGCGCCGGAGCTCACCCGCGCCATGACATCGTCGCGCACCGCTGGCGAGACGAATTTGCCGATGTCGCCGCCCAGCCGCGCGATTTCCTTCACAAGGCGGGATGCGATCGGCTGCAACGCCACATCGGCCATCAGGAACACCGTCTCGATGCTGGAGTCGAGATACTGGTTCATACCGGCCATCTGATACTCATACTCGAAATCGGCGACCGCGCGCAAACCCCGCAAAATCAGGGAAGCGCCGACGGAGCGCGCGTAATCGATGAGCAGGGAATCGAATGGCCGCACGTCGATCTGCGCATCGATGCCGGCGCATTCCCGCCGCACCATCTCGAGCCGTTCCTCCAGGGTGAAGAGCGGCGACTTGCTGGGGTTGGTGGTTACGCCGATCACCAGCTTGTCGACCAGCTTCGATCCACGCCGGATGATGTCCATATGGCCGAGCGTGACCGGATCGAATGTGCCGGGATACAGGCCGATGCGCTGCGCCATGATCTGTCCTCAATGCTTTCGGCTGATCGCGAAGTCTGCAATGTCGCGCAGCAGGTCCGCCGCGCCGTCGAAGTCGCGCAGGTGCGCCTTCGCTTGTTCGACGAGCATGCCGGCCTGCTGGCGCGCCTGCTCCACGCCCATCAGCGAGGCGAAGGTCGCCTTGCCCGCCGCGGCGTCCTTGCCCACGGATTTTCCGGTGACGGCGGCGTCACCCTCGATATCGAGCAGATCGTCGGCGATCTGGAAGGCAAGGCCCACGTCATGGGCGTAGCCGCGCAGGCCGATCCGCTTGTCCTCGGGCAGCCGGGCGAGAATGGCGCCCGCTTCCACGCAGAAGGAGATCAAGGCGCCGGTCTTGAGCAATTGCATGCGCGTGATGGTCGGCAGGTCGAAGACGGTCTTTTCCGCCGCGAGGTCCATCATCTGTCCGCCCGCCATGCCGGCCGGCCCGCTGGCTTGCGCCAATGCTCCCAGCAGGTGGCAGCGAACGGCCGGGTCGGGATGCGTGCGTTCGTCCGCCAGCACGGAAAAGGCGAGGTCGTGCAGGCAATCGCCGGCCAGAATCGCTGTCGCTTCGTCGAAGGCCCGGTGGACGGTCGGCTTGCCGCGGCGCATGTCGTCATTGTCCATGGCCGGCAGATCATCGTGGATCAGCGAATAGACGTGGATGCACTCGACGGCGAGCCCGGCGCGGACGGCGCTTTCCCAACCCACGTTGAACAGGTCGCAGCTTGCCTTGACCAGCAGTGGGCGCAGCCGCTTGCCGCCGCCGATCGCGCTGTAGCGCATCGCTTCATAAAGCCGTGCGCGGTGGTCGTCTGCTATCGGCAGCAACAGGTCGAACTGGATATCGATCGCCTCGGCCATCGTGGACATGGCGGATTCGAGTCCAAGGGTGGCGTCGATGCGCATCAGCGGATCATTCGGTGGGATAGGGAGCCGTCCTGGCAGCGACGCCATCTGGGTTCGCCATGATCTGCTCTATCCGTGCCTGTGCGGCGTCGAGCCTCTGCTGGCACTGAACACGCAGGCGGTCCCCTTCTTCATACAGCGTGATGGACTGGTCCAGCGGAACATCGCCTCGCTCGAGTTGATGGACGATCGCCTCGAGACGCTTGAGCGCTTCCTCGAAACTGAGCGTGCCGGTATCCGTCTCATCTGCCATGCTCCATGCATTGACCCGGCTCCCCGGCAGGGTCAAGCGCCCAGTCGGGTCGCCGCCGAAAAATGCCCTGCTGTCATGGAAATGAAGTTGACCTGACGTTAGTGAATCGCAATAGGCGGGCTGCTATGAAAATCCTTAACTCCTCCTCATTCGCGCTTTGCGCGGCCGTTCTGGCCCTGTCGGCCTGCAACTCCGAGCCTGAAACCTTCAACATTGGTTCGGGCGATCCCATGGCGGGTGAACTGGCCAATGCAGCTCCTCCCCCGCCTCTGCCCATGATCAAGGCGAACGATACTTATCGTTGCAAGGACAACAGCCTGATCTTCGTCGACTTCATGACCGATGACGTGACAGCTAATCTGCGCACCGAGAAGGGCGGGCCGATCACGCAGCTCAAGGCGCCCGAGCCGGGCCAGCCTTTCGCGTCGCAGGACGGTTCGGTCACGCTCGAAGGTTCGGGCAAGGCCGTCACTTACAATGGCCAGGCTTGCAGCGCGGGCTGACCTGACCTTTTTATAGATCCGCACGGCCGGCGATTTCATGCCGTCCCGAAAAACCAGGCCGGCCCCTTTGGGTCGGCCTTTTTCGTGTGAGGCGGAAGCGGGCGGTTGTGCCTTTCCCGCTTGGGGGATAAAGGCCGCTCATGTCCAGCAACACGCCCACAATCACGCCCGAGATCGTCGCAGAACACGGTCTCACGACCGAGGAATATGACCGGATCGTGCAGGCCATCGGCCGCGAGCCGAACCTTACCGAGCTTGGTATCTTCTCGGTGATGTGGAGCGAGCACTGCTCCTACAAGTCGAGTCGCCTCCATCTGAAGAAGCTGCCTACGCAGGCGCCTTGGGTGATCTGCGGCCCCGGTGAGAATGCCGGCGTGATCGACATCGGGGACGGGCAGGCCGCCATCTTCAAGATGGAAAGCCACAATCACCCCAGCTACATCGAGCCCTATCAGGGCGCGGCGACCGGCGTGGGCGGCATCCTGCGCGACGTGTTCACCATGGGCGCGCGGCCGGTGGCCAATATGAACGCGCTGCGTTTTGGCCGTCCGGATCACCCCAAGATGAAGCACCTCATTTCCGGCGTGGTGCGCGGCATTGGCGGCTACGGCAATTGCGTGGGCGTGCCGACGGTTGGCGGCGAGACGAATTTCCACGCCGCCTATGACGGCAACATCCTCGTCAACGCCATGACCGTGGGCGTCGCGGAGACGGACAAGATCTTCTATTCGGCGGCCTCGGGCGTGGGCAATCCCATCGTTTATGTGGGCTCGAAGACCGGGCGCGACGGCATCCATGGCGCCACCATGGCCAGCGCGGACTTCGGCGAGGACAGTGAGGAGAAGCGCCCGACCGTGCAGGTGGGCGATCCCTTCACCGAGAAGCTGCTGATCGAGGCGTGCCTGGAGCTGATGG